>Ga0207941_1000147_pt1 | contig 21699 bp, 22 predicted proteins | sample LakMenEpi13Sep12_FD_150695 | JGI IMG/M metagenome (GOLD analysis project Ga0207941, IMG submission 150695) | Freshwater microbial communities from Lake Mendota, WI - 13SEP2012 deep hole epilimnion (SPAdes) | ecosystem: Environmental > Aquatic > Freshwater > Lake > Epilimnion/Euphotic zone ...
GATGAATGCACAAGTAACGTGAAAGAATACATTTGTGAGAACAATACAGAACTCAGATCTTTGTATTCTATGCCTAAAAAAGTCTTTTCCCTTTAAGCTCCCCCGCCTTCACAATAAAAATCACCATTCTATTCCCAGTATTTTCAACACTTACCCAATTAATCCAAAATCAAAAATGCTCTTTCGGCTTATCTTCATACCAATCTTTGAATGTTTTTGTGGTGGTGTACTTGTCTTTTAAAACACTGTAAACCATCAGAATAACCAAGATATTTCCTGAAATAAATAAGGCATTCATTATTCGTAGAGAAACATCTAATTGACTAAAAACAGTGAAGACAACCAAAAAAACGGTGGTAAAAACTACTGAAAAAACAGCAAAATTTTTCATCTTTATTTTTTTAGCATTGATACGATTGTATCAAAATAATTAACAATCAAATTTCGCTAATTATCTGTTTATTAACGAATAACAATTGTTAATTTGTAGTGAAATTATTGGTTTATGGTAAAGTAAGTTTTTAGAACAATTGAAAAACATATAATTTTAAACAGATAAGCAGTCTCAAAAATTCCCTATTTATTTGTTAACTTATACATGCAATTTATTTTATTTCTAGTTGTTAATTGACTAACACAACTATCAACTTTGAAAACCCAGGTTCAAAATTTTTTGAAAATGATTATAATTCTACCAACTTTTGTTGTAGATCAGTGTGTTTAAGGTGTGTTAAAGAAATTGTTTTGTGCTGTAAATTGTCTATATTTGTTCAATAATTTATATAACAGTATTTTAGTATATGAATAAGAACCACTTAGTTAACGTGGATTTTTCTAATTCAGGTGGAAGCGTAAAAGCTAAAATCATTCTTTTTTCCTTCAAAGAAGAAGAAAGTTTTATTGTATATTCTCCTCATTTAGATGTGTCGGGTTATGGTAAATCAGAAACCGAAGCGATGGAATCGTTTAATCATTGTTTAGGTACTTTTCTCGATTATACTGTAAATAAGCAAACACTTCACGATGAATTAATTCATTTAGGATGGCAACTTAAAAAAGGCACATCAAAAGTACCAAAGAAAGTTAACGCCCCTAGTTGGAGTGATTTGTTAAAGAAAAACAGCTCTTTAGAAGATTTGTTAAACAATCACAATGTGACAACAATTCAAAGAGAAGTTGCAATTCCTATGTAATAAATGAATAGCTATAAGTTAAGCAATATACCTTTAGCTACGATGCTTTGGTTTTTAGAACAACAGGGTTTAAAGCATATCAAAACCGAAGGTGGACATGCAAAATATACCAGAAGCGACCTACGAAGACCTATTGTTATTCAAACTCATATTTCGCCAGTGCCTGAGTTTATAGTTTCTCAAATTTTAAAACATCTGGGTTATTCTAAAAAAGATTTTCACGAATATCTACAAAAGCATTATTAAGGTGCTTTTATTTTCATTATTGTGAAATCAGTTTTGACACATAGCGAATAAAATATTATGGCACTTAAAATTCTTTAAGTTTCACATTAACTCAATCACAAATACTCCCAAAAATTCCCGGAATGAATCACAATCTTTTCTTTTGGATGGTACTGTTCCGTGAAAGATTTAGTAAAACGCACTTGCTTTTTGGGGTTGTATTTGATTTCATAGGCGGTGATTTCGTTTTCCAATATTTCTAAAAAATCAATTTCTGCTTTTTGGGTGTTTCGCCAATAATGTATTTTGCCGTAAAAGCCGGAGTAACTCAATCTTTTAATGCGTTCGCTTATGAAAAAATTCTCAAACAGTGCACCAACATCCTGCCGGTTTTGTAATGGATTGAATTGTCCAATAATGGCATTTCGGATGCCATTGTCATAAAAATAAATTTTAGGTTTGGCAGTTATTTCATTGCGTTGGTTGGTCGAATACGGATGCAAGCGAAAAATAACAAAAACTTTTTCCAACAAATCAATGTAATTTACAACGGTTACCCGATCAACACCCAATATTTTAGCCAGCTCATTATACGAAACTTCACTTCCCACTTGAAGTGCCAAAGCATTGAGTAACTTCATCAGCAAATCTGGTTTTTTAATATTGGCTAGTTCTAAAATGTCTTTGTATAAATAACTTCCGGCTAATTCCAAAAGGATTTTTTGCTTTTTGGTTTCGGTTACTACTTCGGGATATAAACCATAAATCAAGAATTCTTCCAACCGATTATAGGCTACCGCAAAACTGTAATGCTTACTCACTTCATTCCAACTTAACGGAAAAAGTTGATGCTCCCATTTTCTTCCGGTAAGTGGTTCATTGATTTCGTTGCCCAAATCTAACGAGGAGGATCCCGTCAAAATAAATTGTTTGTCTAATTTGGCATCGATCAACATTTTTGTGGTAATGCCAATGTTTTCAATACGTTGAGCTTCGTCAATAACAATCACATCGTAATCGGCCACCGTATTTTTGAGAAACGTAAAATTAGCATTCGAGAATTGTAAACGGGTTTGAGGATCATCACCGTTTAAAAACAAGACTTTTTTACCTTCCACAAGGTTTTGTATCAAGGTTGTTTTACCCACCTGACGCGGACCAAGTAGCACAATGGCTTTCTTTTTATCCCAATCTTCAAGGATATTTTGATGTAATTCTCTCGCTATCATGACCACAAATGTAGTAAAAATAGTTTAAAATCAGTAAAAATATATAATATTTTAGGATTGTAACCCCAAAATATTATAATATAATAGGATTATAATCCCAAAATAGTATATTTATTTGTTGTGCTGAAAGGATATTAATGCAATAATTTCTGTAATTTTACCGTTGTTAAAAAACAAATTTGCATTCTTTTTCCGTGTTCAAAAACCTCTTTCATAAAGCCAAAACCAAAATCCTTCAACACAAAATCAAATCCCTTTTGATTTTGCTATTGATGATTGGCTATTATTTTTGTTTACCACGAACGCTTTTCAACGAACCGTATTCCACCGTTATTGAAAGCAAAGAAGGCAATTTATTAGGAGCTAAAATCGCTCGTGATGGGCAATGGCGGTTTCCGGCTTCAGATAGTGTGCCGGAGAAGTTTCAACTCTGTATTATTGCTTTTGAAGACCAACATTTTAACTATCATCCGGGTTTTAATCCGATTTCGATGTGGAATGCTTTTCGACAAAATAGCAAAGCTAACAGAGTGGTTCGAGGAGGAAGTACGTTAACCCAGCAAGTCATTCGTCTTTCCCGAAAAGGAAAAAACAGAACCTATTTTGAAAAAATAATTGAAATAGTTTTGGCAACGCGGTTGGAATTTAGGCATTCCAAAAAGGAGATTCTGAGCTTGTATGCCGCTCATGCTCCGTTTGGGAGTAATGTAGTGGGATTAGAAATGGCTTCATGGCGGTATTTTGGGGTGCAATCGCATCAATTATCGTGGGCAGAAACAGCTACATTAGCAGTTTTACCCAATGCTCCAAGTTTAATTTATCCCGGAAAAAACCAACAACGTTTATTGGAAAAACGCAATAAGTTATTGCATAAATTGTATGAAAATAAAGTTTTAGACCAACTTTCGTATGAAATGGCGTTGCAAGAACCGTTGCCACAAAAACCATTTGACTTACCGCAAATGGCACTGCATTTATTACAAAAAACAGCCAAAAAGCAAGAAGGACAAAAAATAAAAACCACGATTGATTTTGCGTTGCAAGAACGATTGAACCAAATTGCTCAAAATTATTACTACCAATACAAACAAAATGAAGTTTATAATTTAGCCATTTTGGTGGTTGATGTCGAAACCCGAAATATTATTGGCTATGTGGGCAATGCTCCCACCGATAATAATCATCAAAAAGATGTAGATATAATTTCTGCACCACGAAGCACGGGAAGTATTTTGAAACCCTTACTTTTTGCTGGAATGTTGGATGATGGAGAGTTGTTGCCCAACACGTTGGTTCCTGATATTCCAACACAAATTTCAGGGTATAGTCCGCAGAATTTCAATTTAACATATGACGGAGCGGTTCCTGCCAGACGAGCTTTGTCGCGGTCGTTGAATATTCCGTCGGTGTTGATGTTGCAGGATTTCGGAGTATATCGGTTTTATGAACAATTACAACAATATGGTTTTACTACCATGAATAAGCATCCTAATCATTACGGTTTGTCACTTATTTTGGGTGGAGCGGAAAGCAATTTATGGGATTTATGTAAAACCTATGCCGGACTGACGGGAACGCTAAATCAATATCAAGCTAACAAATACCAATACCGACAAAATGAATTTTCGGAGTTGAATTATGAGGTAGAAAAGAAAGTGGATTTCGGAAAATTATCTTATCAAAAAAATATAGTAGGGGCGGGTTCAATTTACCTGACGTATGAAGCGATGAAGGAAGTAAACCGTCCTGAAGGAGATGAAGCTTGGCGGTTTTATGATTCGTCTTTACCCATTGCTTGGAAAACCGGAACGAGTTTTGGTAATCGCGATGCGTGGGCGGTTGGATCGAGTTCAAAATATGTAGTTGGAATTTGGGTAGGAAATGCGACAGGAGAAGGTCGTCCTTCATTAACCGGAGTAAGTCACGCAGCACCGATTTTGTTTGATGTATTCAACTTATTACCTAGAAGTAGTTGGTTTGAAAGACCATTAAATAATATGCAACAAGTGGAAGTTTGTTTGAAAAGTGGCTACTTAGCCAATGAAAATTGTCCGAAAGTTAGTCAATGGATTCCGGTTTCGGCCAAGCAAACCGAACAATGTCCATATCATAAACTTATTCATTTAGATATTTCCGAACAATTTAGGGTGAATAGTAGCTGTGAAAATGTAGATAAGATTGTTACAAAACCTTGGTTTGTATTGCCTCCTGTGATGGAATGGTATTATAAAAATAAAAATATGGATTATTGGGTTTTGCCACCTTTTCGACAGGATTGTGCCGATAATCAAATGGCTGCGATGGATTTTATTTATCCTAAAACCAATAGTAAAATCTATTTAACCAAAAACTTTGACAGTGAAGTACAACCGATGATTTTGAAAGTGGCTCATTCGCAACCTAATATAAAATTGTATTGGTATGTGGATAATACCTATTTGGGAATCACACAAAATTTTCATGAAATGCCACTGATAGTTGCATCCGGAATACATTATGTTACCGTAGTTGATGAAAAAGGAAATGAAATTAAGCGAAAAGTGGAAGTGGAGCAGGAGTGAGTCTTTGGCTTATCTTGACATAAATTCTAACGAAAAATGATGCAGTTGTTGCAAAACCGTTCCAATAATTTTTCTTGAAAACCGTTCATTAGAAATGTAAAAATCAATACCGTTGGTTGAACTAATGGCTTCTATTTGATGAAAAGGCAATTTCAATTTTATTTTTCTTTTGTTAATATTTTCAAAGTTTACATTTTTCAAATCGTAAATCAAATACATAAATGGTTTTAGCTTTTTGGTATGTCCACAAAGAGCGATGAGGTTTTTCCCTTCTACAAAAGTTGCTCCTGTAATCAATCCGTTTACTTTTAGGGTTGTAATATATTCTGCTGAATATTTCCCGGCTGTTTTGGGTAAACGATAAACAGCGGATTGATTATTTTTCCATTGTTTGGTAAATAGAATCAGTTCATTTTCAGTAGCAATAAAAGCTTCGCAATCAAAGTTAGTAGTGTTGCTCTTTTGAATGGAAAAATCGGTTTGTTCGGGATATGAAAAAGAGATAGTTTCTATTTTTGGATTATCAAATAAGGAGTTTTTGGCTATTTTAAAAATGGTTAAATCGCTTCTGTTTCCGCTGGCATTATTGCCGAAATCACCCAAATAAAAGTGGGTTTCGTCTTGAGTGAGTTCCTCCCAATCTTTGTTTTTTATACCATTTAATTTAATGCTTTTTGTGATAGCACCTTTTTTATCTAATTGATAAAGATGTAAATCGGTGTCGTCATTGTGAGTATAAAGGTGATTTTCCCACTCCACCAAACTAGAGGTTTCATTGAGCATATCGTTCAAAACAACTGAAGTAAATTTCTTAATTTTTAGTCTTTTATAACAGCAATTTCCATCGTTTTCAACTGCATTTTGATTATAATTTCTAGCCAAAACATCCGTGCAACCCAACTGGGCTGAGGTTGTGGTTTGGAATATAATCCAAAATAAAAAGATAAAAATTAATTTTGTTTTCATAGGATAAATTTTTTTTAACCTCTTCCCAACCCCCTCCTAAGGAGGGGGAGACGAGACGTTGAAAATCCTTTGAAATTTGTAGTTTTTTAGATAATTAAAAAACAAACAGACATTTTAAGATAAAAAATTTATAATTCGTGTAAATTAGTGAAATTCGTGTCAAAAATGAAAATTCTGTGAAATTATTCTAAAAAAAAACGTCCACCAAATAAATGGCAGACGTTCAATTTTATTCTTTTATTACATTACCCTCTTTATCATAAAATTGGTATTGTAAAAACGTGTAAGCATCACGAGGTATAATTTTCACCCATTTTTTATGTTCAAAAAACCATTTTGAACGTAATGATGGAAAACCTTTGGTTAGGTATGCGGCCACAAAAGGATGGGCATTAAGCACCAGCTTTTTATGATTTTTTAGTCGTTCAACATCGAGATTAATTTTATCAATAACTTGAATTGGAGCATCTATTTCTCCTGTTCCATTGTTAGGATCTTCTTCTCTTGTTTTAATGTTGACTTCCGGTCTTACTCGTTGTCGCGTGATTTGGATTAATCCAAACTTACTTGGTGGTAAGATTTTGTGTTTTGCTTTGTCATCACTCATTTCCTCTCGCAAGAATTCAAAAAGGACTTTTCGGTTTTCAGGATTTTGCATATCGATAAAATCGACTACAATAATTCCACCCATATCCCGTAAACGCAATTGTCTGGCAACTTCTGCTGCTGCAATCATGTTTACTTCCAGGGCTGTGTCTTCTTGATTTTGAGCTTTATTGGAACGGTTTCCACTATTCACATCGATGACATGAAGAGCTTCTGTATGTTCAATAATTAAATAAGCTCCTTTGCTCATTGATACCGTTCTGCCAAAAGACGTTTTGATTTGTCTTTCAATATGGTATTTTTCAAAAATGGGCAATTCCTTTGATTGGTAAAGTTTGACAATGTTCACTTTTGAAGGATCAATTTCTTCAATTGATTCTTTGGTTTGCTCAAACAACTCTTCATCATCAATATAAATTCCGGTGAAGGAATCATTAAATACGTCTCTGAGTATTGATGAAGCTCTGTTCATTTCACTTAATACTTTAGACGGATGATGAGCCGTTGGTAATTTTTTACACATTGCAGTCCATTTACTGAGTAAATTCTGCATGTCTTGGTCTAATTCGGCTATTTTTTTGCCTTCTGCTACTGTGCGAACAATAACACCAAATCCTTTCGGTTTGATAGATTGTACAAGTTTCTTTAAACGGTCTTTTTCTTCTTTCGATTCTATTTTTTGTGAAACAGAAACGCGGTCAGAAAACGGCACTAAAACTATATACCTTCCGGCCAGAGAAAGCTCAGAGCTAATTCTTGGACCTTTGGTAGAGATAGGTTCTTTAACGATTTGTACTAAAACCGACTGATTTGCACTCAACACATCGGTGATGGTGCCATCTTTGTCAATTTCTTTTTCAAACTGAAAGTTTTTAAGGGAGAAATCTTTTTGTTTACCTGTGCTTACAAGTTTGGTGAATTTCAACATCGAAGATAAGTTTGGACCCAAATCGTGGTAGTGTAAAAAGGCATCTTTTTCGAAACCTAAATGCACAAAAGCCGCGTTAAGCCCAGGAACAGGTTTTCTGATTTTGGCGATAAAAATATCACCCACCTGAAAGCCGCTTTTTTGCTCTTCTTCTTTGTGTAATTCTACTAGTTTTCCATCTTTTAATAAGGCAAAATCTACAGCTTCAGAACCTGACCTGATGATCAATTCTTTATTCACGTTGTAAATTTTTATCTATACCTTTTAGCCGGAAGATGGAAGTTAGAAGATAGAAGTAAAAATTGGCATAACCAACTTGAAACTTGAAACTTGAAACTACTCAACACCAACTTAATTGTACAGATGGATTAAACAATATTTTAAACAGGTAGTTTTGTACCCGGTGAAACAGTTATTGTTTTTTACTGTTTCATTTCAAAGAACTTTTTGTAAAAGAAAAAAGTAGTGTAAACTACTTTTTCTTTTTGTGACGGTTAGCTCTCGCTCTTTTTTTACGCTTGTGCGTCGCTACCTTATGTCTCTTTCTCTTTTTTCCACTTGGCATAGTGTGATCTTTTTGGTATTAATAAATGAGTTATACTGCTACTTCAGTGTTGGTTTTCACACCTTCAACAAAAACCTTTGCTGGTTTGAATGCCGGAATGTTGTGAGCAGGAATTTTAATTGTTGTGTTTTTTGAAATGTTTCTTCCTGTTTTTTCAGCTCTTGTTTTGATAATAAAACTTCCAAAACCTCTTAAATAAACATTGTCGCCAGTTTCTAATGAGTTTTTAACTTCTTCCATAAAAGATTCTACAGTTGCTTGAACATCACCTTTTTCAAGTCCTAATTTTTCTGAAATCTTCGCTACGATATCTGCTTTCGTCATTTTCTTTCGTATTAGTTATTTATGTGTAAATTTTTAAGAGTGCAAATATACAAATTAAAAAAACAATTATTCAAGCATAATTGATTAAAATTTAATCACATAAACTTATACTTTTGTTAACCAAATTAAAATTATGACTTTTTCTAATCGGCTTATATCTTGGTATTTAGAAAATAAACGTGATTTGCCTTGGCGAAACACTACAAATCCCTACAAAATATGGCTTTCAGAAATCATCTTACAACAAACGCGAGTTGCCCAAGGTTTGCCTTATTATATAGCCTTTGTGGAGACATTTCCTACGGTATTTGATTTAGCAAATGCATCAGAAGAGCAAGTTTTAAAACTTTGGCAAGGACTCGGTTATTATTCTCGTGCTCGAAATCTTCATAAAACAGCTCAATTAGTTGCTTTTGATTTGGGTGAGAATTTCCCGACTTCTTATCAGGAATTATTAAAATTAAAAGGAATAGGAACATATACAGCTGCAGCAATTGCCTCTTTTAGTTCTAATGAGCCGGTTCCTGTTGTAGATGGGAATGTTTTTCGCGTGTTAGCTCGTTATTTTGATGTGGAGACTGATATTTCCTCAACAATAGCCAAAAAAGAGTTTACAGCTTTGGCTTATGAAGTATTAGATAAAAGGAATTCTTTGCAGTTTAATCAAGCTATTATGGAATTTGGAGCGTTGCAATGTATGCCAAAAAATCCCAATTGTTCCGTTTGTGTTTTGAACGATAGTTGTGTCGCATTGCAAAAAAATAAAGTAAATCAGCTGCCGGTTAAATTAAAAAAGACAAAAGTGACCGAACGTTTTTTTAATTATTTGGTATTTGAAGATGAACTTGGAAATTCAATTATACAACAGCGGACCGAAAAAGGAATTTGGCATAATCTTTATGAATTTCCCTTAATTGAATCTTTTATTGAATTTACAGAGAAAGAAATTACAGATGAAATCAATAAAGAGAAATTTTTTTCAAATGAAATAATGTCTATTAATGCCTACGAAGGAAAAAGTGTTTTGCATATTTTATCCCATCAACGGTTGAAAATCAGATTTTGGAATATTCAAGTAAATGGAAAATTGCAAAATGCAAAGTCAAAAGAATCCATCAAAAAGAGACCGTTTCCTATTGTGATTTTTAATTTTATTGAAAAGTATTTTTAAACTGTTATTAAATTCGTAACTTTGATACTGTCCAAAAACAACAAAATATTATGAATGGAACTTTAAATAAGGTTATGTTAATAGGTCATTTAGGTGACGATGTGAAAATGCATTATTTTGATGGTGGTAATTGTATTGGTAGGTTTCCTTTGGCAACAAATGAAGTTTATATTAATAAAACTACCAATGAAAAAATAACATCAACGGAATGGCATAACTTGGTTGTTCGAAATAAAGCTGCTGAAATTTGCGAAAAATACCTTTCAAAAGGAGATAAAATTTATGTTGAAGGGCGAATAAAGTCCAGACAATGGCAAGCGGAAGATGGTCAAACAAAATATACTACAGAAATTCAAGTAACTGAATTTACTTTTTTAACTACTAAGAAGGAAACAGAGTTAAATAAACAACAGGTTCCTTCAATGCCGGAACCAAATAAAAACACTAATTTTGAAGCCCAAAGAGGTAGCGGTAATCAAGATGATTTACCCTATTAATGTTTAACCAATATAATTAAATTTGGACCCTGAACCGTCGAGTTTGTTGCAAAATATAGATACGAGTTTGCTCTTAGGAATTTTGGGCATTCTCGTTTTGCTTTTATTTTCTGCCTTAATCTCTGGAGCTGAAGTAGCTCTTTTTTCATTATCTAATAAAGATATCGACGAGGCAACTGCTCAAAACCAATCTAAAGGAAATATTATTTCTGCCTTACTTAGCAAACCAAAAAAACTATTGGCTACTTTATTAATTGCAAATAATTTTATTAATATTGGTATTGTTATCATTTTCTCTTTTATAAAAGAAGAATTATTTAGTCAAATTAAGTTTGACTGGCTTCGTTTTGCAATCGAAGTAGGTGTTGTTACCTTTTTAATTTTATTTTTTGGGGAGGTTTTGCCCAAGGTTTATGCTAACCGAAACAATGTAAAATTTGCTAAAAAGATAGCGTCCCCAATAGCTATTTTGAATATGTTGTTGACACCAATTAATATGCCAATGCGTGCCATTACAATCTATTTGGAAAATAAATTAGGTAAACAAAAATCTAATATTTCGGTTAACCAATTGTCCCAGGCATTGGAATTGACATCGTCTGAAGATACATCACAAGAAGAACAAAAAATTCTGGAAGGGATTGTGTCCTTCGGAAACACTGATGCTAGCCAAGTGATGAGTCCGAGAATTGACTTGTTTGCCTTAGAGATAGAAGAATCATTTATAGAAGTGATTGCCAAAATTTTAAACAAAGGGTATTCTAGAATACCGGTTTATCGAGACAATATTGATAAGATTGAAGGCGTTTTATACGTCAAAGATTTATTACCACACATTGATAAAAAAGAATTTGATTGGACCGCCTTGTTGAGAGAACCACTTTTTGTACCAGAAAACAAAAAACTGGATAATTTATTGAAAGATTTCCAAAGCATGAAAAATCATTTAGCGATTGTGGTTGATGAATATGGAGGAACTTCAGGTGTGATTACATTAGAGGATATTATCGAAGAAATTGTGGGTGATATCAGTGATGAATTTGACGATGAAAACATAAATTATTCTCAAATTGACGAAAAGAATTTTTTATTTGAAGGGAAGATTAACTTGAAAGATTTTTATAGAATTGTTGAAGTAAATGAAGATTTATTTGAAAATAATAAAGGAGAAGCTGAAACATTAGCCGGTTTTATTTTGGAAATCATTGGAACATTTCCACGGAAAGGACAAAAAATCACTTTTGACAAATGTCTTTTTACTATTGAGTCGGTTGACAAGAAACGGGTAAAACAAATTAAAGTGACTTTAGATGCGTAAAAAGAGTTTGTATTTTGGGTTATTCATAATCTTGGGTTTTTTTATGGCTTGTAAAGAAGATGTCTTGCCGAAACCTACGGCTCAATTACGTTTGGATTATCAAATGTCAAATTATATGGATTTTGATAGTCCATGTCCATTTAATTTTGACTATAACACCGATACCAAAGTTAAAATAAAGGAAGATTGTGGCGTAACCATAGAATATCCAAAAATGAAAGCTACTGTTTATTTAACTTACCGAAAAGTCAATGATAATATTGATATTTTACTGAAAGATGCTCAAAAACTTACCTACGAGCACGTGATTAAAGCGGATGACATTTTAGAAACGCCTTTTATCAACACTAAAGATAAGGTTTATGGTATGTTTTATCAAGTGGGAGGAAATGCTGCATCAAACACACAGTTTTATTTAACAGACAGTATACAACATTTTGTTACCGGCTCGGTATATTTTTATGCAAAACCTAATTTTGACTCGATTATGCCGGCAGCGAGTTATATTAAGGATGATATGCAAACGTTGATGGAAACGATGCGTTGGAAAAAGTAATCAACATAAAAAAGAGTCCAAAAGAACTCTTTTTTTAAGATTTTTTATAATTTCTCCACTTTTTTAGCAGAACAACATCCTGTTTTTTTTCAGGTTCACATCCTTTTTTTTATTAGCTAGAAGCGTTTTCTTTTTTAAAATCAGTTGCTTTCTTTTTCTTTTTGTCTTTGTTAAAAAGCATTGCTTTGTCGGCAGTGTTCACCACATCAGACACTTTGTAGGTTTTTCCGTCGGCAGCATTTTCTACAGTTTGAACCAATACTTCCGTAGTAAGTACATTCGCATCGTATTCAATAGTGGCTTTTTTGGCTTCAAAATCGATTTCTGCTTTTTGAACGCCATCTAGTTTGGCTAATTTTTTTTCTAAATGTCCGGCACAGCCCACTTCGCAGTGCATACCTTCTACCGTGAATGAGGCAGTGGCCAACTGAGCCGGTTGTTGAGCCGCTTCTGGGGTTACTGTTGCATTATCTGAGTTTGTTGTTGCTTCGTTTTTGCAACCGACCATCATCAATGTTGTGAAAGCGATGGCCGCGATGGTTTGGGTGAATTTCATATTTTTAAGGTTTTAAAATTTAGAGTTATTATTATTTTTTAAATTCTTTCATTTTTTAATCTGTGTTAACTGAATCTAATTTGAACAGGGATTTAAGAAATTTGTATAATTTTTAAAATTTATTTTGATTATCAATTTTCTAATTTCTCAAATTTTTATAAACTGTGTTCTTTTTACTATTTTGAACACGTTTTAAGAAATTAGGATAATGTTGAAAAACAATAGAATAAATTTTATTTATATGGAATTACAAAAATAACATTTTTTTCTCTTTTTATTTGTCAAAATTAACGGAGTTTTGTGACGCAATAAAAAAGTTGATGGAAAACAAGAATTTAAGGTTCGTGTACTTAGTCGTTTTAGCCCTTATTTGGGGGAGCTCATTTATTCTTATCAAAAGAGGTTTAGTGGCTTTAACGCCTTATCAATTAGGTTCATTGCGAATGGTTTTTGCTGCGGTATTTCTGTTAATTATCGGATTCAACAGTATCAAAAATATTGAATTACGCCATTGGAAATACCTTGCTTTGACGGCAGTTTTTGGAACTTTTATTCCGGTTTTTCTGTTTTCTGTCGCTCAAACACAAATCAGCAGTTCGGTGAGTGCTATTTTAAACTCGCTTACGCCTTTGAATACGTTAGTGCTTGGAATTATTCTTTTTAAAATAGATTTTCAACGTCGACAAATCTTTGGCGTTTTCATCGGTTTGATGGGAAGTGCATTGCTTATTTTTAATGGAGCTGCCAATCATCCGGAACAGAATTATAATTATGCGGTATTGTTAGTTATTGCTTCTGTCTGTTATGCAATGAATGTCAATTTTATTAAAATGTATTTATCCGATTTAAATCCGTTGAGCATTACAACCGGAAATTTTATTGTTATGTTGATACCGGCTTCTCTTGTATTGTATTTTTCAGGTTTTTTTGAAGCAGTACAAGTACAAGAAACGCAAAATGTAGTTGGTTATATCGCTATTTTAGGAATTGTAGGGACGGCTTTGGCGAATATCTTATTTTATAAATTAATAAAAATTTCGTCTCCTGTTTTTGCTTCTTCGGTTACTTATTTAATTCCGGTTGTTGCTTTTATTTGGGGATTGGTTGACAATGAAAGCTTGACAGCAATTCAGTTTTTGGGTGCGTTAATTATTATGTTTGGGGTGTATCTTTCGGCTAAGAAGTGATAGTTTGTTTTGTTTCAGGTTTCAAGTTTAAGGTTGGTAAGTGCAATAAAGTAAATTTGGCTCCAAACGAATCCATTTCAATCCATTATAGCTAAGCTATAAAAATTTGTGAAATTTATTTCAATCCGAGTTCTATTAAAATAGCGAAGCGACTTTGTGTTCTTTGTGAATTTCTTTGTGTGGTTAAAATAGATTTTTAGGTTTTGAAGTTGTAAAAAAAGACTGCCATTACTGACAGTCCTTTTATCATTGAAAAGCTGTTTTTTATTTAAAATCTTCTTCGGTTATACCTTCATTGATTTTGACATCAGAAGTTGTTAATTCCAGTTCGACACCAATATTCAAAGTGGTTTTATGAGGGACTTTAATTCCTTTCACTTCTTTATAGTCCGAATAATAGGTCATTTGAGTCATTTTTTGACCTCCTTGTTCTAATTCTTTGGCTTCTGCAATTTTTAATCCGGTTTTCACATCAAAATAATAAGTAGATTTTCCGTTTTTAACAGTATAAGCGTCTGTTCCATTGATGTTTTCAACTGCACCTAATGTAATGTCTTTGTTGTTAGCTAATGTTAATTCTTCAAAAGGAACGGCACCCGCTTGCATTTCTTTTAAATCATCACCGGTAAAATCTTTTCGTTGGCCTTGTTGAACCATATAAGCACCATTTTCATTTACTACTTGTTTCATCATGGTAGTCCCCATTGCCTTCATTTCCACAGCCAATTTATTACTGGATGTTACCTTATTAGTCATTTCCAAAGCCATACCTTGTACTGTTCCGGAGGAAGTAGTCATAATGCTTTTCACATCGGAAACTGCTTTTTGTCCACCGATAGCGGCTATGTATTTGTCTAAAACTGATTTTGCAGTAACATCGGCACTTACCGTTTTTGCTACAGGTTTTTCTACTTTATTTCCGTATTTATCAAAATAGAAAATTGGAATATTCAGTTTTTCTAAACCAGGAAGAACATCAGTTCCTTTACTCACTACTACGATTCTTAAATTTTCAGCTAAGAAATATTTTTTAGACACTCTTAAAATATCGTCAGCAGTAACGGCATTGATGTTTTTAATGTAATTTTCGTAAAAATCAGCCGGTAATCCTTGTGTTTTTGTTTGTAAAGCATAACGGGCAACAGTAGCCGGTTTTTCAATATCCATTACAAATTTTCCAATGTATCCTGCTTTTACATTTTTTAATGTTTCTTCAGTTACTTTTTCAGTTCGGATGCGTTTTATTTCTTTTAAAATTTCAACCACGGCACTGTCAGTTACTGTATTTCTCACTTGAGTAGAAGCAGAAAAATTTCCAACATATTTGTTTCCTCTTAAGCTTGAGCGGGCACCATAAGTCCATCCGTGAGCCTCTCTTAAGTTCATGTTTAAGTAACTGTTGAAATCACCTCCTAAAATTTGATTTGCTACAATTGCGGCAAAATAATCTTTGTCGGTCATTTTTAATTTCGTAATGTGAACAGCCGAAATTTCAGATTGAACCGCATTAGATGCATCTACAAAATTAATTTGTGTGTATTGAACATCTTTTGGATCAGAAAAAGTTACCTGAGGAGCCGTTGCTTTTTTCCAAGCACCAAATAATTTTTCTACTGTGGCTTTAACTTCAGCAAATTTTACATCGCCCACAATAACTAAGTAGGCGTTTTCAGGTGTAAAATAAGAAGTATAATTTTGAATAACATCGTTTAGTGAAATAGTATTGATGGTTTCTTCACTTAAATATTCGCCTTTAGGATGGTTTTTTCCATAAGCCAAAACGCGTTCTACTCTTCTGGCAATGGAGGGAACACTTTTTTCATCTGCTTTTAATCCTTCAATTAATTTAGCTTTTTCTTTTTCAAATTCTTCTTGAGTAAAAACAGGGTTTAATGCTCCATCAGCCATTAATTCCATGATTCTTTTTGAATACTTAGATAATCCGCTGGCAAAAGCACCATCTGAACTAAAATTGATAGAAGCACCTAAAAAATCAACTTCTTCGTTAAAGTCATTTTTAGAAATGGTTTTGGTTCCATTACCTAACATGCTACTTGTCATATCAGAAACACCTTTTTTGTTTCCTTCTGAATAAGGAGCATTGTCAATGGAAAGATTGTAAGAAACTCTTGGTAATTTATTGTTTTCAACTACTAAAACTTTTAATCCGTTAGGTAATTCAAAACTCTGAGGTTTTCCAATATTAATCTTTGGAGCCGGTCCTGGTTTTGGTTGAGGTCTGTCTTGTGCTTGCATAGTTAAAGTTAAAAACAAGCTCGTTGCTAAAATGGCTATTTTTTTCATGATTTATATCTTAATTTTGAGCTTTATCAGATTTAGGAGCGTAGTCCAAAAGTAAACGTTGATTAGGATTGAGGTATTTTTTAGCAATATCTCTAATTTCTTCACGGGTAATAGAACGATAAATGTCTATTTCAGAATTTATCAAATTCACATCACCGTACAATAAATAGTAAGTAGCTAAATTCCCCGCAATACCTTCCACAGAAGCATTGCTGTCTACATATTGACTTTCAAAGATGTTTTGTAGTTTTTGAAATTCTTTTTCAGAAATTAACTCTGTTTGAAGACGAACAATTTCTTCATCAATTTCAGTAATTAAACTTTCAGGAGTAAATCCTCCCATTGGTAATCCGTATAAAATATACAAACCGTAATCTTCTTGACTAAAATTAAAAGCTCCTACCTGTAAGGCCATTTTTTTCTCATCCACAATTTTTTTATACAAACGCGAAGATTTGCCTTCAGACAAAATAGTTGAAATCATATCCAATACCCTTGCATCACGTGTTTTCATGGAAGGAGTTCTGTAGGAAGCTACAGCCATTGGAATTTGAATATTCGGGTCTTCATATTTTGCTTTTAGCGTTTGAGTAATTGGAGTTTCTTCCGCTTTAGTTCTGGTTATAGGTGTTCCCTTTTGAATGACACCAAAATATTTTTGAATCCATTCTTTCGCCTGTGCAGGTTCAAATTGACCGGCTACAACCAGCACAGCATTGTTTGGAATATAGAATTTTTTATTAAAATCCTGAAACTCTTTAAGCGTTGCAGCATCTAAATGATCCATCGAACCAATAGTTGCCCATCGATAAGGGTGGTTTGTAAACATGTTGCGTTTTACCTCTGCAATTAAATTCCCGTAAGGTTGGTTGTCAACGCGAAGTCGTTTTTCTTCTTTAACAACTTCATTTTGAGTGTCTACGCCAATTTGATTAATTACCGGATGAAGTAAACGTTCTGATTCCATCCATAGTCCTAATTCAAGATTATTGGAAGGGAAAATTTCGTAATAATAAGTTCTGTCATCTGAAGTATTGGCGTTGTTTGTTCCACCATTTCCGGTTACAATTTTAAACCATTCTCCACGACCGATATTTTGTGTTCCTTCAAATAAAAGATGTTCAAAAAAGTGAGCAAAACCTGTTCTTTCAGGGTTTTCATCTTTTGCACCAACATGATACATCACCGAAGTGATGACAACCGGTGCGGAATTATCTTGATGTAAAATTACGTGTAACCCATTGTTTAAAGTATATTCTTCAAAGGTCACTTTTTGGGCAGAAACTGTTCCTCCAAGCATAAGCAGTGTACTTAAAGCCATTAATGATTTTTTCATAAAAATTGGTGATTAATTTTTTTGCATTTCAAATTGGTATGCAATTTCGGTATTTTGTTACAGTTTTACTAAATAATTTACAAAAATTTTAGGTTTAAATAGCTCATTTTTAAGTCAACTAATTTATTTTTAAAATTCAGTTGTGTGATTGAGAATTAGTTGTATATTTGCAACCTTAAAATTTAATTAAAAAACATATTGTTATGTACGCAATCGTAGAGATAGCAGGGCAACAATTTAAAGTAAGCAAAGACCAAAGAGTATTTGTTCACCGTTTAGCATCTGAAGAAGGAAGCAAAGTTTCTTTCGACAAAGTAATGTTATTAGACGAAGATGGAACAATTACTATTGGCGCCCCCGCTATAGAAGGTGCTTCAGTAGAAGCCAAAGTGTTAAAACACTTAAAAGGAGATAAAGTAATCGTTTTCAAAAAGAAAAGAAGAAAAGGTTACAAAAAGAAAAACGGACACAGACAGTCTTTTACACAAATTGTTGTTGAGAGCATTTTAGCTTCAGGAACAAAAAAAGCGGCTGCAAAATCTGAAAGTCCAAAAGCACCAAAAGCACCTAAATCGGCTGACGATTTAACGCTTATTGAAGGAGTTGGACCAGTTGCTGCTGAAGTTTTAGCTGCAGCAGGAATAACTACTTTTGCTAAACTGGCAAAAACTAGTGCTGATGATGTGAAAACTATTTTAGAAGCATCTGAAGCTAAAGTATCACATTTAGATCCAACTACTTGGGCTCAACAGTCACAATTAGCTGCTGATGGCAAAATGGATGAATTAAAAAAATTACAAGATGAATTAAATGGCGGTAAAGCTGTTTAATTTTAATATTAACTTATAAAACCCTAACATCATGGCTCACAAGAAAGGTGTCGGTAGTTCCAAAAATGGTAGAGAATCAGAATCGAAACGTTTAGGTGTTAAGATTTATGGTGGTCAAGCAGCAATTGCAGGAAATATTATAGTAAGACAAAGAGGTTCTAAACATAATCCAGGAGATAACGTTTACATTAGTAAAGATCATACTTTACATGCAAAAGTTGACGGAGTGGTTAAGTTTCAGAAAAAAGGTGATAACAAATCATTTGTATCTGTTATTCCTTTTGAAGCATAATTATAAAACAAAAAATCCCATCAATTTCAGGTGTTTGGTCAGGATTTTTATTTAATTATAAACACGTATGTTAGGTAAATTTACCTCCACTCGATATCTTTTCATAGGATATTGTAAACTGCTAAGCCCTGTAAATAGACTGTATTGTTCGTCATCACAAGGACAAATGGCGTTAATTCCACTAATTACCATTGTAGAACAACCTGAAATAGGTTGATTAGGGCATGCTGCATCATAGGCTAAATAACCGCTGCCACTATTAAAAACAATTACTCCTCTTGCCCCAGCGGTGCCTTGTGGAATATAGACGGCATTACTAGGAAATTGTAAATTACTATAAGAAGGTAAATTCACATTGATGTCAACTGTAAAGGTATAATTTGGAATATAAGGATTATTGTCATTTCCACCTCCACTGTCGCAACCGAATAGGAATAAAGTACTGAATAAAACTAAAATGATTTTTTTCATTTTTTTATTAAAATAAAGTGAACAAATTTAAATTAATTACCTTTGATTAATACTAATAAGCAATAATTTTTCTGAGAAATAAAAAAATATCCTATCTTTGTGATAAGAAATCCTCTCAAAGGGGATTTTTTCTATTTTATATAAACGAGAAATAAAAGATTTTTATATAATTAAGTTCACTTTTTTGTGACTGATTTACAAACAAAATAAAGCATTAAAAAACACATGAAGTTATGAGTACAGTATCATATTATACCGCTGAGGGTTTAAAAAAATTAAAAGAAGAATTAGAAACGTTAAGACATATTGAGCGACCAAAAGCGTCTCAAGCCATCGCAGAAGCAAGAGATAAAGGCGATTTATCTGAAAATGCAGAATATGATGCAGCTAAAGAAGCACAAGGTCTTTTAGAATTGCGTATTTCAAAAATGGAAGAGGTTTATTCTAATGCGAGATTAATTGACGAATCGCAATTAGATTTGTCTAAAGCATTGGTTTTATCAAATGTAAAAATTAAAAACCAAGCCAATGGTTTGGAAATGAAATATACCTTGGTTGCAGAAAGTGAAGCCGATTTAAAAACAGGTAAAATTTCGGTTACTTCTCCAATAGGAAAAGGCTTGCTTGGAAAATCAGTTGGTGACGTGGCAGAAATCACTGTTCCAAATGGCGTTTTGAAATTTGAAATATTAGATATTTCCAGAGATTAATTTGTGATATGGCAAGTATTTTTACAAAAATAATCAACGGTGAAATTCCTTGCTATAAAATAGCAGAGGATAATAATTTTATTGCATTTTTGGATGTAAATCCAAATGCAAAAGGGCACACGTTGTGTGTTCCAAAACAGGAAATTAACAAGCTTTTTGAAATGGAGGATGACCATTATTTAAATTTGATGAAATTTTCCAGAACAATAGCCGTGGCTTTAGAAAAAGCAGTTTCTTGTAAACGGATTGGAATGAGTGTAATAGGTTTAGAAGTGCCTCATGTTCATGTACATTTAATTCCACTCAATGAAATTGATGAAGTTCGTTTTCAAAAAAAGGTTTCTTTCACAAAAGAAGAATTTGAAGAAATAGCTAAAAATATTAAAGCTAATTTATAATTTAAATCCCTAGAAATCGGATTTTTTCATTTTATGAAGTTGTTTTTTTAAAACTTAACATCATTGTAGTGCCTTTATCAATTTCTGAATGGTGCACTTTGATTTTTCCTTTGTGGTATTCTTCCACAATACGTTTGGTTAAAGAAAGTCCCAATCCCCAACCTCTTTTTTTAGTAGTATATCCGGGATCAAATACTTTTTTAAATTGATTTTTCGGAATGCCTTTTCCGCTATCAGAAACATAAATTCTTACTTCTTTTTCTTCTTCAATAATATTTAAGTCCAATTTTCCGCGACCTTTCATCGCATCAATAGCATTTTTAACTAAATTTTCAATAGTCCAACTATGTAAAGCAGGATTGAAAGATACAAATATTGGATGTGGAGGAGCAAGAAAAGTAAATTCTACTTGTTTTGAAAACCGAGATTTTAGGTAATCATAGGATTGTTCAGTTTCTGCGATAATGTCTAATTTTTTCAAAACGGGTTCAGAGCCCACTTTAGAAAATCGGTCAGTAATCGTTTGTAATCGTGTTATGTCTTTTTGTATTTCCAATAGGGTAGATTCATCAACATTTTCAGCTTTTAAAATTTCCAACCACCCAATGAGTGATGATAAAGGAGTGCCAATTTGGTGAGCGGTTTCTTTAGCCATACCGGCCCAAAGTTTATTTTGTGTAGCAATTTTAGAGGTTTGATAAAAATTGAAAACTAGTAATCCAAAAAGAAAAATAATTAGCAGTAAAGCAAGCGGATAATATTTTAATTTATTTAACATAGAGGAATCACCGTAATATAAATAACGAAATTTTCCTTCGACATATTCCATTACAATCGGGTCATTTTCCTTTTTTAATTTTTCTAATAAGCTCCTGAGTTTTGCTGAATCCTTTTCGTCTATATCTTCAATGTTTGTTTTGTTGACAATGCTGTCGTTTTCATCTGTCACAATGATTGGAATAGTTGTCGTATTACTAATAATTTTTAGCGGAAGACTAATATCTGCATCAACATCTGAACTGAAAACATTAGTTTGCGCTTCTGCCCAAAGTTCCATTTTCAAGCGTTCATCTTTTTTAAAACGTTGAAAAAAAGTATAAGTATTCCAAAGTATCAACGAAACAATCACAAACGACGTGAGTATTAAAATCCACCGGGTGACATTTCGACTTTCAGAAAACTGCATAAAAAAGTATTTAGTATAAAAGTAGTAAAATCTTATTGGAATTAAAAAAATCGAGTGACAAATACTTTTCAATTTTATACATTTGTAGAAACACAAATAAGCATGGTTAGTATTTCTCCTAAAGATGTTTCTCCGTTAAAATTGCAAGGCTTTTTACAGAGTGCTGTTGGTCCGAGACCAATTGCATTTGCTAGCACGCTTGACAAAAATGGCAATCCTAATTTATCTCCATTCAGCTTTTTTAATGTGTTTAGTTCAAATCCTCCGGTTTTGATTTTTTCACCGGCTCG
>Ga0207941_1000148_pt1 | contig 21584 bp, 25 predicted proteins | sample LakMenEpi13Sep12_FD_150695 | JGI IMG/M metagenome (GOLD analysis project Ga0207941, IMG submission 150695) | Freshwater microbial communities from Lake Mendota, WI - 13SEP2012 deep hole epilimnion (SPAdes) | ecosystem: Environmental > Aquatic > Freshwater > Lake > Epilimnion/Euphotic zone ...
CGCAGCCACAATCCGCGGCTGATCTTTTGGCCGATCTCGTGGGTTGTTGTGAAGATGGTCCGCCTGATCTTTCCTCTAATCCTGCTCACCTGTCTGACTTTGGCATTAGCTGATCATGGCGGTGCTGCTAGACACCGGGCCATGGGTTGCCCTCCTAAGTCGCAATTATACTCACCACAAATGGGCTGTAGAGCAGTTTCGACTGTTGACTCCTCCATTGCTGAGCTGTGAGGCTGTGGTTGCCGAGACTTGTTTTCTGCTCAAGCGGTCGGGCTTTGATCCTTCATTGGCTTTGCGGTTCATCGAACGAGGAGTTGTTCAACTGCCTTTTGTGTTGCAGGAGCAGATTGGTTCTGTCAGTTCCTTGTTTAAGCGGTACGAGAATGTCCCCGCTTCCCTTGCGGACGCTGCCTTGATTCGGCTGGCGGAAATCAACGATTCGCCATTGCTCCTTACGACCGACAGTGATTTTCATATCTATCGACGTCATGGAAGACAGATGATTCCCTTGGTGACCCCGTGAATGAATTTCATTTTGCAGTTTAGGCGCAGGTCTGCAGATATTTTCTGTAAAGACGCGACACTTCGAACCCACCCCTCGAGTGGACAGGCCGCCTTCAACTCTCCGCTTCGCCTCCTTGGGTTGCTTGCCTGACACTCGGGGGCAGCGTTCGAATGATGAGTTCACTTTGGTGGGAGCCAACTAAGCAGCGTTCCATTGCCTTCGTCAAGGGGTTTCATGAGGCCATGCATTCAGTCCGCAGCTGAAATTTCCTGGCTCAGGCATGACCAAGGGCCACCGGAATAACTTCATGACGAGGACGTGAAAGCAACACTTTCAGCATCGATGCGGATCTCAATGAGAATGCCTCCGGTGTGTTGTACGCCTTAGGGGGTTCGGGGGGCGGGCTCAGCCTCTACCTGAACCAGGGACAGCTCGTCTATGAGTACAACATGATGATCATCGAGCGTTACACCGCCCGCTCGAAGAACAAGATTCCTGCCGGCAGGCACCGCATTGAGGTCACGACCACCCTCGCCAGTGCCAAGCCACTCTCACCGGCCGAGGTGGTGCTGAACGTCCATGGCCGGGAGGTGGCGCGCACCACGGCGGCTCGCACCGTTCCGGCTGCCTTCTCCGCCAGCGAAACGTTTGATGTGGGCGTGGATCTTGGTTCAACGGTATCGCTCGACTACTTCGAGCGCCGGCCGTTCCGCTTCGACGGCACGATCCGCAGAGTTGACGTGAAGATGAACTGAATCAGCATGAACTCAGCACCTGCCTCCCTCATTTCCAAGCGTTGCACCCACCCCGCGTTGGACCACTGTGCTTGTGGTGTCCGGCGCCTGGGGCACCGGCAGCGTGGGGGGGGGTGGGGCGAGGAGGTCGGGCTGGACCCATTGCTGACGCTACGGCATGCGCAGATTGTCTTCCGATCTCCGAAGCCCTCCAGGAGTTCATTGCCCCCGCCGCGTGAGGGCGACAACCTGGAGAAAGTTGGTCGGTTTCCCCATGCTCGGCCCGCCGCTGCCGCCGGATCGCACCCACCAGAGGGATCCCCTGCTGGATCGATTGCGCCGTTGGCAGACCGCCCGCACCTGGGCTCGGCTGATCCGGGAGGCGGAGGCGCTCTGGCATGTGGATGTGCGCATCCTGCACCGCCTGGCCGCGATGGAGCTGGGCCAGTTGCTGGAGGAGGTGCCGCCGCGCATGCGGAGGCGGGTGAACCAGTGGCTTGAGCGCTTTCACACCGCTACGCGGCTGCGTTGAGCCTCGCCGCCAACACGCCACCTCAGCCACAAAAAAAGCCGCCTCGGAAAAGGGCGGCATTCGGTTGGTTTCAGGCCGGCAAAATCGGAGCGACAGGATTTGAACCTGCGACCCCCACTACCCCAAAGTGGTGCGCTACCAAGCTGCGCTACGCCCCGGCTGAATGAAGTTATCACAGCCCCTACCCCCTCCTGCCGGAACCCTTCTCGCGTTTCCGCAGTCGCCGCAGCAGGCGGGCCGTGAGCCGATCCCGGGCTAGGCCGCCATAGCCCGGGAGGTGTTCGGAGCGGGCCAGCTGGCGTAGCTCCGCCAGATTCAGCGTGGCCAGGTGGAGTTCCGGCAGCCGGTTCCAGGCCCCGGAGGGCAGGGGTAGGTCGGAGCCCTCGCGCCCCTCCCGGAAGCCGAACAGGGCCCCCCCGGCCATCCACTCCGGCACGAGCACGAACAGCACGGCCAGCAGGCCGTAGAGCTCCACCAGCCCCCGGGGCAGCGGGTGCAGCCGGCGGGGTCTGAAGTCGGTGGGCTCCTCGGCCATCAGATCAGGGGGCGGTTGCTGGGGGCGGCGGGGAGCTCACGCCACTGCAGAGGCCGGTTCTCAGGACCCGGCGCCAGCCGCACGCTCCAGAACACCAGGGCGAAGCAGAGCATCAAGGTGGCCAGCAGGCCCAGGATCACAACCCTGTCGGGCAGGGGTTCGGGGGGGGGATTCATACCTCTTCGGTGCGCAGGCAGGTGATCTGCCGGGTGGCTTGCTCCAGGGTGAGCACATCGCCCTGAAGGGTCACACGGAAATCATCGTTGCGGAAACTGAGTTCGCTGCCGCTGGCGGGCTCCCGGAACAAGGTGGAGCGGGATCCGCCGCTGAGCAGGGAGGCCTGGCTGTCGTTGCGCTCCAGCACCACCGTGCCACGGCCCGGGCAGATGAAGCTCTGACGCACGTCGTAGTTCTCCCACCAGGGGGAGCCCATCGGCCCGGGGGCGGCCTCCAGCGGCGCTGCTGCCGCCACCACGGCGAGCAGAAGGCTGGCGCTGGAGGCGAGCGCCAGGGTTCCCCTGCTCCCCGATCCGGGGCGTCGTGCCGCGAGCAGGCCAGCTCGGGGGCACTCCAGCGGGAGTTCACGCTGCTGAGCTGGGTTCCGATTCACAGCAGGGCGATCGGCGCGTTGTCCCCCCGCAGTACGCAGTGGGCCACCGACCAGTCGTAGGACTGCCAGACCACATCGGGGAGGCGGTAAGCGGCGCCTGGAAAGGGGCCGAGGAGCACCCCACTGGGTTGGGCGGAGCAGTAAGGACGGCTGCCGGGCTTGGCCAGGTATTGCTGGTGGTAGGCCTCGGCGGCGTAGAAGGTTCGATCCGGCCCGATCTCGGTGGTGATCGCTCCGTAGCCCGCTCCTGCCAGCAGGGCGGCGTAGGCCTCGCGGCTGGAGTGGGCCAGCGTCAGCAGCTCGGGATCGTTCACGAAGATCGCGGAGCGGTATTGGCTGCCGCGGTCATTGCCCTGGCGGTTGCCCTGGGTGGGGTCGTGGCATTCCCAGAAGAGCTTGAGCAGATCGCTGAAGTCGATCCGCTCCCGGTTCCACACCACCCGCACCACCTCCGCATGGCCGGTGCGTCCACTGCAGACCTGCTGGTAGCTGGGTGCAACGCCCTGGCCACCGGCATAGCCCACGGCGGTGGTGACCACACCGGGCAGGCGCCAAAAGCCTTTCTCCGCACCCCAGAAACAGCCGCAGCCGAAGAGGGCTTCGCCTTCCCCTTCCCCCGCAGGCGCCCCGATCGGGGTGTGGAGCACGGCGTGGCTCAGCTCCTGCGCCGGGCCTGGGCTCACCGGTTGGTTGATGCCGGAGCCGGCGGTGCCGAGCAGGTCACTGAACAGGTTGTTGAACACGGTGGTTGTCACTGACGACACACTGTCGTCTGGGACAGCCTAGGTCGCCCCTCAGGCTTCTCGCTCCGGCACCAGGGCGATGTGGTTCAGCAGCGTTGTGGTGAAGGCAAACAACAGGAAGGGAAGCGACAGCACCAGGATCAAGCCCACTCCCACCAGGGCGAAGATCGGTTTGGAGGCTCCCATCAGGGCCAGGCCGGCCGCCAGGCTCACGAAGATCACGGCCATCCAGATCAGGATCTGGCCGTAGATGTCTCCGAAGGTGAGGGTGCAACGCAGGTTGTACGGGCGGATGCTGGGGCCTGGCGTGGTGGTCATGGGGGTGGTGGGTGGTGGAGCCCGGACGAAGGCTGATCGGCGCTCAGGCCCGACACGGTGCTTCCAGTGAAGCGAGCCCAGAGCCCTCTGCAGGGTTTGGGCAACATCTGTTCAGGCCAAAGGCGCCCCGGGATCGATCAGGCCGGCAGAGCCCATTGATTCATGCGGCCTGCAGGTCATGCGGCCTGCAGGTCATGCGGCCTGCAGCCGCTCCGCCTGCTCCCGTTCCCACAGCCGCCGGTAGGGTCCGGCGACCGTCAGCAGGTCGCGGTGATGGCCCTCCTGCACCAGGCGGCCGTCCTCGAGCACCAGGATGCGGTCGCAGGCAGCAGCGGCCGAGAGCTGGTGGCTGATCATCAGCACGGAGCGGCTGCGCTGCAGCCGGATCTCCGCCAGGATTCCCGCGGCGGTGTTGTTGTCCACGCTGGCTAGGGCATCGTCGAGCACCAGCAGGGGTGCCTCCACCAGCAGGGCGCGCCCTAGGGCCGTGCGTTGACGCTGGCCACCGCTGAGGGTGATGCCCCGCTCCCCCACCAGGGTGGCGTAGCCATCGGGGAAGCCCTTGACATCGGCTTCCAGACGGGCCTGGCGTGAGGCCTTCTCCACCCGCTCGATCGAGGCGCCTGGATCGCCGTAGCGCAGATTGTCGGCCAGGCTGGCGGTGAACAGAAAGCCCTCCTGGGGCACCAGGGCCACCTGGCGGCGCAGATCCTCCAGGGCCAAACGGGTGATGTCGATCCCATCGAAGAAGAGCTGACCAGGATCCACCACCACCATCCGTCCCAGGGCACGGGCCAGGGTGGTTTTGCCGCAGCCCACCGGCCCCACCACCGCCACCAGTTCGCCGGCCTCGATCCGGAAACTCAGGCCATCGAGGCTGGGTCGCGCCGCTCCGGGATAGCGCACCGTGAGGCCGCGGGCCTCGACCACCCCCCGGGCGGGCTCGACGGGGGCGATCGGTTCCGGCGGTGACTCCACCAGCGACTGACGCTGCAGCAGCGCCTCGATTCGATCCAGGCTCACCTGGCCGGTCTGGAAGCTGTTGAGGGTGAACCCCAGCAGGGCCGTGGGGAAGACCAGTCGCTCCACGAAGAGGATCAAGGCCACCAGGTCGCCGATCGTGAGCCGGCCGCTCTCGATCTGGCCGCTGCCGATGGCGAGCAGCAGCAGCAGGCTCACCGAGGCGATGCCCTCGAGCAGGGGAAAGAGAGTGGCACGGGTGCGCCCGAGCTTCAGGGCGGCATCGCGGTAGAGGCGGTTGCGCCCCTCGAACGCCTCCTGCTCCATCAGCTCCTGGCCGTAGATCTTGATGGCGCCGATGCCGGAGAGGTCCTCCTGGATCAGGTCGCTGAGCTGGGCAAGGGCCTCCTGCTGGCGCCGCTGCTGCTTCATCATCCGGCCGCCGAACAGTCGCACCACCAGCAACATCAGCGGATATAAACCCACCGCCGCCAGGGTGAGCAGGGGGTCGATCGCCAGCATCGCCGGCAGGGTGAGGGCATAGGCCAGGGCCGTGTTGGTGAGGCTGAGCACGGCAAAACCCAGCAACCGGCGCACGTTCTCCACATCGCTGGTGGCCCGGCTGATCACCTCACCGCTGCCCGTGCTCTGCACCCAGCCCGGTTCCTGCAGCAGCAGGTGATCGAAGATCCGCTGCTTGAGATCGGCCTCCACCTGCCGGCCCACCCCGAACACCAGGATCCGCGACCAGAGCCGCACCAGACCCATCACCGTGGCCAGCGCGATGATCAGGCCTGCTTTCTGGAGCACATCGCTCAGGGCGAAGCCGCCATGGAGGGCGTCCACGGCGTTGCGCACGATCAGGGGCAGGCTCACCCCGAGCAGGTTCACCACCACGAGGGACACCGCCCCCATGAGCACGATGCGGCGGTGGGGTTTCAGGTAATGGAGGATGCGCCGGAGCCGCGGTCCATCCATGCGATTCATTCCGCCAACAGGAGCCAACTAACCTACGCAGCACCCCGGAGAGCAAGGGCCATGCCGGAGATCCCCGCGCCGGAGCAGAGCCACCCGCTGCATGCGATCGATCGGCAGGTGATCGATCAGCTGCTGGCGGCCGCGACCCCTGAGGATGGCCATCTGGTGGACGCCGCTCGCCTGCTTCACCGTTATGAAGGCTTTCCCGGTGCTGTCGACCTGAAGGACGATCTGGAGCGGGTGCTACGGCTCTGGGGGCTCGACCGAACCGCTCTGCGAGACCGCACCCGGGCCATCTGGGCCGCTGGCTACCGCCCAGGCCTGGCCACCGGGGCTGAGGCGGTGGGCTCCGGCTTCGATACCGCCGCCGCCGAGTCCTGAGCCGCTTGGGGGGATGCTGGCCAGAATCCGCGTCTCCGGGTGATAGTGGGGGGGTCCCCATCACCCGGCCCGGTGTGCCTGCACCCGGGCCTTTTTTCTGGCCCTGCCTTTCGGCCTGGCCATCACGGCTTGGCGGATCCGCTCAAGGCCTGGATCCGCTTCCCCCAACCTCCGATGACCCCATCCGTCCCTTGGCCCCGGCTTCTGGATCTGCTGCTTGAGCGGCGGGACCTAGAGCCCCAGCAGGCGAGCGCGTTGATGAACGGCTGGCTGTCCGGTGCCATCGAACCGGTGCTCACCGGCGCCCTGCTGGCCGCCCTGCGGGCCAAGGGGGTGAGCGGTTCGGAACTGGCGGCCATGGCGGTCGTGCTGCGGGAAGCCTCCCCCGTGCCCGCCGCCCGGCCCGCGCTGCCGCTGGTGGATACCTGCGGCACCGGCGGCTCCGGGGTCGACAGCTTCAACATTTCCACCGCCGTGGCCTTCACCGCCGCCGCCTGTGGTGCCACCGTGGCCAAGCACGGCAATCGCAGTGCCAGCGGTCGGGTGGGCTCGGCTGATGTCCTCGAGGCTCTCGGGGTGGATCTGGCGGCGCCGCCTGAGCGGGTGCTGGCCGCCCTGCGGGAGGCGGGGGTCACCTTTGTGTTCGCCCCCGGCTGGCACCCGGCCCTGGTGGGTCTGGCACCGCTGCGGCGCAGCCTCGGGGTGCGCACCGTGTTCAACCAGCTTGGTCCGTTGGTGAATCCCCTGCGGCCGGAGGCCCAGGTGCTGGGGGTGGCGCGGCCCGATCAACTCGAGCCCATGGCCGAAGCCCTCGCCCGGCTCGGCCCGGGCCGGGCCGTGGTGGTGCATGGTCATGGCGGCCTGGATGAGGCCACCCTCAGCGGCCCGAACGACCTGCTCCTGGTCGAGCGGGGTGCATGGCGGCGCCAGAGTCTGGACGCAGCGGACGTGGGGTTGGAGCCGGCCCCCCTCGAAGCCCTGCTGGGCGGCGATCTGGCCACCAACCGCTCCATTCTCGAGGCGGTGCTCCAGGGCGGCGGTAGCCGTGCCCAGGTGCAGGTGGTGGCCCTCAACACCGCCCTGGTGCTCTGGGCGGCAGGCGTGGCACCCGGCGTGGCCGAAGCGGTGCCGACGGCCCTGGAGGTTTTGGCCAGCGGCGCCCCCTGGCGGCGGCTCGAGCAGCTGCGCGCCGCCCTGTCGTCCCCCGTTGGGGGATGATCGGCCCAGAACCAGTTTTCTTCACCGCCCATTCCCATTCCCCCGGCCATGGTCTCCTCCCCCGCCCCGGCGACTGCGACCCCCCTTCCCGGTCCGGAGGTTCCGGCTCAGGCCTCAGGCTCTCCCCCCCAAGAGGCTCTCCTGGTGCTGGCCGATGGCACCGTGCTGCGGGGCCTGGCCTTCGGGGCCCGGGGCACCGTGATCGGTGAGGTGGTCTTCAACACCGGCATGACGGGCTATCAGGAGGTGATGACCGATCCCAGCTACGCCGGTCAGTTGGTGACCTTCACCTATCCGGAACTGGGCAACACGGGGGTGAACCGAGAGGACGACGAAGCCGACCATCCCCACGTGCGCGGCGTGATTGTGCGCCAGCTTTCTCCGGTGGCCAGCAACTGGCGCAGCCGTGAGGATCTCGAGAGCTGGCTCCGCCGCCACGGCGTGGTGGGGATCCGTGGCGTCGACACTCGCGCTCTGGTGCGTCATCTGCGCGAAGGCGGGGCCATCAACGGCGCGATCAGCACCGATGGCAGCGGTGCCGCCTCGCTCCTGGAGCGGGTGCGCTGCGCTCCCTTGATGGATGGACTCAACCTGGCGGCCACGGTCAGCACGACCCGTCCATACGCGTGGAACGACCTCTGCAGGGCCGGATTCGACACCCGCCTTCAGAACCCGCCGGAGCGACCCTTTCGGGTGGTGGCGATCGATTTCGGCATCAAACGGGCGATCCTCGAGCGGCTGGTAGCCCATGGCTGCTCCCTGACCGTGCTGCCGGCCGACGCCACCGCCGAACAGGTGCTGGCCCTGGAGCCTGAAGGGGTGTTTCTCTCGAACGGCCCCGGGGATCCGGCCGCCGTGGCAGGGGGAATCGCCCTGGCTCGCACGCTGCTGACCCATGCCGATCTGCCCCTTTTCGGCATCTGCCTCGGCCATCAGATCCTCGGGCTGGCCCTCGGGGGCAGCACCTTCAAGCTCGGCTACGGCCACCGCGGCCTGAACCACCCCTGCGGTTCCCCGGGTTCGGTGGAAATCACCAGCCAGAACCATGGTTTTGCCCTCGATGCCGCCTCCCTGCCGGCGGATCGCGTGATCGTGACCCACCTGAATCTCAACGACCGCACCGTGGCCGCCCTGGCCCTGCGCGATCAGCCGGTGTTCGGGGTGCAATACCACCCGGAGGCCAGTCCCGGCCCCCATGATGCCGACCACCACTTCGCCCGCTTTGCGGAGTTGATGGCCCAGCGCCGCTGAGCTTTCGCCCACGTTCTGTTGCGGATGTGGCATTGGCGGTCGCGATCACTACACTGCCCGCGAAGGCTTCCGAGAGGGTTGGAGCGATCAACGACCTGCAGCGACTGACGGTATCCCTGCGGGGCGGCTACGAACGGCAGCCCCACTGCGTGCTGTTCCATTTCACCGGGCAACTGGATGCCTATTCGGACAAACAGTTCTCGGAGTTCGTGGCCGCCCACATCCACCGCGGCAGCCTCCCCCTGGTGATCGACCTGAGCCGGATCGACTTTCTCGATTCCTCAGGCCTCGGAGCCCTCGTGCAGCTGGCTAAGCAGTGCAACGACGCCGCCCTGAAGTTCGTGGTGGTGGGCAATGCCCGCGTGGTGCAAACCGTGAAATTGGTGCGCCTGGAGGATTTCCTTCACCTGAAGCCCGACCTTGAGAGTGCGCTTGGCCAGCTTGACGCCGCTTGATGCGGCGTCCGCCGATCCATCCGGTCCGCCATCCTCTGGGGTCTGGCTGCCCGTGGAGCCGCCCCTGCCGAACTCCGTTGACCTCGGTCCCCTGCAGCTGGCCTGGCTCGGGGATGCGGTCTGGGAACTCCACCAGCGCCTGCTCCACTGCCACCAGGCCACCCGCACCGCCAGCGCCCATCGGGCCGTGGTGGCGGCCGTGAGGGCCGAGGCCCAGGCGGAGGCCCTCCAGCGTCTGGAACCTCTGCTGATGGAGCAGGAGCGGGATCTGGTGCGTCGCGGCCGCAACCGGGCCGGCCGTGGACCCCGCCGCTCGGAGGCCGCCATCTATGGGCAGGCCACAGGATTTGAGACGATGCTGGGATGGCTCTTTCTGCGGAACCCACGGCGGCTGGCCGAGCTCCTGGACCACCTCGCGAAGACCGATCCATCCAACCCGTCGCCCCGCACCCCATGAGCCCGTCCCCTGATCGCCGTCCCGGAGGCCGTTCCCAGGGCCGTTCCACCGGTCCCACCGACCGTGGCCCCCGTCGTGGTTCCGGGGGAGATCCCCCCAACCGCCCCTTCAGCCGGCCCGCCGGCCGCCCGCCCAGGCCCGGGGCCCCGCGGCCTGAGCCAGGCCGTGACCGTGATGGAGGCCGCTATGCCGCCGAGCCCGGCGCTGGCCGCTTCGAGCGCCCGGGCGGAGAACGCCGGGCCTATGCCCCCCGCGACGGCCAGCGCTTCGAGCCTCGCCGCGACCGTGCCCCCTACGGCGGCCGGGACGGGGAGGGCAGCCGGGGCGCCGTTGGTCGTCCCCCCGAGGGGCGCGGCGCGGCCGACCGAAGGCCCCGCCGCACGGATGTCCGTGCCCCCTTTCAGGGACGGCGCGGGCCCGATCGCTTCGGCGCCGACCGCCCCTCTGCCCCGCGTTTTCGAGATGGGCAGCCCCAGCGGCGCGTTCCCTTCGGCGCACCGTCCGTCCGGCCCCCGGCACCGATGCTGTTTTCGCGCGGATCCGGCGCGGCGGCTCCCGCCCCCGCTGCCGATCGGGAGCGGAGCGAGGCCGAGAGCTTCGCCGCCGCCGCTCCTTCCGATCTGATCTGGGGTCGCCACACCGCCCAGGCCGCCCTCGAGAGCGGTCGGCCGGTTCACCGCATCTGGTGCACCCCCGAGATGCGCTTCAGCCCCCGCTTTCTGCAGTTGCTGCGCGAGGCCAAGGCCTCCGGTGTGCTCGTGGAGGAGGTCACCTGGGCCCGGCTCGGCCAGATCAGCGGCGGTGCCGTGCACCAAGGCATCGTGCTGCAGCCCGCGGCCGTGGACACCCTCGATCTGGCCAGCCTGATCGAGGGTTGTCGCGGCATCGGTGAGGCGCCGCTGCTGCTGGCCGTCGATGGCCTCACCGATCCCCAGAACCTCGGCGCCATCGTGCGCAGCGCCGAGGCCCTCGGGGCCCACGGCCTCGTGCTGCCCCAGCGCCGCAACGCCGGCCTCACCGGTTCAGTGGCCAAGGTGGCGGCCGGTGCCCTGGAGCACCTGCCGATCGCCCGGGTGGTGAATCTCAACCGTTCCCTCGACACCCTCAAGCAGGAGGGTTATCGGGTGATCGGACTTGCCGGAGAGGGCACCGTAAGCCTGGAGGAGGCGGATCTGGAGGGTCCCCTGGTGATCGTGACCGGATCGGAGGGAGACGGGCTCTCCCTGCTGACCCGCCGCAACTGTGATCAGCTCGTGCGCATCCCCCTGCGCGGTGCCACCCCGAGCCTTAACGCGTCGGTGGCCACGGCCCTGCTGCTCTACGAGGTGGCCCGCCGCAGCTGGATGAAGGGGCTCGCTGGCACCTCCCCCGCTCCGCGCCTGGTGAGGCCTGCCCTCCCAACTCCGGCTCCGGTGGAAGCGGTTCCCAGCCCTCTGGATCCCGAGCAGGCTTCCTTCAGCATCCCTGCTCCGGTAGCCGATGAGGCCATCGACGACGGAGCCCTGGACGACGGAGGCCTGGACGACGGAGCCCTATACGACGGGGACCTTGACGACGGGGCCATGGACGTTGTGGCCTTAGACGACGGAGCCCTGGACGAAGGTCCTACGGACGATGGGGCCGCCAGCGCGGCTCCGGCGTGGCTGGCCCCTGATCCCGATCTGCTGCCCGCTGGGGTGGATCAGGTGACGGAGCTGCTCTCGCCGGAACCACCCGCAGGCGAGGGCCCCTCAAGCGAGGGCCCCTCAAGCGAGGACAGTGCCGTAGGGGAATCCTTCGAAGGCCCATCCCCGGGAGGGGAATCCAGCGGTGAGGCTGTTGGGCCGCACCGCAGCGAAGCTCCCCACGAAGGAGCGGAGCCCCCGGGCGGAATCGAGGCTGCCGGAGCCCCAGAGGGCTCTACGCAAACCTCCTGGCATGCCTCGGTGGCTCCCGAACCCAGCCTGTTCCAGGCCGATATCCGGCTATGACCCTGCTGGTGAGCGGGGCTCATGCCGGAACCCCGCCGTTGCCGGTGCTCGGCTCAGCACCGGGGCGGACGGCGTGGAGCCCGAGGTTCAGAATGAAACCCAACCCTTTCCCCAGCCCATGAATCCGCTTCTCTGGCCTCTGCGAAGCGTTGCCAACGGGTTGGGCCTGGCGTGGTGGGCTCGCGTCCAGACTCGCTCACCGGATGCGGTGTACTGGTTCGGTCCATTCGTAAGACGTTCCACCCTCGAAGCGGCCCTCGTTCCTTTTTTGGCCGATCTCCGCTCCGAAGCGCCGGCCTCCATCGAGCACCAGCTGCTGCGCACCCAGCGGGGCGAACCCCTCACCGAGGCGGCCGATCTCGGTTGAAGCCAGCCGGGTCGAGCCCAGCCGGACTCAGCCGGACCGCCTTACTCGCTGCAGAAGCGTGGCCCTGAGCGACACCGGCAGTGCTCCGGGCTCTGGCTGATAGCGTCGCCCCAGCTGGATCGATAGCTGGATGGGGATCGCCGAGTGGCGCGCGCAGTTGCGCCGGGGTGAGGTGTCCGCCCGGGAACTCACCGAAACCCATCTCAAGCGGATCGCGGCCGTGGATCCCACCATCCACGCCTACCTCGAAGTCACCGCCGAGCGGGCGCGTTCCGATGCCGATCGGATCGATGCCGCCCGGGCCGCCGGCACGGACCTTCCACCCCTGGCCGGCATCCCCCTGGCCATCAAAGACAACCTCTGCACCCTGGGCATTCGCACCACCTGCTCCAGCCGCATGCTGGAGAGCTTCGTGCCCCCTTATGAATCCACCGTGACCGGGCGCCTCTGGGAGGCTGGCGCCGTGTTGCTCGGCAAGACCAACCTCGACGAGTTCGCCATGGGCAGCTCCACCGAGACCTCCGCCTTCGGCCCCAGTCGCAACCCGTGGGATCCGGAGCGGGTGCCGGGCGGTAGCTCCGGCGGCAGTGCGGCGGCCGTGGCGGCGGGAGAGTGCATGGCGGCCCTCGGCTCGGACACCGGCGGCTCGATCCGCCAGCCCGCCAGCTTCTGTGGCGTGGTGGGGCTCAAACCCACCTACGGCCGTGTCAGTCGCTGGGGGCTGGTGGCCTTCGCCAGCTCCCTCGACCAGGTGGGTCCCTTCACCGCGAGCGTGGCCGACGCCGCCGAGATTCTTCAAGCGATCGCCGGTGCCGATCCCCGCGATGCCACCTGCCTGAAGGTGCCTGTTCCCGATTACACCGCCGCCCTGCACCAGCCTGTGAAGGGCCTGCGGGTGGGCCTGATCCGCGAATGCTTCGAGCAGCCGGGCCTGGATCCGGCCGTGAAGGCCTCGGTGCTGGCCGCCGCTGCAAGGTTGGAGGCCCTCGGCTGCGAGCTGGTGGACGTGAGCTGCCCTCGCTTCGATGACGGCATCGCCACCTACTACGTGATCGCGCCCTCGGAGGCCTCGGCCAACCTGGCCCGCTACGACGGGGTTAAGTATGGATTTCGCGCCCAGACCTCCGAAGGGGGCGACAGCCTGGCCACGATGACCGCTCGCAGCCGGGCCGAGGGCTTCGGCGCCGAGGTGCAGCGCCGCATTCTGATCGGCACCTACGCCCTCTCGGCCGGCTATGTGGACGCCTTTTACCGCAAGGCCCAGCAGGTGCGCACCTTGATCCGCCGCGATTTCGATCGCGCCTTCGAGGCGGTGGATGTGCTGCTCAGCCCCACCTCACCCACCACCGCCTTCCGCTTCGGCGCCCACACCAACGACCCCTTGGCCATGTACCTGGCCGACCTGCTCACCATCCCGGCCAACCTGGCCGGCCTGCCGGCTCTCAGCCTGCCCTGTGGCTTCGATGCCGAGGGCCTGCCGATCGGGCTGCAACTGATTACCGGGGTGCTGCAGGAGGAGCGGCTGCTACAGGTGGCCCATGCCTATGAGCAGGACGCCCAGGTGATGGCGAGCCGACCGGCGGCAGCACTGGTGGCCTGAGCCCGGCTCGCCGGATTCCAGCCCAGATCCCTTGTTTTGTGGCCGTTTTCAGGTTGCAGCCGCGGCTTGCGCCCCCAGATCTGGTGTGCTGATGGCGCCTGGCCCCCTCTTCACACTGCCCCTTGCGTCCTCCCCTAGCCTGAAGCTGCCTGATCCCCGCCCCCTTGGCCTTCGTTCCGCTCCACAACCACAGCGACTACAGCCTCCTCGATGGGGCCAGCCAGTTGCCGCAGATGGTGGAGCGGGCGGTGGAGCTGGGCATGCCCGCCCTGGCCCTCACCGATCACGGTGTGATGTACGGCGCCATCGAGCTGCTCAAGCTCTGCGGTAAGGCCGGCATCAAGCCGATCATCGGCAATGAGATGTATGTGATCAACGGCTCGATCGAGGATCCGCAGCCTAAAAAAGAGCGCCGCTACCACCTGGTGGTGCTGGCCAAGAATGGGGTGGGCTACCGCAATCTGGTGAAGCTCACCAGCATCAGCCACCTGCGCGGCATGCGCGGCCGGGGCATCTTTGCGCGAGCCTGCATCGACAAGCAGCTGCTGCGCCAGTACAGCGAGGGTCTGATCGTGTCCACCGCCTGCCTCGGCGGTGAGATCCCCCAGGCGATTCTCAAGGGGCGCCCCGATGTGGCCCGCTCCGTGGCGGCCTGGTACCAGGAGGTCTTCGGCGCCGACTTCTACCTCGAGATCCAGGACCACGGCGGCATCGAGGACCGGATCGTGAACGTGGAGATGGCCCGCATCGGCACCGAGCTGGGCATTCCGCTGATCGCCACCAACGACGCCCACTATCTCAGCGTGGGTGATGTGGAGGCCCACGACGCCCTGCTCTGCGTGCTCACCGGCAAGCTGATCAGTGACGAAAAGCGGCTGCGCTACACCGGCACCGAGTACATCCGCAGCGAGGCCGAGATGCTCGGCCTCTTCGCCGACCACCTGGAACCCGCGCTGGTGGCCGAGGCGGTGGCCAACACCGCCCGGGTGGCCCAGAAGGTGGAGGACTACGACATCCTCGGCCGTTACCAGATGCCCCGCTTTCCGATTCCGGAGGGGCACACAGCCGTGACCTATCTGGCCGAGGTCGCCCAGGCTGGCCTGCGCCAGCGCCTGGGCCTAGCGGCCAGCGAGGCCTTCGATCCGGCCTACGGCGAGCGGCTGGAGTTCGAGCTGGAGGTGATGGAGCAGATGGGCTTCCCTACCTACTTCCTGGTGGTGTGGGACTACATCCGCTTCGCCCGCGACAACGGCATCCCGGTGGGGCCAGGCCGGGGCTCGGCGGCCGGTTCGGTGGTGGCCTGGGCGCTGGGCATCACCAACATCGATCCGGTGGAGCACGGCCTGCTGTTCGAGCGCTTCCTGAATCCGGAACGCAAGTCGATGCCGGATATTGATACCGACTTCTGCATTGAGCGCCGCGGCGAGGTGATCGATTACGTGACGCAGCGCTACGGCGAAGACAAGGTGGCTCAGATCATCACCTTCAACCGCATGACCTCCAAGGCGGTGCTCAAGGATGTGGCCCGCGTGCTCGATATTCCCTATGGCGAAGCCGATCGCCTCGCCAAATTGATTCCTGTGGCTCGCGGCAAGCCGGCCAAACTGAAGGAGATGATCGGCGTCGAATCCCCCAATCCTGAGTTCCGCGAGAAGTACGAGGGCGATCCAAAGGTGAAGCACTGGGTGGATCTGGCGATGCGGATCGAGGGAACCAACAAGACCTTCGGGGTGCACGCCGCCGGGGTGGTGATCGCCGCCGATCCCCTCGATGAGCTGGTGCCGCTGCAGCGCAACAATGACGGCCAAGTGATCACTCAGTACTTCATGGAGGACGTGGAGTCGATGGGGCTGCTGAAGATGGACTTCCTCGGCCTTAAGAACCTCACGATGATCCAGAAGACCCTCGATCTGGTCGAGCAGAGCAGCGGGATTCGGGTCGATCCCGATGCCCTGCCTGCCGGCGATGAGGGCACCTATGCGCTGCTGGCTCGCGGTGATCTGGAGGGCATCTTTCAGCTCGAATCGAGCGGCATGCGCCAGATCGTGCGCGACCTCAAACCCTCATCCCTGGAGGACATCTCCTCGATTCTGGCCCTCTACCGCCCCGGCCCGCTCGATGCCGGACTGATCCCCAAATTCATCAACCGCAAGCACGGCCGTGAGCGGATCGATGTGGCCCACGCCAAGCTCGAGCCGATCCTGAGTGAGACCTACGGGATCATGGTCTATCAGGAGCAGATCATGAAGATCGCCCAGGATCTGGCCGGCTATTCCCTTGGCGAGGCCGACCTGCTGCGGCGGGCGATGGGCAAGAAGAAGAAGAGCGAAATGGAGAAGCACCAGAGCCTCTTCGTGACAGGGGCCACGCAACGGGGCGTGGAGGCGAAGGTGGCCGAGGCGCTGTTCGAGCAGATGGTGCTTTTCGCCGAGTACTGCTTCAACAAGAGCCACTCCACCGCCTACGGGGCCGTCACCTATCAGACGGCCTATCTCAAGGCCCACTACCCGGTGGCCTACATGGCCGCGTTGCTCACGGTGAACGCGGGCGCCAGCGACAAGGTGCAGCGCTACATCGCCAACTGCAGTGCCATGGGCATCGAGGTCATGCCCCCCGATGTGAATGCCTCCGGTATCGATTTCACCCCCGTTGGCGAACGGATCCTCTTTGGCCTCTCGGCGGTGCGCAACCTCGGTGAAGGGGCGATCCGGGCCCTGATCGAGACACGCCGCACCGATGGATCATTCCAGTCGCTTGCGGACCTCTGTGACCGCCTCAGCGGCCAGCAGCTCAACCGCCGCGCGATCGAATCGCTGATCCACTGCGGCGCCCTCGATGCCCTCGAGCCCAGCGCCAACCGGGCCCAGCTGATGGCCGACCTTGACCTGATCCTCGACTGGGCCTCCTCCCGGGCGAAGGACCGGGCCAGCGGCCAGGGCAACCTCTTCGATCTGTTCGCCGCCCCCGCCGCCGATTCCGCAGTGGCTACCACGGATCTCTCCACCGCTCCGAAGGCCGCCCCGGTGGCCGACTACCCGCCCCGGGAGAAGCTCAAGCTGGAGAAGGAGCTCCTGGGCTTCTACATCTCCGACCACCCCCTGCGCCAGCTGGGCAGCCAGGTGAACCTGCTGGCCCCGATCGGCCTGGGCAGCCTGGAGGAGCAGGCGGATAAGGCCAAGGTGAGCGTGGTGGCGATGGTGGCCGAGCTGCGCCAGGTCAACACCCGCAAGGGCGACCGCATGGCGGTGCTGCAGCTGGAGGACCTCACCGGCAGCTGTGAGGCGGTGGTGTTTCCCAAGTCGTTTGCCCGCCTGGCCGATCACCTGATGCTGGATGCCCGCCTGCTGGTGTGGGCGGCGGTGGATCGCCGCGATGAGCGGGTGCAGCTGATCCTCGACGACTGCCGCAGCATCGATGATCTACTTTTCCTGGTGGTGGAGTTGCCAGCGGATCAAGCCGGCGACATCGCGATCCAGCATCGGCTGCGGGAGTGCCTGCTGCAGCACCGACCTGGCCAAGAGGAGGTGGGGGTTCGGGTGCCGGTTGTGGCTCGGGTTCTCGACGACCAGTTGAGCCGCTATGTCCGCCTGGGTGCCCAATTCTGTGTGGCCGATGGGGAATCGGCCGTGGCTACCCTCACCTCCGCCAGCTTCAAGGTGAGCCTCTGCTCCCCCTTGGGGGCGGGCTGAAGCCCGATCAGCGCGCCCGATCAGCGCGACAGATCAGCGCGACAGTTCGATGGCGTGCTCCGCGATGCTGATCACCGCGTCGTGGTCGACCTGGTAGTTGTAGAACCAATCGGCCCTTTTCATACCGCCACTGTCGAGATCGCGTTGGGAATCCTCGATGACTGCGGCCATGATGCAGCCGTAGAGGTGGTCGAAGTTGGCGATCTTCGGTAGATCCAGCTATGGGCCGCTGGCGGTGGCAGGATCTCTACGATGCTGGTGCCCGGGGCGGCCAGCCCACTCAGCGCGAAGGCTGAACCCACCGGTCCGAGAATCACCCGGGCCTGGGCAAAGAGTGCGACCTGCTCCGCCGGTGTCAGCGCCTCCGGCGCTACGGTGACAGAGCCGATCCGCTCCAGTGCAGCCACGAGGTTCTCCTCATTCACCAATGTTCGATGTGAGGCTTCACCACGCCCGAGCCTAGAATGGTATAGGTAGGGCCAGGCAGGCCCATGGCTTTGGCCAAGGGGGCGGAGCCCATCGATCAGAGCAACGGTGTGGGGGCCGGGATAACGGACGTTCTGATTAGATAGGCTTGAGGGGACAGTGGCATGCCGTGCTTTTACATATCCATAGCCAGCAGTTTGGTACAGGTGCAGCGGTAGTTTCGTGGGATAGTGCTTGGCTGAATCCTTTGTGGCGGGGGAAGTTCATTTCCGGATAGGCCTCCCAGAATGCGGGATTGCCTGGGCTTAAAAGCAGCTCCGAATCAATCACCTGAGCGAAGTCGGCCATGGGTGTCAGCGCCAATGCTGTGGTTGATTGAGTTGATTGAATGGCATCGAGCCGGCGTGCCAGGGCCCTGACCGGGGCCATGCATGTGGCGGTGATACCGGCTCGCATTCTCAATTCTTCTGTCGGCGCCACACTCTTGAGGTCGTCAGCAAGTTCTTACCTATTCTTGCGCCGGCATCGATCGCATTGCAAATAGATCAGCTCTTCGATGCTGCGGCTGAACCCTCTCTGGGCTGGGCGGCTGGCAGCCCTGATCCTCAGGTATGGCGATCAGCCCTGGGAATCATCAGCGCCTGCCTGGCGCATCGCCCGGATCGAGCCGCGGATCCTGGCCATGTTCACGCCGATCTGCTCGGTACCGAGCAGGCTGCCGGGCTCGGCCTCCCAGCTGGCCGAAAGCACGCCGTAGCTGAGGCCCACCAAACCCAACAAAAAGCAAGCTCCCGAGGCCAACAGGGTGGCCGAAGGAGGGATATCGAGGATCTGGCGGCTTACCAGCAGATAGCTAGCGATGAAAACGCCCATGCCCATCAGGGTGGGCAGGCCGGTGGCGAGGGCGATGCGGCGGGCCATACGGCTCGCCACCGCATCGGGGATCACCTGGCTGGCGGCACGTCCCTTCTTGCGGCCAGGGGCTTTACTGCCCTCCTTGGCCGCTGCTGGCTGGGTTGCTCCAGGCTTAGCAGCACCGGACTTGGGGGCTGCCCGACCCGATGAGGAACCGGGCTCAACGTTCTTTGGTGAGCCCTTCGGCACGAAGGGGCGCCGTTCCCGCGGTGGGGCCATGGCGTGATCAGCCGCGAATGCCGAGCTTTTCGATCAGGGCCGCGTAGCGCCCTTCGCTCTGGGCCCGCAGGTAACCGAGCAGCCGCTTACGGCGGCCGATCATCTTGAGCAGCCCTTGGCGGGATGAGAAATCGTGGATGTTCTTCTGGAGATGGCCGCTGAGCTGCTGGATCCGCTCGCTCAGCATCGCCACCTGCACTTCCACCGAACCCGTGTCGGTGCCGTGGGTCTGGTGACCGTTGATCAGTTCCTGCTTCTTGGTGGTGGTGAGCGGCATGGGCGGGAGTTGGCCCCGAATGGTGCAAACAAGCATCTTACCTGGCGGAGCACCCTGCTGGGCCAATGCTCCCTAATCCAAAGCGGATGCCGCTCTCACGCCAGTGGCGGCCGATTCTCGATTCACCGATGCTCGATTCACCGATGCTCAATTCAATGCTCAAGTCAATGCTCAAGCCGCGGCTCGGGACAGCCAGCGGAGGCATTCCCTGATCCAGCTATCCACGGGCGCATCGCTGGCCAGGCCTGTGGCGGCCACGGCCCGCAGGGCCCGATGGATCTCCAGGGCCTCGTAGCCCAGGGCCGCCAGGGTGATGCCCACCTCGTCGGCACCAACAGCATCCGGTAACGCCTCCCCCGGCAGCTCATCTCCATCGCTGCTGAGGTCGGCTCCATCCACCAAGGCCACAAAGCGTTCCCTGAATCGCTGCCGCAGCTCAACCGCCAGGCGCTCGGCGGTGCGCTTCCCCACGCCAGGCGCTTGGCACAGACGGCGCAGATCGCTGCGCACCACCGCACTCACCAGCTCCCGGGGCTCGAGCGTCCCGAGTAACCCCAGGGCCGCCTGGGGCCCCACCCCGCTCACAGCGAGCAGTTCCCGGAACAGATCGCGCTCGATCCGGTCGGCGAAACCGAACAGGGTCCAGCCGTCATCACGGATGCTGTGGTGCACATGCAGGCTGAGCTCCGCCCCTGGGGCGGGAAGCCGCTGCCAGTGCCGCTGGCTGAGCTGCAGTTCGTAGCCCACCCCCTGGCAGATCAGCAGAAGCCCGCAGCGACCGCCCTGTTGCCAGGTTTCAGAAAGTCGCCCCTGCAGCCAGCCGATCATGGAGATCCGAGCGAACGCCCCCATGCTGCCTTCCCCGTCGACCCCCAGCCGCACCGTTGTCCCCCTCCCTCAGGGCCTGTGCCCTTGGGCTCTCAACAGGCTCGCCGTTGGGCTGTTGCTGCTGCTGCTTCCCGTCGTCCTGGTTGGCTGCGGTGGTCCTGGCCAGCCACCGCGTTCGGTGGTGCTCGATGCCCTCACCCTCCAGATCCAGCTCACCCAGGCTTCCATTGCCCAGGCCCTGGAACTGGAGGCGCCGGGATCGCCCCAGGTGAGCCGGGTACGGGTGGAGGAGCAGCAGGCCCTGGCGATCGGGGAGGCCCGCGGCCTGAGGCTGGCTGGACGATTCGACTGGCGCCTCGCCGACGATCCGATCCGGGTCGACAGCCCCTTCGAGCTGTATCTGGCCCGAGGGGAGCGCGGCCAGAGCTGGCGGCTGGCGCGGCCCGGTTCCCCGGCGCCCCTGGATCCCTCGCCGGCGGATCCCGCAACCGCAGCAGCGCCCGCCGCGGATGCCACTCCATCGAGTCAGTCCTGGATCACCTATCCCCTGCCCCTCCCCGGTCAGCGCGGCGGTGGATGACGGCTCGGGGAGGGCCGGGTTCAGCCGTGGCTGGCCGCCCCTGCCGGCACGTCGTCTGCGTCGAGGTTGAGCACCACGACGCAGAACACGATCGCCTCAGCTCTGTTTGCCTGCCTGGCCCACCAGGATGCTCGCCAGAATCAGCCCTGCCCCCGCCACGGTGGGAGCGCCGATCCCTTCTCCGAACACCAACCAGCCCCACAGGGCGGCGAAGGCCACCTGGGCGTAGCCGATCGTGGTGGCCCGTGCGGCGGGTAGGTGCACCAGGCCGTGGGTGAGGCCGATCTGGCCTAGCTGGGTGAACAGGCCCACCCCCAGCAACCAGCCGAGTTCCGGCAGGGTGGGCATGGTGGGGTGGAGGATCACCAGGGGCAGGCTGAGCGGAAGCGAGATCAGGGGAAACCAGAGCACAATCACCTGGGGATGCTCGCTACGGCCCAGTTCGCGCACGCTTACGTAGGCCACCGCGGTGAGCAGCGCGCCAGCCACCGCCCACGCCACCCCCTCCAGGGGAAGGGTGGGGCCGGAGCCAGTGGCACCCAGGGGGTGGGCCATCACCAGCACCCCCAACCAACCCAGCGCCATGGCCGGGGCGATGAGGGATCCGGGCCGTTCGCCGAGCCACGCCCAGGCCAGCAGGGCGGTGACGGAGGGGTAGAGGTACTGCAGCACCGTGGCGGCAGCCAGGGGCAATCGCATCACTCCCAGATAGACGCAGAAGAGGGCGGCTGTGCCAACGGCCCCGCGCAGGGCGAGCAGCCCGCGTCGCTGGCCCAGCGGATTGAGGCCGGCCCGGCGCACTAGCCAGCCACTGAGCACCACGCTCACCAGGGCTCGGCCCAGCACCACCTCCGCCACCGGCAGTCGGCCGCGGAGCTGCTTCACGCACACCGTCATCAGGCTGAAGCAGAAGGCCCCGGCCAGCAGCGCCAGAACCGACCCTTGCGAGGAGCCCCATCCCTGGTGGGATGGATCACAATGCGGAGACCTTCGCCTCCATCTGTGGGGTATGCGCGGCATCAAGCGTGGCTCGCCA
>Ga0207941_1000149_pt1 | contig 21564 bp, 20 predicted proteins | sample LakMenEpi13Sep12_FD_150695 | JGI IMG/M metagenome (GOLD analysis project Ga0207941, IMG submission 150695) | Freshwater microbial communities from Lake Mendota, WI - 13SEP2012 deep hole epilimnion (SPAdes) | ecosystem: Environmental > Aquatic > Freshwater > Lake > Epilimnion/Euphotic zone ...
AGCCCTCCCCTCCCGATGACCACCACCCGCCCCCCAGCCCCGGCCGCCCCAGCCCCGGCCACAGCTCCCTCCGGCAGTTATGCATCCGGCAGCCAGGCCGCCGCAGGCGCCGATGCCGTGATGGAGGCCCTGCCCACCAGCCTGCCGGTGACGATCCTCACCGGCTTCCTCGGCGCGGGCAAGACCACGCTGCTCAACCACATCCTCACCAACCAGCAGGGCCTGAAGACGGCCGTGCTGGTGAATGAATTCGGCGAGATCGGCATCGACAACGACCTGGTCGTTGCCACGGGTGACGACATGGTGGAGCTCAGCAACGGCTGCATCTGCTGCACGATCAACGGCGAGCTGCTGGAGGCCGTGTACCGCATCCTGGAGCGCCCCGAGAAGGTGGACTACCTGGTGGTGGAAACCACCGGCCTGGCCGATCCGCTGCCGGTGGCGATGACCTTCCTGGGCAGCGACCTGCGCGATCTCACCCGCCTCGATTCGATCATCACCCTGGTGGATGCCGAGAACTTCGGCCCCGAGATCCTCGAAGGGGAGGTGGCCCGCTCCCAGGTGGTTTACAGCGACATGATCCTGCTCAACAAGTGCGATCTGGTCGATGAGGGGCGGCTGGCGGCGGTGGAGGCGGAGCTGCTGGCGATCAAGCCCGAGGCCCGCATCCTGCGCTCGGTGAAGGGGGAGGTGCCCCTGCCCCTGCTGCTGAGCGTGGGGCTGTTCGAGAGCGACAAGGTGGTGGCCCAGCAGAGCCACGAGGCCTGCGACCACGACCACGGCGTCTGCGTGCATGAGTCCGAGGCCGGACATGACGACGCGCATGGCCACGATCACGGCCATGCCCATGGGGCACATGGTCACGACGGGCAGGATCACAGCGGCTGCGACCACGATCACGGCCACTGTGAGCACACCGGTGCCGAGGGCCCCGGCCATGGCGATGAGGCCCACGCCGATCACAGTCACTCCGATCCCGGCCATACCGATCCCGGCCACGCCAATCACGGCCACGAGGGTCACCACCACGGCCATAGCAATGATCACGGCCACCATCACCACGATCATGATCACGGCGCCCATCCCGACCACCAGGCGATCGAGGGCTTCACCTCCCTCTCCTTCGCCAGCGAGGGCCCCTTCGCGCTGCGCAAGTTCCAGAACTTCCTCGATAATCAGATGCCCAAGGGGGTGTTCCGCGCCAAGGGGATCCTCTGGTTCAACGAGAGCGAGCGGCGCCACGTATTCCACCTGGCCGGCAAGCGCTTCTCGCTCGACGACAGCGACTGGAGCGGCCCCCGCAAGAACCAGCTGGTGCTGATCGGCAAGGGCCTCGACCACCCCACCCTGCGCCGCCAGCTGCAGGCCTGCGTGGCGAAGGATGCGGGCAAGGGCTTCGGCTGAAGGGGGCTCTCCAGGAGCTGCCGCCTTTCCCCCACCCCGTTGAAGCATTCGCTACTCCAGGGCCTGTCATCCCCGCTAGGCTACGAGTCACCGAAGGGCCGGCATGACCGAACTTCTGCTCACCGTGTTTGCCATTGGACTGATCGGCTACGTGGTGTGGCTGGCCTTCGACTCCGACGATGACAACGGCGGCGGCGGTCTGATGGCACCGGTTCTTGTGCCCGTGCGGGTGCGCAACCACCGCTGAACAGCCGGAACAATCCTGTTTGTTTGAACGACAAGCGTGCTAGCCACAAGCCTGTTCGCTCAATCCTCCTTGTTGCTTTCGCCAACTCCCGCGAATGACTCGCTTTGGAGGCTCTGTTTGGATTCGGCTCTCCAGTCCGACCCAGGAGCGGTGGCCTCCCGCGCTGTGACCAAAGGCACAACGCCCCGGCTCATTTGGACGAAGCCCGCTGAGCGAACTGCCTAGGTTCCTTGAACCTTGCCGCCTCCGGTCCCACGGATGCCCGCCCCGATTCGCCACCGACCTGCCCCTGCAGCGGTACTCGGAGTACCCCTCGCATCGCCCCGGCGCCCCTTCCGCCAGCAGTGCTGGGGCCTGGGGCTTGGGCTTGGGCTGATCGCCCTGCTGGGCGGCTGCCGACAAGGGCCTGCCCCCTCCACCGGACCGATCAGCCTGGGGGTGTATTCGGGCCGCCACTACAACACCGATCAGGCCCTCTACCGGCGCTTCACCGAGCAGACCGGCATCCAGGTGAAGCTGCTGGAGGGCAAGGACGACGCCCTGATCGAGCGGGTGCGCACCGAAGGCGCCAACAGCCCTGCCGACCTGCTGGTGCTGGTGGATGCCGCCCGGCTGGTACGGGCCGCCGACCAGGGCCTCTTCCAGCCGCTGAACTCCGAGGCCATCCGCCGGGATGTGCCGCCGGAACTGCGCGATTCCGCCGGCCGCTGGAGTGCCCTCACCCGCCGGGTGCGGGTGGTGGTAGTGAACCCGAAGCAGGTGGATCCCGCCTTGATCCGCACCTACGCCGACCTGACCCGCCCTGAGCTGCGCGGTCGCCTCTGCCTGCGCAATGGCCGCAGCGTCTACAACCAGTCGCTGGTGGCCGACCAGCTGATCCTGCGGGGCGAGGCCGAAACCCGCCGCTGGCTCAGCGGCCTGATCGCCAACCTCAAGCCCCCCTTCTTCAGCTCCGACACCACCCTGGCGAGAGCCGTGGCCCGCGGCGAATGCGGCGTGGGCGTGGTGAACAGCTACTACGTGGCTCGCATGCTCTCCGGCGATGGCGGCGCCGAGGACAAGGCCCTGATGCAGGGCGTGAAGGTGGTGGTGCCCGATCCGGCCCACATCAATGTGAGCGGCGCCGGTGTGACCCGCCATTCGCGCCATCCGGAGGCGGCCCGCAAGCTGCTGGAGTTCCTGGCCTCCCCGGAGGGCGGCGGGGCCGGCTATGCCCAGGCCAATCATGAATACCCCCTGGTGGGCAGCGGCAACGATCCGGTGGTGAAGGGCTTCGGGCCCCTGCGCGGCGATGGCGTGCCGATCGAGCAACTCGGTGCCCGCAATGGCCAGGCCGTGGAGCTGATGCGGGCGGCCGGATGGCCCTGAAGCCGCAGTTGGGGCAAAGAAACGGAAGCGGACCGCACCTGGCCTCACCAGGCCCTGTGGAATCAGGCGGCGGAGAATCAGGCCGCGGAACGCTCTGGCGGGTCGACCAGGGAAGGGACTCCGGAACCAGCAACCCCCGCGCCGCCATCCTCCACCTGGGCTCCAGCCTCCTTGGCCCAGGCCTGAGCCTGAGGGCGAGCTTCGGCCGGGGCCGCTGGCCCCTGTTGCTGTTGCTCCTCCTGGTGGCCGCTCTGGCCCTGTGGCCGATCCTCGGCCTTGGCCCCTACGCGCTGCTGGGCGGAATCGGCAGCAGCGACGCCGGTGCTGACCCCGGTGCCGCGGGGGGAGCTGACGCTGGCTCCGGCAGCGTGCTGGGCCACGGAGTCCTGGCAGGCTTGGGAGCGGGCGGCGGCGAAGCCCTCGCCCACACTGCCGGCCTGGTGCTGCTCGTGGGCCTCGGCGGCGCCTTGCTCGGCACGGCCACCGGCTGGCTCACCTCCGCCTGCAGCTTTCCGGGGCGTCGCCTGCTGCGCATCGCCCAGTTGCTGCCCCTGGCGGCCCCCCCCTACCTGCTGGCCGCCACCTTGATCGATGGGGGCAGCCGCTTCGGCCTGCGCCTGCACGGCGACCTCTGGGCGGCGGCGGTGCTGGTGCTCGGCACCTACAGCTATGTGTTTCTGCTGGCCACCGAGAGCTTCAGCGCCGGCGGCCAGCGGCAGCTTGAGGCCTGCCGCAGCCTCGGGGTGGGGCCCTGGGGCAGCTTCCGCCGGGTCGCCCTGCCGATGGCCGCCCCCGCCATCGGCGCCGGCGTGGCCCTTGCCGGCATGGAGGTGGTGAACGAGCTCGGGGCGGTGGAACTGCTCGGGGTGCCCACCCTCTCGGGCACGATCCTGCAGCGCTGGCAGAGCGATGGCGATCCGCGCGGCGCCGTGGGTCTGGCCTTGATCACGTTGGCGTTGGTGAGCCTGCTGGTGGCCTGCGAACGGCAGCAGCGCCGCCGCAGCCGCCGCTGGCTGGCCGGTGGCGACAGCGAGGCGGGAATGCCCTGGACCCTGACCGGCTGGCGGGCCCTTCTGGCCCAGCTGGTCACCCTGGTGCCGCCCGCCCTCAGCCTCGGGCTTCCCCTGGCCTGGATGCTGCTGAGCCATGACCAGCTCCAGGCGGCCGATGCGGCGGACCTGGCCGCCCTGGGCCTGCGGAGCTTCACCCTGGCCCTCGCCGCCGCCCTGCTCACCCTGGCGGCGGGGCTGGTGCTGGCCCTGGGCCGGCGCTGGTTCCCCCAGCCCTGGCTGAGGCGCCTCGCCTTCCTGGCCGGCATGGGCTACGCGGTGCCCGGCGCTGTGCTGGCCCTGGCCCTGCTGCTGCTTGGCGCCCCCCTGGGGGTGGCTCCCCTGCTGCTACTGCTGTGGGGCTACACCGATCGCTTCCTGGCCGTGGCCCGCCAAGGCCTCGACGCCGCCCTTGAACGCCTTCCCCCCAGCCTCGATGAGGCCGCCACGGGTCTGGGCTGCGGCTGGTGGGCCGTGCTGCGCCGCGTCCACCTGCCGCTGCTGCGCGGGCCGCTGCTGGTGGGGGCCCTGCTGGTGTTCGTGGATGTGGTGAAGGAGCTGCCGCTCAGCTTCGCTCTGCGGCCCTTCGATTCCGACACCCTCTCGGTGCGGGTCTACCAGTACGCCAGCGATGAACGCCTCGGGGCCGCCCTGATTCCCGCCGCCCTGATCCTGGCCCTGGGGCTGCTGGCCTCGCTGGCGCTGGTGCCGGGGCTGGAACGGCGGAGCCGGAACCCTGCGCCGGACATTGAAGCCCGGGAGGCCTCAACCGCCGGGGGCGAGCAGCACAACGGTGCCCTGGGTGGCCAGAGGAGCTGAGGTTCTGCGCCGGGGCCCGACGCTCCAGATCAGCGGCGGGCAGAGCGCAACAGAATTGCAATCAGCCTCCGCTCCCGTCTTCTGCATCTGGTTGTTGGACAGTTCCACTAGACGATGGAAAGAAGGCTGCACCTGCTATCTATCTGGCAGGAGCTTGGCGGATAGAAGCAGAAAGACTGACGCATTGTTAGACGCCCTTGCCACTGCCCAGTCTTGATGAGCTGCCTGTGCACGACTAACAGCAGCAACAACCTCAGCCCGCTTGAACGACAATGCAGTGTTGTAATCAGCTTGGTGTCGAAGTGATTGGAGGTCAACAAAGGCGTTGCACACGCTGATGAGCTCAGCCTCGACAGGTACCGTGAATAATGGACCAGGCCATGGAGGTGAACTCTGCGACTGAGCCATGACCTTATTGGCCGCTTCCTTGATGGCTGTGTGTTGAAAGGATCTTGCAATATATGGCTGCAATGCAACATTGGTACTGATACGGCGCGCTCCTTCGTCAATCAACAAGTGAAACACTGAATAATACGCCGCGGAAATAGCGCGTCTAAGCGATGCTTGCTTTGGCCTCATCGGATCCAAGGTGGCCAGTGTGCTGGCTTGATCGAGAAGATCAGATGCGAGACTCACTCTTCACCTTCCTTCGAAAACGAGATCACTGTTGAAACTGGAAGATCATTGGCCCTCTGTCGCACAGCAGTTGCAATGCTATTTAATAGCCTTCCCGTTTCTGCGCTTGGATCTGCAATAGGGAATGAGGACAAGAGGCTAATCAACACTTGGATCTCGTCCTGCCCGTCCTCACTTGCATGGACTTGAGCGCGGATGGCTGAGACATAATCTCGAAGATCAGAGAGATCTTCTAATCTATTTCTTGATTCATCGTCAAGCTTGTAGCTCATTGCAAAGTCTCATTTTCAAAATTATAGCAAGGCCTCATCGGCGTGTATGGATCGGGACCCGTCGGCAGGGAACTAGTTGGCTCGGAAGCTGACTAACGCCCCAGATCAGAAGCGGCAGGGCAACATCGCCTTGACATGCAGCCCCCCGCTCCCGTCTTCTGCATCTGGATGTTGGGCAATTTACGGGCACCAAAAACAATAAACATTATTCACCCTCCAAATCCTCTGTTATACCTCTTTCGCTTTTTCCCACAGAATGTAGGCTTAAGGCTGTAATTTACAAATTGATGCGGCTTCCATCCTCCGATAAGCTTATCAAGGAGAAAACTATCTGTGGCTCCAAGCCCCATACCGGTCAACGTTCCTAGCCCACCAGTTAGAAATGTATCCGCGACTAAACCAAGACCTGTAAAGATTGCGAATCGCATAGTCTTTGCAGGGATCTTTTCGGCCCAAGTGTCCTTTATGGAATTGCCATAGAACTCCGCTATCAGACTATTTTCAGGTTCTTGACTGCGTAACCACGACCTGAAGTTATCTGCTTTTTCGAGCAGAGAAATAACTTCCGTGAATTTCACTTCACCTGAGTTAACCGCTTCCCTGATAGCACGGCCATCGCCTAGTGTTAGTTCGTTGAACTTCTCTATCTGTGTCTCGCTCGATTCGGAGGTTTCAACAATGGCACTAATCGTATCAGAGAGAACTGCTCTCTGTGTACCGTCTAAGAACACTTCTGAATCGAGCGCTCCTGCAAAATAAGCTGTCTCATAAGCACCCTGGATTGCCGTAATTATTGACGCCGCTGTAATCGTGTCGTAATCGGGACTAACCTGCTCGTGGTAATACTTATTTAGCAGCTCAAAATCAATGCTCGTTCGCGCCAACATTCCTTGGCTGTCTTGAATTAGCGTAAATGAGTCTTCCCTTAAGTCGGCATAGGTTGGGACTGTAGATTCTATAAATACGGTGGCAAGCCGATTGGCACGCTTAGCATCATAGAGAACTGTCTCAATTGAATTTTGATCAAAATCTGCATGATCAATAGGCTTAACTAGTGATTCAAACTCTGATGCTCCTATGATTCCCGCAGGCGATGATCCCGCCACGCTCAAAAAAGACTTTGATGCAATTGTTTCTATTGTGTGCTCAGGAGAAGAGATGCCAACTAGGCTATGAATGGTCTTTCCCTGGCTATTCTCTCGACTCGCAACACCTACTTGATCGCCAAAATAGTGCAGCTCGATCTTGCCATCGCGCATTAGACTAAGCAGCTCAAAAGGAGAAATTGATTTAAGAAGTCCCTTAAGAACTGCAGAGTTGCCTGCAATCTTGACCTTTCCGTAGAAAATCAAGCTTTCCGCAATAGCTCCAGCATCAATGATCGAGGCCGGGGCTTTTGAGCCTCTATACAAGATTGAATCAAACATCGCTCTATAGGAACCCGGCCTCAAGGGTAAGCATGTGCCCAACTATGTATTGGGAGGTTCCGAGAACCACGCCGAGAACACCCCTCCTTTTCCGCAAACCACGCTGCAGCATGGGGCTGGATACTCGAAAACCATTGCAGTGCAGGGCTCCTTGACAACGTTCAGCCAAGTGTAGTGGTGGTTTGCGGGTCCGATAACCACATGTTCGTTACGATACAAAGACCGAATCGGATGACCAGATCAGCCACAAGCCTGACTGTAGGCGAAGGTGCGCAGTCTGACTAATCTGATCCTTCGAACGCTCGCCATCACCTGGCCGCAAGGTGTGCTCGGCTAAGAAGACGCCCACTCGGGGGCGGCTCAGGTGAATGGCGGTGTTAGACAGATGCGTAGGTAAGTCGTCTTATGTCAAAGTTCTCACGTTCTAGAAGCAGTCCAGCATGCTTGTCAGACGGCATCTCCAGCTTTTCAAATAGCACATCAGAAAACAGGCTTTCCATGTATGCCGTAAGATCTCCGTGAATAGGCAGATTCTCTCCGCCATGAAGGATCCTGCTTCTAAGTCCAAAGATCTTTCCTACGCCAAATCGGGAAACTGCTTTATCTAAAGGTACATCGTAGGCCCGAGCCAAGCTCTCGTTAATCGGCCTGATATTTGTTGTGTTCGGCATTCCAATCGTTTCTAAGGCAACCCAATGGTTCACAAAGCCGTCTAAACCCATGCTATACAGCGCTTTCTCATGCCAGTGCAGGGCCAATTCGATCCGCTGTCGCTCTCCCAAGGGTTTAGATTCTATGCATGTAATGGCATGCCGGATTTGATCTAGCTTTTTCATTGAGAAGTCAGGGCGAGGGGAGGCGTGCGGATTCTCGAAAACTGGTGAAACCATCTCGATATTTCCGTCAGCCATCTCAACTGCTCCCTCAAATACTTTCTCGTAAACCATATTCCTTCCATTCACGGCCCCGTAGATCCCAATGAACTGGCTTGCTCGATTGCGGACGACTGCCTCATCAACCTGGTGGCCATCAATGGCATACGGTTGAGCGATTAGAATCCAAGCACCTACTCTTTCGATGGCATGAGTTGTCACGGGGGCGGCTACCAAATGCCCTTCATTGCTGAAGTGAAGACTCAAAGGATGTCGATCAGGGAACCGAATCTCTCCATGGACGATTGAGATTCGTGCGTTCTCGAATTCGTGAACAATGTGCCCCTCCATTTGCAGAGTATCAACGAGTAAACTTCTGATCGCAGTAAGCCATATCTTGCTTGTTGCGAACTCCCTAAACCAGCCGGGTGAGGCAAGGCTTCTCAGTTCTATGGAGCTCTTCATCGTTGGCCGGGTCTCATTGATGATTCTGTCTAACGCTATATGGGCGGTTTCCGAGAACCACGCTACTGCCTCTGCTGCTTTCCGTGAACCACTTCCATGCAGCACAGCTATCTCTAGTAGCCGCGGCCGCTTTCGGCAATTTCTGTCCATCGCCAACAGTGGTTATCGGATCCGATATACACATGTAGCGGCTGCTACAAGCTGCTCTACGGGTCGAGAGGACGGCCGGCCCTGAAAGGCAAGCAGCGCAGAATCCATAGATATAACGCTAAAGCAATTTAACCTTGGCTATTATTTCTATGCCTGACTTGAGAATGCTGGGATAGGCGAGATCTAGGGGTTGTGTTTACGAACGTGGTATCAGCGTGCCGACAGCATAGCCCGATGATCCGCACATCGTTGAAACAATTTCGCCGATCTGGGTAATCAATCACAGAAATTTAAACTATGTCAATCAAGACTTGAAAGAGTTTCTAGCGAACCATCGCATGGCCTTGGCTTGGTTTTTCCGATCCCTCGATCAGGGGGCTTGGGAGGCTGCCGAACAACATTCACGGCTGGCGATCCCGGTGCCCTTGAGCTTCGCTTGAGAGGAGCTTGGATCGGTTACCGGCCCCTGGCTCTGCTGGCGAGGTGCCCCACAACAGGCCCCGGGAAGGTGGCCTGGGATTGGCGGAAGATCTCGAGCTGATGGAGCAGCCATCTCAGACAGACGCCTTCTCAGGCCGCCGCCGCCAGCGGCGCCGATTCCACCAGCGCCGGTGCGAGCCTGAGGCCGACTTCGCCGCTGGGCACCTGCAGCAGCTCCTCGCGGCGGATGCGGGAGATCAGCCGGGTGGTGGTGACCCGGGTGGTGCCGATCAGCTCGGCGATCCGCTCGTGGGTGAGGCGGAAGGGCAGGTCGCACCAGTCGCCGCAGCGGCGGCCCAGGCGCCGCACCAGCAGACCCAGCAGGGCATGGAGGCGCTGTTCGGCGCTGCCGAGATGGCGGATGCGCAGCAGCTGCAGGGTCCATTCGTTCACCGGATCGAAGCCGTGGCCTGCCACAGGCTCAGCATCGCTGCGGAAGAGCAGCGGCGTGAGCGCCTCCACGCAGACGCCCTCGCTGCAGAGGCGGTCGGTGCGCAGCTGGTCGCCCGGCTGCAGGAAGGCCAGGGTCATGCCTTCGGTCTCCTCGCAGGGGCAATACACCCGCGCGATGCCTTCGAGCACCTCAAGGCAACTGTCCCGGCTGCCCCGGGCGGCGGGATCCAGCAGCACGGTCTGCCCAGCGGGCATGCGCAGGGCGGCAACGGGCTGGTCGGGCAGGAAGCGGAAGGACATCGCGGGGGAGGACGGCGCGGAGGAGGGCGCGGGAGGCCCTATTGCGAATGACTCGCAACCTAAACAAGACCCCGGTCTTTTTGCAAGTGGCTCGCAACAAGCTCAGCTGCGATCAAGGTTCCATCACTTGAGGATCACCACATCCACTCCCGGCGAGCGCCGCCGCACCAGCACCCCCACGTCGTGCTCACTGCGATGCAGCTGCAGATCGATCTCCTCCTCCCCAAGCCGCAGGCCGCTGATCTCCAGCAGGCTCACCGGGCGGGGCAGCACGGGATTGCGAAAGCGCACCTGCACCCGGTCGCTGTCGGGATCGCGGCCGATCGCCATGCCGGTCATCGCCTCCAGCAGGCCGAACACACTGCCGCTGGCCCAGGCCTGGGGGCTGCAGGCCACCGGATAGAGCGTGGGTCCCTCATCGTCCCGGCGGGGAAAACCGCAGAAGAGCTCCGGCAGCCGCAGCATCGGCATCGCCCGGACCGTGTCGAACAGACCGCTGAAGATGCGCATCGCGTCGGCGGTGCGGCCATAGCGGGCCAGCCCGAGCCCGATCAAGGCGTTGTCATGGGGCCAGACCGAGCCGTTGTGGTAGCTCATCGGGTTGTAACGCACCTCCCGCTCATCGAGGGTGCGCACACCCCAGCCGTTGAAGATCGAGGGGGCCAGCAGCTGGCGCGCCACCGAAGCCACCGCCCCCGCCGGAACGATCCCGGTGAGCAGGCAGTGGCCGGCGTTGGAGCTGCGCACGGTGCAGGGCTGGCCATCGCCATCGAGGGCCAGGGCATAGGTGCCGATCGCGTCGCTCCAGAAGGCCGCATGGAAGCGGCGGCGCAGCTCTGAGGCCTCCTCCAGCAAGGTCTCCGCCTCGCCCTGGCGATCAAAAGCGCTCAGGATCCGGGCCATCGCCCGGCGGGCGCCATAGGCGTAGGCCTGCACCTCACACAGGGCGATCGATCCCTCGGCGAAACGCCCGTCGGCGTGGTGCACCGCATCGTCGGAATCCTTCCAGCCCTGGTTGCGTAGGCCCCCCTGGGCCGCACGGCGATAGCGCAGAAAACCATCGAAGCTGGTCGCCTCCGCGGCCCGGATCCAGGCCATGGCGGCCTCCAGGGCCGGCAACAGGCCGGCGATGAAGCCCCGATCGGCGCTGCGCTCGAGGTAATCGCCCGCCAGCATCACGAACAGCGGCGTGGCGTCCACCGTGCCGTAGTACTGGCGAAAGGGCACCTCGCCGAGGGCCGCCATTTCCCCCAGCCGCGCCTCGTGCAGGATCTTGCCCGGTTCGGCGTCGCTGGCAGGATCGTGCTGATGGGCCTGGTTCTCCGCCAGGAACCCGAGCACTCCCCGGGCCAGGCGCGGCTCCACCAGGAGCAGCTGGCGCGCCGTGATCAGACCGTCGCGGCCGAAGGGACAGCTGAACCAGGGCACGCCGGCAAAGGGATAGAGCCCGTGCTCCAGCCGGCTGGAGAGCAGGTGCACATCGGAGTAGGAGCGCTGGATCCAGCCATTCAGGGCCGGATTGTCGGTGACCAGAGCGGCGGCGCAGCGGCGGGCCTCATCAAACCGCTCGATCGTGGCGGCCAGGGCCGCATCGAACAGGTCGGCGGGGGTGGCGGTGTCAGCCGCCAGCGCGGGGCCGTGGGGATGGAAATCGAGCACCAGACAGAAGCGCCGGGTCACCCGCGGCTCCAGCTCCAGATGCAGGCTGAGGTGGTTGTCACCCCGGTGTTCCGGTGGCGCACCGAGCCGCAGGAGGGTGCGGCGATCCTCCCCGTCGAGACCCCGATAGGTGAGTTCGAGGCCATCGGCCAGCGCCCGGGCCGCCAGGGCCCCGCGCCGCCGCCGGGGCATGCCCCGCACCTCGAAGATGTCGCGGAAATCGGCATCGCAGCGCAGGGCCAGGGGCATCCGCACCGGCTCCGGTTCGAAGCTGGTGAAACTGAGCTGCTGCACGCAGGAGGTGGGGGTGAGCAGGGTGCTGCGCTCCAGGTGCACCGAACCGCGGGAGGGGGCCGTGCCGCCCTCGTTCTCGTTGCTGAGATGGCTCACATGCAGCCCCATCTCGCCCCGTTCGGTGGAGCTCAGCACCGTGGGAGGCCGCTGCCAGAGCAGCAGCTGCAGGCGGCTCAGATGGCGGGTGCCGCGGTGAAAGATGCCGGAATCGGGATGGGTCTCGGGGCAGATCTCGCCGCGGCTGTCGAGCATCGCGAAGGTCTCTCCGTCCTTGAGAACGAACGGAGGCAGCTGGTCATGCGACATGCAGCACCGGCCCGAGGCCATTGGCCGCCGCGGCAACCCCCACCGACATGGAGAGCCCGGAACCGCCCTGGGCTTCGATCAGGCGGCGGTAGAGAGCCAGATAATCCTGAGCCTGGCGCGCCACGCTGAAACGCCGCTCGAAATTGGCGCGCACCCGGCGGCGATCGAGGCGTTCGATCCCCCGCACGGCCTCCGCGGCCGCCTCGATCGAGTCCACCAGCACCCCATTGACCCCGTTCTGGATGATTTCCGGGGTGGATCCCTCCCGCCAGGCGATCACCGGAGTGCCGCAGGCGTTGGCCTCGATCATCACCAGCCCGAAGGGCTCGGGCCAGTCGATCGGGAACAGCAGGGCCAGGGCGTTGGCCAGGAGCTCCTGCTTGCCGGCATCATCCACCTCGCCGATGAACTCCACCAGGGGATTCCCCCGCACCAGGGGTTCGATCACCTCCTGCCAGTAGGCCTGATCGGCCAGGTCCACCTTGGCCGCCACCCGTAGGGGTAAGCCCACGGCCGTGGCGATGGCGATGGCCCGGTCGAGCCGCTTCTCCGGCGACACCCGCCCCACGAAGGCCAGGTAGGGCTTGGGATCATAGCCCGGCCGATAGAGATCGGGCGGCAGGGCGTGGTACACGGTGCCGAGCCAGGGGGCCGTGGGGATCGGCCGGCGCTGGGCATCGGAGATCGACACCAGGGGCACGGAGGAGAACTGCTGATAGAGCGCCGCCAGTTCCGGGCTGTTCTGGGGGCCGTGAAGGGTGTTCAGCAGGGGAACCGGCAAGCGGGTGACGGCCGGGAAATGAAGGGGGCTGGTGTGGAAATGCAGGATGTCGAACCGCTCCACCTGGCTCAGCAGCCGATCGAGCTGAATGAGCTCATACACCGAGGGGTCGCCCCGATGGCCGCCCAGCCGCAGGGAGGAAGGGATGCAGCTCTGTAGCTCGGCCCTGGTACAGGAATCCCCGCTGGCGAACAAGACCACCTCATGGCCCAGGCGCACCAGCTCTTCGGTGAGGTAATGAACAACCCGCTCAGTTCCTCCATAGCGAAGTGGCGGAACGCTCTCCCAAAGCGGTGCAATCTGGGCAATACGCAGGCAATCCAAGGTCGAAAACCTCGCAACAGGCAAGAACAACGGTGCCGATCCCAGCTGGAGATCCCAGCCGCAGATCGCGTCCTAGTGCAAGTCTGAAGCGATTGTTCAGCAGCGGAGTGAGTCGCCTGCTTCGCCACCATCGGCCGGCTCGCCCTCGGCGGCCGGCTCGCCCTCGGCGGCACAGCCTGGACAAAGGCAGCGCACATTCAGCACGCACTCGAGCAGGAGGAATCCCTGGGCCAGGGCGGCCTGCTCACCGGCCACCAGCACGGCGCCACTTTCGAATTCCTCGGTGCGACCGCAGCGCACACAGACCAGATGGTGGTGATGGGGGTGGGCATCACTGGCCAACTCAAAACGGCGCCCCCCCTCGGGCAGCTCGAGCTCCTGCAGCAGCCCCAGGGAACTGAGCAGCCGCAGACTGCGGTACACGGTGGCCAACGACACCCGCCCATCGCCGCGGCGCAGACGCTGGTGCACGTCCTCAGCGCTCAGATGACGGCCCTCGCCGAGCTGCTCGAAAAGGGCCAGCACCTTCTGGCGCTGGGGGGTGAGCCGCTGGCCCCGCTCATGCAGGCTGCCGCGCAGGCCGAGGGAAGGATTGGGACCCTGGACCTTCGCCGCCACTGCCGACCGCCGGTCTCTGCTCGCAAGAGTAGGCGTTATTGAGAAGGGAGGCCAGGGCCGCCCCTTGCCAGGCGACCATCCAGGTCGGCCAGGAGGGAGGCGAGCACATCCCCCAGGGTGGCCACCAACCGATAGCTCAGGGCCACCGCCAGGAGCGGAGCGGCCGCCAGACCTCCCCCCAGCCGCAGCAGCAGCACCGCCTCGAACACCCCGAGGCCCCCCGGCGCCCCCGGCACCACCAGGCCCACCGTCCAGGCCAGGGCGAAGCCCGAGAGCCAGGTGGTCCAGGGGAGCGAGAGCTGCAGATCAAAGGCCCACACGCAACAGGCGAAGCCGGCGAAACGGAGCAGCACGAAGGCCAGCTCCGCTAGCAGCGGTGGCCAGGGATAACCGGGAAGGGGAGCCGCCGTGGCAGCGGCGGCCAGGGCGACGGACTCCGGAACATCCAGCTCCCCATCCAGCTCCCCGTCCAGCTCCCCGCCCAGCTCCGCCGCCAGGTCGCGGGCCTTGCGGCGCTCCAGACGGCCCAGCAGCGGTTCGAGCCAGCGGGGATTGAGCAGCCCCAAGGGGAGCAGGGCGGCCAGGCCGAGGCCCCCCTGCCAACCGCCCAGCCCCACCAGCGCCAGGGCGGCGACCGCCGCCAGCAGGGGTTCGAGCACCACCACCAGCAGGCTTCTCGCCGCGCTCTGGGGCAGCTCCACGCCACCGGTGCCTCGGCGCAGGGCCTGCACCCGGGCCGCCAGGTGCCAGATGCCACCCGGCAGAAATTTGCGCAGGTTGGTCTCCATAAAGTGGGCCACGCTCGCCTCCCAGCGGGGCCGCAGCCCGAGCCAACGGAGCAAAACGGTCCAGGCCAGGCCGTTCACCACCACACTGAGCAGGCTGAAGCCCACGCCGAGCACCAGCCAGAGCCAGCCCTGGGGATCCAGCCCCAGCTGCAGCAGCGGCCGGGCGTTACTGAGCAGGGCGGCCATCACGAAGCCGAGGCTGGCCAGGGTGATCCAGGGCCGCAGGCCACCCGGCAGGGAGGGCAGCCTGCCGAGGCGGGCCCGCAGGGCTGCCAGGAGGGAAGCAGCGGAGCGACCGCTGCCGCTGGCCGCTCTGGAGCCCAGGGCCGCAGGCGCCTGTGGGGATGCCGCGATCGGCGCCAAGGCGGAGTCTTCCGGGGCGGGCAGGGAGCCGGAGGCCTGGGTGGTTCCCGGCCGGGATCTCGGGCGCCATGGCGGCCCGGCGTTGAGGGCCCGCAGGCGCTCCAGCAGGGGCCGGAAGGGAAGGGTCATGGCAGGGATCTTCGCGCCCCGGCGGCGGATGCTCCGGAGCCGCCCGCCGCCGGGCGATCAGGAGCCGGATCGCCTGGCTCCGGCTCCTGCGGAGCGGCCGCAGCGGCCAGGGCCTCCTCCACCAGAGCCCGGATCTGGCCCAGGGCCATCCCGTGGCGGCGGGCCAGGGCGGCCAGGTCGTCGGCCTCGGCCTTGGCCCGCCAGCGACCCTCCGGCAGCCGGGCCCACTTGATCCGCACGGGCCCGAGCGAGGTGGCTAGGGTGGCCTGGCGGCGCGGCAGGATCCAGCGCTGCTGCAACGCCTCCCGCACCCCCAGGCTGCCGCTGTGGCGCCACCACACCTGCCGCAGGGCCGGGGCCAACTCCGGCGGCAGCAGGGCCGTGACCAGGGAGCCGAGCCGGCCCTTCTTCATGCTGAGCGGCTGGCTGAACACCTCCACGGCTCCGGCCTCACGCAGGGCCTCCACCAGGAAGGCCAGATCCTCCGCCGAGGCGTCGTCGATCTGGGCCTGCTGCACCAGCAGGGGCTCAAGACTCTCCCCCGGCGTTGCCCCTAGGCCCGCCGGCAGGGGCTCCGCCAGGGTGAGGCGCAGGAGATTGGCGCGATCCAGCTTCCTGCTGCCCAGGCCCACCCCAATCCGCACGGGAGTGGCGGCAGGGTGGGGCCCGAAACCGCTGGCCCAGCAGGCCACCAGGGCGGCGCCGGTGGGGGTGGTGAGCTCGCCGGGGGCAAATCCGGCGCTGGAGGCCAGGGGCATGCCACGCAGCCGGGCGATCTCGAGCACCGCCGGAGCGGGCAGGGGAAGCAGGCCATGGGCTGTGGCCACGCTGCCATGGCCGGCGGGCGGGGGGGTGCAGAGCAGGTCGTCCACCCCCAGATGCAAGAGCGCCGCGCAGACCCCCACCACATCCACGAGGGCATCGAGGGCCCCCACCTCATGGAAATGCACCCGCTCCACCGGATGGCCATGCACCGATGCCTCGGCCTCGGCCAGCAGGGTGAATACCGCCAGCACCCGCTGCCGCAGGGCGGGATCCAACGGGGCCTGGGTGATCCGCTCGCGCAGCTCCCCCCAGGCCCGGTGGGGTGGGTCCGGCTCAAGGCTCTCCACCGCCAGGTGGAGGCCCCGCAGACCGCCGCTGCGGCGCTCCTCCACCACCAGCCTGTAACGGCCGGCCAGGCCGAGGGCCTCCAGGGGCTCGTGCAGCACCGCTTCCGGCACCTCGAGATCCAGGAGGGCGGCCAGCAGCATGTTGCCCGCCAGACCGGTGGGGCAATCGAGCAGGGCGAGCGTCATGGCCTGGCTTCGGGGCTGTCCGGCCTGCCGAGGCGCGGGGCCTGAAGGGCGAGGCGATCGGCCTCGGCCTCCAGCCGGGTGCGCTCGGCGCGGAGCCACTGCTCCACTTCACGCCGGGCCCGCCGCTGCTCCATCTGGGCGGTGGCCACGTCCTGGCCGGACAACCCCCAGAGCCTGCCCAGCAGGGAGCGATCATCGGCACCCCCCTCACTCTCGCCGTACACCAGGCTTTCCGCGGCCATCCCGGCCAGCAGCACCCGGCTCCAGCGGCGCAGCTCCTCAAGGGGAAGGCGGGCGCTGCCGGGGGGCGCCAGCACGGTGGTGCCGCCGGCGGAGAGGCCCGCCCGCAGGCAGGCGAGGCTGCCCACATGGATGGCGGCAACGGCCACCCCCTCCCGCTCGGCCACCAACACATGGCCAGCCTCATGGAGAGCGATCCGGCGCAGACGCAGCAGGCCCCCGGGCAGGGTTTCGGCCAGCAGGTGGCCGCCTCGGCCGCCGAAGCGGGCGGCATCCACGGTGAGGCTGGTGAGGGCCAGCGCCACCAGGGCGGTGGTGAACCAGGGAGAAAGACCCAGCAGGGGACCCACAAGCGCCAGCAGGGTCACCACCAGCACCGCAACTCCCGCAGCCGTCGCCCCGCTCATCGCCGGTTCGCGGCGGTCAACGGGAGGGGCGGCTCACGGCCTGCCCATGGCTGCGAGCCGGGCCCGGACCACGCCCCTTGTCGGCCTCGGAGGGCCTGCGGTCGGTGCCACGGCGCTCGCCCCGTTCACCACCTCCGCCGCCGCCGGCACCACCACGGCGGCCCTTGCCGCCGCGGGTGCCCCGCTGGGCCAGGGGAGCCACCACCTCACAGGATTCCAGGCAGAGCTGCTGACCCTGGCGGCGCAGATCGAGGGCCACGAAGTGGCGCAGGTGTTCCAGGGGTACCTCGCCCCGAAGCTGCAGCTTGAACGGCACCGGCCGGCTGCCGTCCGCCCGGGGCAGCTGCCGCACCTTCACCACCAGATCACCGGTTTCAGGCCGGGTGTAGATCAGCTCGCCGCGCACCGAGAAGTAGTCGTCCCCCTCCGCCAGGTCATCGGAGGGAAGCGCGGCTTCCACCGCCGCCGGCTCCTCCCCCTCCAGCGGGGCATCAGCGGCAGCTAGGGCATCAGGGGCAGCCAGGACATCAGCGGCAGCCAGGGTGCTCGGTTCCCAAACCCCCACCATCTGGAGATGGAGCTGGTTCTCGTCGCGGCTGCGGGGATACACCACCCAGAGATGGGGCAGCTCCAGATCGAGGTGGCGACGCATCAGGGTGAGCAGACGACCGAGCACCACCGCTTCCAGCTCGGTGCCATCGGCGGTGCGGATCACCCCGCGGGTGGGCTGGGCCGGATCGCTCGGCACGTAGTGACCACGCACCACACCGATGGCCCGGTACTGCATCGGCTCGGTGACCGGGGAAATGGGGTGGGCGCGCATGGTGAAGAGGAGAACGCTCCGGAATGGGACGGTCGGATCAGGGCCAATGTAGCCAGCACGGCAGGTAATCTCCGCTTGGAGTTGCACCGCCCTCTCCCGCCTGGATGCCCACTCCGACCCGCAGCAGCGCCACCCTCCTCTGGACCGGGGCCGGGGCGATCACCCTCTGCCTGGTTGCCCTCGCCGGCGGCTGGTGGCTCGGCCGTCAACAGGCCAGCGGGATCCAGGTGGACAGCCGCCGCGCCGCCCTGGTGCAGGAGAGCGACCTGCTAGGCCAGAAGGTGATCCGGGGCGAAGCGAACGACAGCGACCGCCAGCGCTACCTTGAGCTCTTGGTGGGCCTCGATCGCAGCAGCGAAGCGATCGCGGTGCTCGAGCCCATGGCCGACCGTGAACCCGACCGTTGGGCGCTGCGGCTGATGCTGGCCGAGCTACGACGGGACCAGGGAGATGCCGCCGGGGCAGAACGGGAACTGCGCCAGATCCTCAACCGCTCACCCAGCCAGATCGATGCCCTGCAGCTGCTCACGCTGATCCGGCTGGAGCGTGGCGAGGCAGCCGCCGCCGAAACCCAGGTGAAGGGGGTGTACGGGGGTCTGATCAGGCCCGAACCCAAACCGGAGGCCCTGGGCGTGGGCCTGCTGCTGGCCGAACTCCAGCAAAAGCGTGATCAGACTCCCGCGGCCGAACGCACTTACCAGGAACTGGCGCTGGCCTTTCCCGAGGACCAACGGCCGCTGATCGGCCTTGCCCTGCTGCGGCACTCCCGGGGGAATAATCCTGGTGCCCTCGAAGCCCTGCAGCAGGCACGCCGGCGTGGCCCGGATCCGGGCAAGGCCGATCCCCGGCTGGATGCCCTGGCGGCCAGCTGGGGCCTGGAGAAGCTCAGGGCGAACCAGGGAGCATCGCCGGGCCCGAAACCGCCGGGCGGCCCCCCGCAGCTGGAGGCGAAACCACCGACTGCCCCCCCGTTGCCGGCCCTGCCGGCGCCGGGCCCGACTGGGCCTCCAGCGCCTTGAGCGCCTGATCCACCGCCGAGGCGGGGGGGGTGGCGTCATCGAGGGCGGTGCTGCGCCGGATCCGGTTGATCAGGTCGATCGGGTTGGTGATGTCGATGCCGGAACTGCTGCCGGCCGGCCCCACGCCGCTGCCGGAACCGCTGCCGTTGCCGAAGATCTGCCGGTCTTGCGGGGTTACGCCGAGCGGCTGGCTCAAGCCCGCCGCGCCCTGGGCCGCCACCGGGGTGGGCTGGGCCAGGAGCAGCAGGGAGCCGAACAGCGCCGGGGCCTGGAGCGGATGGCGAAGCAGCCGCTGCGCGGCAGAGCGCCCGCGCCAGCCCGGCCCGCGGCCGGAGGCAGCCGCTGGGGGTGCAACAGATGGAGATGCAGCTGTGGGGGCACCGGAACGGAACAGGGTGCCGGCTGGTTCGGATGGAGCGGCGGGATCCGCCATAGCCTGCGCGCCGATGGCTCATGGTTGAGCTCAGTTTAGAAGCGCCCGATGGGAGGCCTGTGCATGCGGATCGCCACCTGGAATGTGAACTCGGTGCGCACGCGCCTGGATCAGGTGCTGGCCTGGCTGGCCGCGGAGCAGCCGGAGGTGCTCTGCCTGCAGGAAACGAAGGTGGCCGATGAGCTCTTCCCGCTGGCGCCCTTCCGCGCCTTGGGCTACGAAGCGGCGATCAGCGGCCAGAAGGCCTACAACGGCGTGGCGATCCTCAGCCGGCTGCCGATCGAGGATGTGCAGGTGGGTTTTGCGGCGCTGCTGCCCGATGACCCGGAGGCGCCGGGCCTTGGGGAGCAGAAGCGGGTGATCAGCGCCCAGATCGCCGGATTGCGGGTGCTCAACCTCTATGTGCCGAATGGCTCCTCGCTGCGCTCGGAGAAATACGCCTACAAGCTCGAATGGCTGGCCTGCCTGAAGCGCTACCTCGATGCCCAGGAGAGGCAGGGAGAGCCCCTGGTGATGGTGGGCGACTTCAACATCGCCCTAGAGGCCCGCGACATCCACGACCCGGCGCGCCTGAATGGAGGAATCATGGCCAGTGAGCCGGAACGGCAGGCGCTGCAGGCCGCCCTTGGCGAGCGGCTGGAGGATGGCTTCCGCCTGTTCGAGCCCGAAAGCGGCCACTGGAGCTGGTGGGACTACCGCACCGCCGGCTGGGAGACGGGCCGCGGCTGGCGGATCGATCACATCTATCTCGATGCCGAACTTCGCGACCAGGCCCTGGGCTGCACGATCGATGCTCCGATGCGCGGCAACCCCCAACCCAGCGACCACGCCCCGGTGATCATCAACCTGGCCTGGCCGCCGGATGACGAGGGGGAAGACGACGACGGGGAGTTCTAATGGGAAGCGATCCCGTGGCGCTGGCCAGCCAGGGCGTACTGGTGGGCAGCCTCGGGGCCTATTCCGGTCTTACGAGAGACCTCAGCCGGCCCCACTTGGCTCACTTGAGAACAGATGGCCAGCAAGCCTCAGCCGTTGAAGAGAGACTTCAGGGGTGCTCCCGTGGAGGCAAAAACGTTCCAAGGGGATGGCGAGGACTCAGTCGGGAGCAACCCTGCTAAGAATGAACTTGACCAGATCGCCAACCGCAATGAGCTCTGGCGGAAACCAGAAACATCCCGATCGCGGCTCAGGTGAATAGCATTGTTAGTTTGCGTCATGGCAGTCATCCAAGAGCTCGCCAACCTCTGCCTTTAGAACAATCAGGTCTGAGTAGACCAGCCCGAAAACCGCATCGTCGTCAACTGCTCCATAATCATGAGCAAGCAGATTTCGGAAATCAACGATCGCACGAGAGTTAGATATTGAACAAAACAAGCTTTCGTCAAGGGCGCTGACCCTTCTAAGCGCCTCACCAATAATGATGAACTCTCGCTCGACAGCAGATCTCACGGCACGCTTGCTTCGGTACTCATCCAGCGAGACACTGCTCATTACGTCTTCAATAGAGTTACAGGCATCAAGGACATCCTGCAAATATGCAGATACATCACGTGCCATAAACCTGCTTCTTTGTTCGATCAATCTCTCCAGCAATAACTTTGTTCTTCACCGCTCCCTTCATCACCAAGTCAACATCAGATTGGAAGATGCTCCTAAACGCCTCGCGAGCGTCAAGAAAGGCATGGAAGCGCTTGGTGATTTCTAATGGGCCAAACTCAACCAGAAGGTCTATATCGCTTTCTCCAGGTCTGAAGTCCTCTCTCAATGCTGAGCCAAAGACAAACAAACGCTCAATCCCGTATCGCTGGCAAGCAGCAGCGATCTCCTCTAGCTTCTCGTCAATGAGGACTGACATGACTCACCTCCTTGCCCCATTGTACCCAGAAACCCAGGGAGTCCACCAAGAGACCCTGCACTGAAGGCTTAGCAACGTCAACGCTCCAGATCAGAAGCGGGCAAGGGCTTCAACAGAGAAAAGAACCTGAGTCCCCGTTTTCTGCATCTGGTTGTTAGGCCCCCCTTCGCGTCGCCAAAGAATCTTTAGATTGATCATTTTTGATGACCCTGAAATAGTATTTGACCTCCCGACGATTGGCTCTACGTAGGGACTCCTGAAAAAGCCAGATCGGCTGCGGCGCAACTGGTTTCAGCGATCAAGACCCGCTAAACTGGCCACGTACAGAGCAATTGACGATTGCTG
>Ga0207941_1000150_pt1 | contig 21539 bp, 23 predicted proteins | sample LakMenEpi13Sep12_FD_150695 | JGI IMG/M metagenome (GOLD analysis project Ga0207941, IMG submission 150695) | Freshwater microbial communities from Lake Mendota, WI - 13SEP2012 deep hole epilimnion (SPAdes) | ecosystem: Environmental > Aquatic > Freshwater > Lake > Epilimnion/Euphotic zone ...
TGCGGGGATGCTGTCCATGGCGAAGGCCGGGTGCGGGTTAAGGGCGGATTGTGGTCGCCTTGCCCTTCAGGCTAAGCAGGGGAAGTCCGATCGTAAGTAAAGCAAGCCGTACTGAACAAGAGTAGTTCCGACCCCTGGGCTCACCCAGCGGGCCCGGCAGATGGGGACGCTCCCCGGGCCTGGGCGATCGGGCCAGCTCCGCTAAAATTGAATCGCCCGGCATTCGGGCCTGTTGGTTCACATTAACCAGGTCGAGCTCACCCACTTCAAATCCTTCGGCGGATCGCTGGCGATTCCGCTGGAAGAGGGTTTCACTGTGGTGACCGGTCCCAATGGATCTGGTAAAAGCAACATTCTGGATGCGGTGCTTTTTTGCCTCGGCCTGGCCAACAGCCGGGGCATGCGCGCCGAACGGCTGCCCGATCTGATTAACAGCACGGTGTTGCGTGCTGGCAGGGCCGCCGAGGCCAGCGTCACCGTCCATTTTGATTTGGGTGACTGGCAGCCCGATGCAGCCGAGAGCGGTCTGGATGCCCCTCCGGAGGGACCCTGGATCCAGATCGGCCAGCGCCATTGGAGCGTCACCCGTCGCCTGCGGGTGGCCCCTGGCGGTACCTACACCAGCAGCTACAGCGCCGGCGGGGTGCCCTGCAACCTGCAGCAACTGCAGACCCAGTTGCGTCGCCTGCGGGTTGATCCGGACGGCAGCAACGTGGTTATGCAGGGGGATGTGACCCGCATCGTGTCGATGAGCGCCCGCGAGCGTCGCGGCATCATCGATGAACTGGCTGGCGTCGCCCTTTTCGATACCCGCATTGACCAGAGCCGCAGCAAGCTCGATGAAGTGCAGGAGCGTCAGGAACGCTGCCGCATTGTCGAGCAAGAGCTGCTCAACTCCCGCCAGAAGCTGGAGCGGGACTGCGCCAAGGCCCGTCTTTATCAGGACCTGCGCCAGCGGTTGCAATTGGGCCGTGAACAGGAGCAGGTGCTGGCCTGGGAGGAGGCCGCTCGTCAACGGCAACGGCTGCAAGAGCAGGCCGCCGCCCTGGTGGAGAAGCAACGGCAGGAGGAGCAAGCCATCAGTGCCGGCCAGGGGGTTCTCGATCGGACCGCCGCCGAACTGGAGGCCCTGCAGGCGGAGGTCAAGGCTTTGGGCGAAGACCAGCTGCTTGCGGTTCAATCTGACCTGGCCGGCCTTGAGGCCAGTGGCCGCGAATTGGGCCGCCAAGGCGACAAGCATCGCCAGGAGGCCGAAGCCCTGCAGGAACTGCGGCAAAAATTGGCTGCACGGCAAGGGGACCTGCGCCGTCAGGGCCAGGAACTGGCCAGCGCCGGCGGCGATGACGCCCTAGCTGTTGCTGAGCAGGCCTGCCGGGACGGCGAGGCCGCCGTCGAGCTTTCAAGGCGGCGGCTGGGGGAAGTGGCCGGCCGCTCCGGCAGCTGGATGGACGAGCAGCGGCACCGTAGTGAGGAGCGCCGCAGCCTGCGGGAACGCCTCACCCCCCTGGAGGCGGAACGGCAACAGCGGCAGGAGCGCTGCCGTCAGGCTGCCGAACGGCTGGCGGAGCTGGAGGCCGAGCGGCGGACCGAGGGCAGTGGCCACGAGGAGCTGGAAGCTCAGCTGGCGGTCCAAGCAAGCGAAGCCCTGGCCCTGCAGCAGGAATTGGAACGGGAGCAAACCGCCCTGCAGGAGCTGGTGGAAGCCCTCGCCCTGCAACAGCGCACCCGCCAGCGGCTGGAGCAGGAGCAGACAGAACTGGAGCGGGAGATCGCTCGGCTGGATAGCCGCCGCGAAACCCTGCAGGAAAGCCGGGGTACCGGTGCCTTGCGGGTGCTGCTGGAATCGGGGCTTGAGGGAATCCACGGGCCAGTGGCCCAGCTGGGGGAGGTGCAGGAACGGCACCGCATCGCCCTGGAGGTGGCCGCCGGGGCCCGCCTGGCCCAGGTGGTGGTGGAAGACGATGCGATCGCTGCCCGGGCCATCGACTTGCTCAAAAGCCGCCGGGCCGGCCGCCTTACCTTTCTGCCCCTCAATCGCATCCGCGGCGGTGGTGGTGGGGGTAGCGGTGGCGGTGGCGCGGCCCTGCAGCGCGGTTCGGCGCCGGGCGCCGCCCCTGGTTCCCTCGGTAGCGGCCTGATCGGGCGGGCGGTGGATCTGGTGCGTCACGAGCCCGTCTACGACGAGGTTTTTCGCTACGTCTTCGGCGACACCTTGGTGTTTGCCAGCCTGGAGCAGGCACGCCGCGAACTGGGACGCTGCCGGGCCGTGACCCTGGAGGGGGAGCTGCTCGAAAAGAGCGGCGCCATGACCGGCGGCAGCCTCCAGGTTCGCTCTGGTCAACTGGGTTTCGGCAGCAGTCAGGAGGGGGATGAGGCCGAACCGCTGCGGCGCCGCTTGCTGGTGCTGGGCGAAAGCCTGCTGGCCTGCCGCCGCCGGGAGGGCGATCTTGGCCGGCAACTGGAAGAACGGCGGCCCGCCCTGCAGGGGCGCCAGCAGCGCCGGGCTGCCCTGGAGGCCGAACGGGGAGCGGCCCGCCGGGCCCTCGAACCCTTGCTGCAGCGCGGCCGCCAGTTGCAGGAACGGCACCAGTCCCTCCAGGCCACCCACAAGCAGGACAACCAAAGGCTGGAGGAGCTTGAGGCGGCCCTCCAGCCGCTGCAGGCGGCGCTGCAGGAGTTGGAGGCGGCCGAGGCCAGCGCCAGCGGCAACGCCGACGGTGGCCACTGGCAGGCCCTGCAGCAGGACCTGGAATCCGCCGACCACAACCTCAGCGAGGCGCGCCAACGGCGCGATGCCCTGGTGGCCGAGCGGCGTGAGCGGGCCCTGGCCAGCGAACGCCTTTCCAGCCAACTGGAGGCCCTGGGCCAGGAGGAGCGGCGGCTGGCAGAAGCCATCACGGCGTTGATGGCGGAACGGCAGGCCTGGCGCGAGCGCCAGCAGGCCGAGCAAGAACGGCGGGCCAGCCTGGAGTTGCGCCAGAGCGAGTTGACTACCCGCTTCGGTGAACGGCGACGAGCCCGGGATATCGCCGAAGCCCAGCTGGCTGGCGCCCGCCAGGCGTTGCAGCAGCATCAATGGCAACGGCAACGGCTAGCGGAAGAGCAGCAGTCCTTGAGCGAGGCACAGCGGGCCCAGGGCCTGCGGCTCGAGCAGATGGCCCGGGAGCTACCCGAGCCGGCGCCGGAGGTTCCCGCCGAGCTGCGGCAGGCGGGACTGGAGGCCCTGCAGGCCGAACTCCGGTCCCTGGCCCTGCGCCTGCAATCCCTCGAACCCGTCAACATGCTGGCCCTCGAAGAATTGGAGCAGCTGGAAACCCGCTTGGCCGAACTGGCCGAACGGCTGGCGGTGCTGAGCCACGAACGGGAAGAACTGTTGTTGCGCATTGAAACGGTGGCGACCCTGCGCCAGGAAGCCTTCCTGGAGGCCTTCAACGCCGTCGATGGCCACTTCCGCACCATCTTTGCCGGACTATCTGATGGCGAAGGTCAGCTCCAGCTCGAAAACCCCGACGACCCCCTGGAGGGGGGGCTCACCCTGGTGGCCCACCCCAAGGGCAAGACCGTGCGCCGCCTGGCCGCCATGTCTGGCGGCGAGAAGTCCCTGACCGCCCTGAGTTTCCTGTTCGCCCTGCAGCGCTTTCGGCCCTCGCCCTTCTATGCCCTCGATGAAGTGGATAGCTTTTTGGACGGGGTCAACGTAGAGCGGTTGGCGGCCCTGATTGCGGCCCAGGCCGATGCGGCCCAGTTCCTGGTGGTTAGCCATCGGCGCCCCATGATCGCCGCCGCCACTCGCACGATTGGCGTCACCCAGGCCCGCGGCGCCCACACCCAGGTGGTCGGTTTGCCGCCGGCGGCCTGAGCTGGCGGTGTAAGTCACAATGGGCCGACTGGGCCCCGGACTTGACTTCCTCCATCCCCCCTGCCAACGATTCCACCGCCGCCGCCCCCAGCGATCGCCTCTGGCTGCGCTCGGAGCTGATGGGCACCCAGGTGATCACCCGCGACACCGGCCGTCGTCTGGGGGTGGTGGGAGAGGTGGTGGTGGATATCGATCGGCGCGAGGTGGTCGCCTTGGGGTTGCGCGACAACCCCCTCACCCGCTTCCTGCCGGGCCTGCCCCGTTGGATGCCACTGGATCGCATACGCCAGGTGGGCGATGTGATTCTTGTGGATTCGGCCGATTCCCTCAACGAAAGCTTTGACTCTGAGCGCTATAGCAAGGTGATCAATTGCCAGGTGATCACCGAATCGGGGGCGGTTCTGGGCCGGGTATTGGGGTTCAGTTTCGACATCGAAACGGGCGAATTGACCACCCTGGTGCTGGGGGCCCTGGGGGTGCCCCTGTTGGGGGAAGGGGTGCTGAGCACTTGGGAGCTGGCGGTCGAGGAGGTGGTCAGCAGCGGCACCGACCGAATCATTGTCTATGAGGGTGCTGAAGAGAAGCTGAAGCAACTGGGCACAGGCCTGCTGGAGAAACTGGGCATCGGCGGCTCCGGATGGGAGCAAGAAGAGCGGGAACGCTTTCGCGGTGCGGCGGTGCCGGCCGAAAACCAGCTGGCTCCTGGGCAAGCGACGGCGGCCGAGCAGCGCCGCATCCAACCGGCCCGCAGCCGCGCCTTCGAACCGGAGGCCGAAATGCAGTATGTCGAGTTGGAGGAGCGGCGTGAGCGCGAACCCTTGCGTCAGCGCCGCTACCTGGACGAGGACAATGGGCCTCGGCAGGAGCGCTACCGGGATTCCGAATCCAGTTATCGGGATCTGGATTCCGAACCCGCCCCTCGCTACCGCGATCGCGATCTGGAACTCGCACGGGATCGGGATCGGGATCGGGATCTGGGTCAGGATCGCTATGAAGAACGAGAGCGCAGTGGAGATCGCGATCGCCAGGCCCCACCCCGCTTCCGGGACCCGGAACCGGAGTCATGGCGAGGACGCGATGGCGACGAAGACCCGCTCGAAAACGAAACCGAGCAATCCGGTGGTCGCCGGCCCCTAGAGGCAGGACCGCTGCAGCCGGCCAAAAACCGGCCCCTTTCCTATGGCCCCCCCAGCAGCCGCCCCAGGGACGAGGGGCCGGTGGATGTGGAAGCTGAGCCGCTAGATGACCCCTGGTGAACCGCTGAGCGGCACCTGTGTCAGGCTTAGCCCGCCGATTGGGGAAAGGGTCCTTGGGGCCTGACCATGATCAAAACCCTGTTCGTCTGTCATGAGGGTCAGAGGACTGGGGCGCCCCTGTTGCTGCTTTGGCTGATCCGTTGGTTGAAGAGCCATACATCGATCCAGCCGGTGGTAGCGCTGATGCGCGATGGTCCGCTCAAAGCTGAGTTCAGCGCCCTCTGTCCCACCCACACCTTCGAACGGCCGGGGTTGGAGCGTTGGCATCGGCGGTTGCGGCGCAAGTTTCTACCGGGCCCGCCGTTGGATCCGGACGCCTGGCTGGCGGCGCTGGTGGCCCAGGAACAACCCGATTGCCTATATCTCAACACCTTGGTGCTGGGTGGACTGCTGGGCCCGGTAGCCATTAATCCCCAGCGGATGCGAGTGATCAGCCACGCCCACGAGCTGGAAATAGGCCTTCAGCTATCCAGCACCCGTAGTGATGTCGAACGCCAACTGGCCGCATCGGACTTGGTGATCGCTTGCGCTGGCGGGGTCCGGGACAACCTGATCAATAATTATCAATTGCCCCCTGAACGATGTACCCTTATCACCGAGTACATTCCCTATACCGAACCCCAGCAACTGCTCGAACTTCGCTGTAACGACAACCAGTCCCAGGCGGTGATTGAAACCCTGCAGCAGCACCGCACTGCCGGCGAGTTTCTCTTTGGCATGGCTGGTTCCGCCATCGATCGCAAGGGCTTCGATCTGTTTCCGCTGTTGCTGCAGGCCTGCGAACGCCGGTTTGGTTCGGTGCCCTTCCGGGGCGTCTGGGTGGGTTGCGGCCCCGGATCCCTGTCCAATACCAAGGCAGAGCGGGATCTGAATTTACTGGGCTTGCGGCACCGCGCCCTGCTGCTGCCGGGGGTGTCCTGTGGGGCGGCAGCCCTGCGGCAGCTAGATGTGCTGGCCCTGCTATCGCGGGAAGACCCCTATCCGGTGGTGGCGCTGGAGGCGGGCGCGATGGGCATTCCCACGGTGTGCTTCCGCCATTCAGGTGGCATCGCCGAACTGGCCGAAGCGGGCTGCGGGGTAGCAGTCGACTATCTCGATCTTGATGCCTTCGCCGCGGCCCTTTATCGCCTGCAGCAGGACCAAGCCGAACGGCAGCGCCTGGGAGAGGCATTCCGCAGCCGTGTCTTTGCCTCTAACACGGTGGCCACCCAGGCCCCCAGGATTGCCGCCTTGATCGAAGGGCGCTGAGGGCGGGGGCCTGGGGGGGCAGAGCCCCAAGGGCCAGCCACCAAGGGGGCCGGCCCCCGGGGGCGAGGTCCCGATTCAGGCCTTGGGCTGGAAATCGAGGGAAGCCGAATTGACGCAATAGCGCTGGCCCGTGGGCCGCGGGCCATCGTTGAAGACATGGCCGAGGTGGGCGTCACAGCGGGCGCAGCGGATCTCGCTGCGGACCATGCCGTGGCTGCTGTCGGTGTGCACCGTGATCGCTTCGGGGTTGACACCCTCCCAGAAACTGGGCCAGCCCGTGCCGGAATCAAATTTGGTGTCCGAGGCGAAAAGGTCTGCACCACAACAGATGCACGCATAGGTGCCCCGGCCCTTGTGGTTCCAGTAGGTGCCCGTAAAGGCCCGTTCGGTGCCGCCTTGGCGGGCGACGCGGTATTGCTCGGGTGTAAGGCGCTCGCGCCACTGGGCATCATCCAGGCTTGACTGGCGCTCGTTGGGAGGGAGGTCAGCGCAGCTCAGGGGTTCGGCCATCGAACGTCCGCAAGGTTTTCAGGATCCGAGGGCTAGGTTAGGGGCCCTTGGCACCCAAGGGTTCACCAGGGAAAACCCGGCTTGGATGGCGCGGATGTCGCCAGCGATGGCGCCCTTAGCGGCCATTGTGAGCAGTGGAACCCCGCGTTTCCCCCGTGCCACCGCCCCTCGGCCGCCGTCAGCTGCTCACCCTCTCGGGCCTTGCCCTGGGGGCTGGGATCTGGCAGGTCTGCCGGCCGGCCCCATCCCGGGCGGCCACCGGCCTGGCGGCCCCGCCCCGCGGCGGCACCCGCCTGGTGCTGATCAGCGACCTCAACGGCGCCTACGGCTCCACGACCTACATCGCCGAGGTGCACCGGGGCGTGGCCCTGATCCCGCCGCTGCGGCCCGACCTGGTGATCTGCGCCGGCGACATGGTGGCGGGCCAGAAGGCGGGGCTGGGCCGCCAAAGGCTGGCGGCCATGTGGGCGGGCTTCGATCGCAGCGTGCTCGGGCCGCTGCGGAACGCCGGCCTGCCGTTCGCGCCGGCCATAGGCAACCACGACGCTTCCGGCGCCAGCGCCGCCGGCCGCTTTCTCTTCGACGACGACCGCGCCGAGGCGGCCCGCTTCTGGCTCCCTCGCCGCGACACCCTCGGGCTGAACTTCATCGACAGCGGCGGCTTCCCCTTCCACTACGCCATCCGCCAGCAGGACGTCTTCGTGCTGGTGTGGGATGCCTCCACCGCCACGGTGCCGGCCGGGCAACTGCGCTGGGCCGAGCGGGTTCTGGCGGACCCCGTCGCCCGCTCCGCCAGCCGGCGCCTGGTGGTGGGCCACCTGCCGCTGCGGGCCGTGAGCCAGGGCCGCGATCGCCCCGGCGAGGTGCTGGCGCGGCCGGGAGACCTGCAGCAGCTGCTGGAACGCCATCGGGTGGAGGCCTACGTGAGCGGCCATCAGCACGCCTTATTCACCGCCCGTCTGGGCCAGCTGGATCTGTTCCACCTCGGGGCCATGGGCAGCGGCCCCCGCCGGCTGCTGGGAAGCACCACTCAGCCGATCCAGACCCTCACCGTGCTGGATCTGGTCGGCAGCCCCCCCCGCCTGGTGGACACCAGCTTTGATCTCAAGACGCTGCAGCGCATCGACCCCAACCGGCTGCCCCGCTCACTCCGCGATGCCGCCGGCCGGGTGCTGCCCAGGCGGCCCGAAGCCTGAGGCGGCAGGGCCGGCGCCATGAAGTTGCCGCAAGGCAGATCGGTAAAACTGGACGTAAATTGGACGTAATCGGTAAAATGGCTTCAGCTAGGTCTGGCGCCGATGCAGATTGCCGTCACTGGTGCCTCTGGCAAGACCGGCTCAAGGGTTGTGGAGGAGGCCCTGGCCCGGGGCTGGACTGTTAAGGCAATTTTAAGGCCCAATTCCAATCCGCCCGAGCGCTTGGCGGGGGCGGACCAGGTGCGCCTGGAGCTCTCGGATGGGCCTGCCTTGAGCCAAGCCCTGCAGGGCTGCGACGCCTTGGTGATCGCCACGGGGGCCAGGCCCTCCCCCGATTTTTTCGGTCCCCTCAAGGTGGACGCCCTGGCGATTCGCTCCCAGATCGAGGCCTGCCGCACCGCCGGGGTGCCTCGGGTGCTGCTGGTGAGCTCGTTGTGCAGCGGGCGTTTTTGGCATCCGCTCAATCTGTTTTGGTTGGTCCTCACCTGGAAAGGGGTGGGCGAACGCTGGCTGGCGGCAAGTGGCCTGCAGTGGACGGTGGTGCGACCCGGCGGATTGAAGGAGAGCGAAACGGACCTGGAGGCCGAGGGCATTCGCTATAGCGGCGCGGACCAACAGGAAAGCGGCAGCATCCCGCGCCGCCTGGTGGCCCGAGTTTGCCTAGAGGCCCTGGAAACCCCCGCCGCCAGCGGCCGCATCATTGAAATCACCAGTGCTCCCGGCCTACCCCAACAGGATCTGGAGCATTGGTTGGCGACGGCAGCCTGAAGCGCCCTCCAAATTCTTCGCTGGCCTGGTCCAGTAGATCCAGCGCCTCCGCCTCGGTGGCGGCGCGCATCAAGCGCTGACGCAGCTGGGCGGCACCTCCAAAACCCTGGCAGGTCCAGCCCATGTGTTTGCGGGCGATCAGCAACCCTTGATCACCCCGTTGGGCCACCAGGGCGCGCAGGTGCTCCCGGGCCAAGGCGAGGCGCTCGGCGGGCCCCGGCAGGGGCGGCAAGGTCTTGCCCCGGAGGGCCCGGTCGATGCGGCCCACCAGCCAGGGGGCCCCCATGGTGGCCCGGCCCACCATCACCCCATCGGCCCCGGTCTGGGCCAGGCAGGCCAGGGCCTCCTCCGGGCCGGTGATGTCCCCATTGGCGATCACGGGAATCGAGAGGGCGGCCTTGACCCGGGCGATCGCCTGCCAGTCGGCCCGCCCCTGGAAGCCTTGCTCGCGGGTGCGGCCGTGCAGGGTGAGCAGTTGGGCGCCGGCCTGCTGCAGGCCTAGGCAGAAGGCCACGGGGTCGGCATCGGCACCGCACCAGCCCAGGCGGGTCTTGACCGTGACCGGCAGCCGCACCGCCGCCGCCACCGCCGCCACGATGGCCATCGCCAGTTGCGGCTGCCGCAACAGACCGCTGCCACCACCCTTACGGGCGATCTTGCGCACCGGGCAGCCCATGTTGATGTCGATCCAGAAAGCCCCGGCCGCCTCGGCCCGCCGAGCCGCCTCGGCCATCGCCCCGGGCCGGTGGTCAAACAGCTGCACCGCCACAGGGCCCGGCTCATCGGCCAGCGAGTCCACCTTGGCGCGGCCATGGCCCAGCTCCAGGCTGGTGGCATTGACCATCTCGGTGAACAGGAGCGCCTCAGGAGCCCAGCGCCGCACCAGGGAGCGAAAGATGGGGTCACTCACCCCCGCCAGGGGCGATTGCAGCACCCGGCAGCCCAACCGCCGCGGTGTGCCGCGGCCCGGCAAGACCAAATCGTCCATCCCTGCCCCAACCCCTGGCCTGGAGCCGATCGTATGGGCATCCCGGCGGAGTCATGCTCTAAGCCTGTTGCTGGGTATGCCTCCATGGCTGTCGCACCGATGCCGCTGAGCCGGGAGCTACTGGAGGCCGTCTTGGCCGATCAACTCAGCGATCGCTTTGTCTGCGAATTGGTGTGGGCCCGCTTGGGTTATCAACCCCCTGTCGATCCCCCCCCGGGAGCGGCCAGCCCAGGCGCTGATCCGGCCCCCTGGAGCGCCGGACCGGCCACTCCGTCCTACTGGGCCGCGGCTTTCCCCACCGCTCCCGAATTGATCGCCAGCCGCGCCGCCAGCGTGCGCCTTACCCGTTCGATTGCCGCCGAGTCCAAGCAATTGCTCAAGCAGCAATTGGGCTTTTCCGGCTATCGCATCGGCGAGCTCTATCCCCGCCGCACCCGCCGTGCCACCGCCGTCAACTGGCTGCTGGCGGATCTGGCCCGCCGCGACGAGTCCCTGCCCGAGACTGGGCCCCTGCCGGCCTTGCTGCCGCCACCGGCTGACCCGGTGCAGGGGCACCCGGGGGATCTACCGGTGGGTTGAGGGGCCCAAATCAACACCATCAAGCAGGTGGCTTACAGGTGCGCAACTTGGTTGGGCTGGTTGCTAGTGGGCGTGGCTTGGGAATGGCAGACAGTTGGCGTGGCTTAGGAGTTGCCTCTGACGACAGTCTCTTGGCCGAAGCGATTCAGGGCGCTACAGGTAGCGTCTTGGTAGCTGCTGGCAGGGATGCGGTGCAAAAGCCAGCTTGACCAGGCACCCGCGAGCACGGGCGAAAACTGCCAGGAGTTAGGGTCAGAAGTCGGACTCGATGCAGAAATAAATCATTTGGCGCTTCCTGTCGTCGCCATCCTTGGGCGCCCCAACGTGGGTAAGTCCACCCTGGTCAACCGGCTGTGTGGCAGCCGGGAAGCGATCGTGCATGACCAACCCGGTGTCACCCGCGACCGCACTTACCAAGAAGGCTTCTGGGGGGATCGCACCTTCCGCGTCGTCGACACCGGTGGCCTCGTCTTTGACGACGACAGCGAATTTCTGCCGGAAATCCGCGAGCAGGCGGCCCTGGCCTTGGCCGAAGCCGTGGTGGCAATTTTTGTGGTGGACGGCCAGCAGGGCCTCACCGCCGCCGATTCCGCCATCGGTGAGTGGCTGCGGCACCAGACCGTGCCCGTGCTCGTGGCGGTTAACAAGTGCGAGTCGCCGGAACGGGGGCTGGCGATGGCGGCCGAATTCTGGAGCCTGGGGCTGGGCGAACCCCACCCCATCTCCGCTATCCATGGCGCCGGCACCGGCGAGGTGCTTGATCAAGCCCTCACCTTCTTGCCCGTCGTTGGTGAAAACGAGAGCGAAGAACCGATCCAGCTAGCGATCATCGGCCGCCCCAACGTCGGCAAATCCAGCCTGCTGAATGCCATCTGCGGCGAGAACCGGGCCATCGTCAGCCCCATCCGCGGCACCACTCGCGACACCATCGACACCACCCTCGAACGGGAGGGTCGCACCTGGAAGCTGTTGGACACCGCCGGCATCCGCCGCCGCCGCAGCGTCGACTACGGACCCGAGTACTTCGGCATCACCCGTAGTTTCAAGGCGATCGAGCGGGCCGATGTCTGCATGCTGGTGATCGATGCCCTTGATGGCGTCACCGAGCAAGATCAACGGCTGGCCGGTCGCATTGAAGAAGAGGGCCGCGCCTGCGTGATCGTCGTCAATAAATGGGACGCCATCGAGAAGGACAGCCACACCATGTCGGCGATGGAAAAGGACCTGCGGGCCAAGCTCTATTTCCTCGACTGGGCCCCGATGCTGTTCACTTCCGCCCTCACCGGCCAGAGGGTGCAGGGGGTGTTTGCGATGGCCGCCGCCGTGGTCGAACAACACCGGCGCCGGGTCAGCACTGCGGTGGTCAACGAGGTGCTGCAGGAGGCCCTGCGCTGGCGCTCGCCTCCCACCACCCGCGGCGGTCGGCAGGGGCGCCTTTACTACGGCACCCAGGTGGCCAGTGGTCCGCCCAGCTTCACGTTGTTCGTAAACGAGCCAAAATTGTTTGGCGACACCTACCGGCGCTATGTCGAGCGCCAGATCCGCGAGGGCCTCGGCTTTGAAGGCACCCCCATCCGCCTGTTTTGGCGCGGCAAGCAACAACGGGATGCCGAACGGGACCTGGCCCGCCAGCAGAACCGTTCGCACTGATGGACTGGCTGCGCCAGCTGCCCATCGGCCAATACGTCGCCGATCCACGGCCCAATGGGGGCTGGCTGCAACGGCTGGATCCCCGCCTCAAGTTGGCCTGGACCCTGGCCTTCCTGCTGACCCCAATCCTGGCGGGCCCCTTCTGGCGCCTCGCCTTGGTGGGCCTGTTGCTGCTGATCACCCTGGCCAGTGGTCTGCCCCTGCGGCTCTGGCGCCGCAGCCTGCCGGGCCTGATGGGCCTGGCCCTGGCCGTGGGGCTCCTGGGGGCCCTGCTGCCCGCCAGTGCCGCCCCACCGGGCAGCCTGCAACGCCCCCCCACCGAGTTGCGGCTCAGTCCCGGCCCCGCCGGCAGCCCCGCCCCCAGCCGGGCCGGATTGCCTTGGGAAGTGGTGCATTGGGGTCCGCTGAAGTTGGGATCGACCTCCTTGGGTCCGCTGGTCATCACCCGTAAGTCGGCCACCCTCGGCCTCAACAGCGGCACCTTGCTGTTCACGGTCATCCACAGCGCCAACCTGCTGCTGCTCACCACCCCTCCCGAGGAGGTGGCCTGGTCCCTGGGCTGGTTTCTGCAACCCCTTAGCCGCCTGGGCCTGCCGATGGAACGCCTCGGTTTCACCCTGTTGCTCTCGCTGCGCTTCCTGCCCCTGGTGCAGGAAGAACTGCAAAATCTGCTGCGCGCCCTGGCCACCCGCGCCATCAACCTGCGCTCCCTGGGCTGGCAGGGGGGCCTGGGGGTGGTGCTGGCTGTGGGAGAGCGGCTGTTGGCCAACGTGCTGCTGCGGGCAGAGCAGGGGGCTGACGCCCTGATGGCCCGCGGCGGTCAATGGCTGCCCCCAGCCCTGGTGCGGCAGGCTCTGCCGGTGCGCCTGCTGCCAACCCTCCTCGGTAGCGCCGGGTTGCTGCTGTTTCTGGTGTTACGGGGTACCGTCGGCCAACTTTGACGGTCCCGCAGCGGCAGCATTGATGTCGCCCTGAGGGCGGTGGCCTTAAATGGCGACACCCAGAGAAAGCACGTGAGCGCTGAGCGCTACCTGAACCACCCCACCTTCGGCTTGTTGTACCGGGTGGCGCCTGCTGGCGAGGGTCGTGATCTCTACGCCACCCTTTATGCCCAGCGCATCTTTTTTGTGGTGACCCTGCAAGCCCGAGGGGCGCAATTTGAGGTGATCCCCCAGATGGATGCCCGCCACTTGGCCGAACAGAACCTTAACCGCAGCCGCCGCGAAGGACCGGAAGAACATGCCCGCTGGCGCCAACTCTTTCAGCAGACCTTCATCTGAAATCATCTGCTCAAATTCGCACCAACGCCGCCTGCCGCCATGGCTGATGAGCCCCTGGCTACCACAGCCGACCAGCTTGGGGAACGCCTGGGCTTCTTGCGCAGCCAATTGCCCCCCCCCACCCAACTGCTGGCGGTAAGTAAGGGTCAGCCCAGCGCGAGGATGCGTTGCCTTGTAGCCCTGGGCCAGCGCAGCTTTGGTGAAAGTCGCTTGCAGGAGGCCAGCCTCAAACAACAGGAATTAGCCGATCTCGGACCCCTTGATTGGCACTTCATCGGGCGGCTGCAGGCCAATAAGGCCAGGGCCGTGCTCCGCCAGTTCGGGACCCTCCATTCGCTTGATAGCTGGGCCCTGGCCGAACGGCTGCAGCGCATCGCCGCTGAGGAGGGCCTCAGTCCGGCCGTCTTTCTGCAGGTCAAGCTGCGGCCCGATCCGGGCAAGACGGGCTTTGGACCCCAGGAACTGCGGCAGCTAGGGCCCCGGCTGGGCCAGTTGGCCCCCCTGCGGCCCCTGGGCCTGATGACGATCGCCCCCCTGGGGTTGACCCCAGCCGAACACCTGGCCCTGTTTCAAGACTGTGGGGCCCTGGCGGCGGAATTGGGGCTCAAGGAGCTGTCCATGGGCATGAGCGGCGATTGGCGCGAGGCCGCAGCCGCTGGCAGCACCTGGGTGCGGCTGGGCAGTGCCCTGTTCGGCTCGCGGGCCCCAGCCGAGGCCTGAGCCCCAGCTGGGCCAGTGCCTGCCCAGCTCGTTAACTGCTGAATCCACCCTCCTGGGCTTGCTTCCAACGCTGTGGGACGCTATCTAGGTTCCAAGTAACCAACCTGAGGCGTTGTCCGTGTCGTTGTTTTCCCGTCTACGTGCTGTCGTTTCTGGGGATGAATACCTAGATCGCGACTACGAAGACGAACTCGATTACGACGCTGGCCAAGAGGCCTTGCCGCCCCAGGAGCCGATTCGCCCCTCCAGCGCCCTGGCCCCCTTGGGCAGCAGTTTCGGGGGCGACGATCCCTTTGCCGGCACCAATGTGATTGGCATGCCCGGTCTGTCCAGCAGCGTGGCCGAGGTGATGTTGATGGAGCCCCGCAGTTTTGATGAAATGCCCAGGGCCATCCAGGCCCTGCGCGAGCGCAAGACCGTCATCCTCAACCTGACGATGATGGAGTCGGATCAAGCCCAGCGGGCTGTTGATTTTGTTGCCGGTGGCACCTTTGCCATTGATGGACACCAGGAACGAGTGGGGGAGAGCATTTTCTTGTTTGCCCCCAGCTGCGTCACCGTTTCCACCCTGGGCAGCGAGGAGACCGCCTCACCCACGGTGGTTTCCAGCAGCCGCGGCGCCGGGAGTGCTTCAACTCAAGATGCCGCCCCTGCGCCCGCCTGGGGTCGCTCGGATGCCATCGGCTGAGCTTGATGCCATTCCGGAGGCGGCGCCGGGCAGCTTTGGTGTTGTTGGCTATGGCCGCATGGCCCAGGCCCTGCTGTCACCCCTGATCGAATCGGGCCAATTGGGGCCGGCTGATATTCGTGCTGCCGTCGCCAGCGAGGCCTCCTGCCAGCGGCTGGCTGCAAGTGGCCTCCAGGTGAGCACCAAAGCCGAAGCGTCCTGGGCCTGTCCGGTGGTGTTGTTGGCCGTCAAACCGCAGCAACTGGAAGCCGTTGCCAGCAATGCAGGCGGCCAGGGGGGGTTGTTGATTTCGGTGCTGGCCGGAGTACGGCTGCAAAGACTGCAGGAATTGTTTCCCCAGTGGCGTTGCGTGCGCGCCGTGCCCAACACCCCTGCCCTGGTGCGCAGCGGCCTAACCGGCTTGGCCTGGGGCGCGGCGGTGGAGGCGGCGGAGCGCAGCTGGGTGCGGCAGCTGTTCGGCCAGGTGGGAGAGGTGCACGAGCTACCTGAAACCCAATTGGATGCCTTTTTGGCCCTGACCTCTTCAGGGCCGGCATTTGTGGCCCTGGTGGCCGAGGCCCTCGCTGATGGGGCCGTGGCCGCTGGTCTGCCGCGGGTTCTGGCCAGCCATCTGGCCCATCGCACCCTGGCGGGCAGCGCCGCCTTGCTGCACGAACAGGAGCTGCATCCTGGCCAGCTCAAGGACATGGTTGGCAGCCCGGCCGGCACCACCATGGCCGGCATCCGCCAGTTGGAACGGGCCGGCCTGCGCTCGGCCCTGATCGAAGCGGTGTTGGCCGCTGCGGAACGCAGCCGGCAGTTGGGCTGAGCGGGTTTATTGCTATGGGCCCTTCTGGCCCAGGCGCGGTTCGGTGCCGGCCCATAGCCGTTGCAGGTTGGCCCGGTGGCGCCAAACCACCAGCAGCGTCGTCAACACCGCCAGGGCCATGTAGGCCGGCCGCAGGCCGGTGGGAGCGCTCCAGACGGCCATCAACAGGGGCAGGGCCAGGGCCGCCATCACACTCGATAGGGACACGACGCGACTGAGGCTGAGCACGGCGAGGAACACCCCGAAGCTGGCCAGTCCCACGGGCCAGGCCAACCCCAACAACATGCCCAGGCCCGTGGCCACAGCCTTGCCCCCCTTGCCCCCCAGCCAGATCGGCCAGATGTGGCCCGCCAGGGCCGCCAGACCCGCCGCCACCACCGCCCAATCCACCAGCCCAGGATCCAGGGTCCCTGCCGCTCCGCCAAGACCCGTCTCCAGCAGGTAGCGGGCCAGGAGCACGGCGGCGGTTCCCTTGAGCACATCCACCAGAAACACCGCCAGGGCGGGCCCCTTGCCCAGCACTCGCAGCACGTTGGTGGCCCCGGTGGAACCGGAGCCCTGGCTGCGGATATCGAGTCCCGCCAGCCAATGGCCGGCCAGCCAGCCCGTGGGAATCGATCCCAGCAGGTAGCCGGCGCCAAGGGCAGCGATCAGAAGCCAGGGCATGGGAGGGGCGTCGAGGGTGGACGGGGTTCAGGCGTAATCCTGGGCCTCCAGGCGTTCACCGGGGCCCGCCACAAAGGCCAGCCAGAGCGGGAACTGCAGGATCGGGGTCTCCACGGCCGGCTCGCAGGCATCGATCACGATGAAGGGCAGTTCGCCCCGCTCCTCCAGCCGGTCGGCCCGCTCAACCAGGGCATCGGCCCGCTCGAACAGGACGATGCCGCTGCTGGGGCCGAAGTCTTCGCGAGCCAGCCCCAGGCAATCCTGCAAGCTGCGGCGCCATTCGCCCAGCCGTTCCGGTTGGCTGGCCAGCACCAGGGTCTGGAAGCGGTCGCCGTAGAGCTCCCCCAGGATGGCGATGGCGGCGGCGGTCACCACGCCGTTGCGCAGGCGACTGCCACTGCTGGGCTGGGCCCCACGCCCCCCCTGATCGATGAACCATTGCTGCAGCAACTGGGCGCCGGAGGTATCAAGAGTGCGGCGCAGTTGCCAGGGTTCGGCCTGGAAATCGGGCTGGCCGCTAAAGCTCTCCAGCCGCTCGCGGATCAGGTCTTCGTCCTGGCTGAACAGCCCCACGGCCGGTGGTGGCGGCACCTCGATCACCTGGGCTTGGTCGAGGGGAGAGGGTTGCACCAACAGGGGCTGGGCCACCAGTTCAATCTGTTCGGCTGAGGCCGCCAGGTCCTGCAGGGCCCCGACCAGATAGTCCTGGAAGCCCTTGAGGCGCCGGGCGACGGCATCGGCCTGGCCGGCGAAACTGGAGGCCAGCTCCTGCTCAATCTGGCGGCGCCGTTCCTCCAAGGTGGTGATTTCAGCCAGCAGTTCGGAGCGCCGCTGGCGCAGTTCCGTCAGGGCCAGGTCGGGCCAGGAGTCCGGGTTGGCTTCGACTTGTGCGGGCCCCTCGCCGGGGCCTGGGGCGGCATCGGGGGTTGAGCTCATGGGTTGGAAGAAACGGCGGCCGGCAGGCGAACGTGGCGTTCGAGTTGTTGGCGCAGGGCAGTGGCCTCAAACAACATCGGCAGCAGGTGGGGACTGTTCTGCTCGCGGAAATAGAACAGGGCCGGCAGGGGCGGGAAAAACACCTGCCAGGCGAGCCATTGGTCGTAGGGAAAGCGGCGAATTTCCTGGCCGCCGCGGCGCACCACCAGGGCGTCCTGGGTGAAGACCAGGCGCAACAGGCCGGCCTGAATCAGCAGGAAGCCACCGAAGAGGGCTAGGGCCACGGCGATCCAGCGGGCCGGATCCCAGAGGGGGATGAAGAGCAGGCAGAGGTCCCCGAGCAGGATCACGGCCAGGGGCACCCAGAAGCGGGGCGCTAGCACCACCTCCTGGGCGGCGGGATCGGGGGGGGACGGGGTGGCGGCAGTCATGGGCGGTCCTGGGTGGCGCAACCGGGCTCAACCTAGGTGGCGAACCGGATATGGCCCAGCGTCACTCACCAGCCCCACTCAACCGAACAACAACTTGGTGAGCAGCACATCGACCAGGGCCACCGTCACCAGAATCATGACCACGGCCCCGGTGGTGCTGGTGCCCACCTCCTTTGGTCCGCCGGTGGTGGTGAGACCCCAGCCGCAGGAAAGGATGGCAATCAGTAAACCGAAGACCAGGGCCTTGAAGAGCATGGAGGGCAGGTCTTCTGGTTTCAACCAGAGGCGCACCGAATTCCAGAAGACATTGGGCGGGATGCTGTAAAGCAAGGTGCTGCTGATCTGCCCTGACCAGATCGCCATCCAGAAAAACAGCAGGCATTGCACCGGCGCCATCACCACCATCGCCAACAGGCGGGGCACCACCAGGTATTGCACCGGATCGGTGCGCAACATGGTGATGGCATCTATCTGCTCGGTCACCTTCATGGTGCCGAGCTGGGCGGCGTAGGCGGTGGCCACCTTGCCGGTGAGCAGGGTGGCGGTGAGCAGGGGGGCGATTTCGCGGGCCAGACCCAGGGCCAGCAGGCCGCCTACGGCCATGCTGGCCCCCCGGCTTGAGAGTTCTGCCGCCACCTGGATGTTGAAGACGGTGCCGGCGGCCAGGCCGGTGATCATGATGATCAGCAGGCTGGCGGGACCGGCCTCAAATAATTCCTGCAGCAGGTCCTGGCCGCCGATGCGGCCCCGGGCGATGGCACTGATCGCCTGGCCGCCGATCATCAAGCTGGTGCCGAGACGCTCCAACCAGCGCGGCGTTTTCATCAAGTGGCGGGGAGGGCGCTGGAAGGCTGGCGCGGCCATCTGCGCATTACTAACAGGGCCAGCACCACCAACACGGCCGGGATCAGGCCCATGCACAGGCGGATGGCGGTGAGGGCACTGGCGGGCTGGAGGATGCCGCTGGCGGCGACGTAGCCGGTCAGGCTCATCAGGTTGCCAAACAGAAACAGGGCCATGCTGATGCAGATCTTCTGGGCGAAGACCATCCAGGCGCTGTAGAGCCCGGCGGGTTTTTCGGCATCGGCGTCGATGGCATCAGGCAACAGCGACCACGGAATCAGGTAGGCAGTGGAGGCCCCCAGCCCCACCACCAGAATCGTGGCCACCAAGGCCCCCAGGCGCAGCAGGTTGGCGGGGGCGGTGGGGGCACCGAGGGCCGCATCCAGGGGCAGCAGCACCATGGCCAACAAGCAGCCGCCGATCCAGAGGGCCGATCCCCAATGGAGGGCTTTGAGGCGACCAGAGCGCTGGGAGACCAGGTTCCAGAGTTGCAGGCCCACGAGGGTGCTGATTTGAAAGGGCAGCAGGATCCAGTTGCTCCAGTCCTCCGGCACCCGCATCACCACCGGCAGAAAGATCAGCGCCGCGGTCTGCATCAATTGCAGGGCGCACCACAGGAGTAGGTAAAGGCCCAGCACCATCACGAAGCGGTGGTTGTTGCCCACCTGACGCAGCAGGCGGCGGGTGGCGCCAGGGGAGGGGGAGGGCTGCTGGCAACGCAACGCCACCGGGGCGATGCCCCAGCCGCAGAGCAGGGTGGAGAGGGTGATCAGGGCGCCGGAGATCATGCCGACCTGCAGAAAGCTGGCGGCGTTGTGGTGATCGCGCAGCAGCAGACCACCGAGCACGATGCCGACGAGGCTGGCGATGATCGAGCCGGTGAAGCGGGAGGTATTGAGGCGGGTGCGCAGCTCGGTGTTGGTGGTGAGTTCGGCGGCCAGGGCCGAGTAAGGCAGGTTGACGCAGGTGTAAAGGCTGTTGGCGACGATTGAGATCAGCACGAACACCACCACCTTCACCCAGGCATTGCCGGGCGGCAGCCACCACATGCAGGCCATCGCCAACCCCAACGGTGCCGCACTCCAGAGAATCCAGGGCAAGCGGGGCCCCCAGCGGCTGCGGGTACGGTCACTGAGCCAGCCCACCAGCGGATCGTTGACCGCATCCCAGAGCCGGGCCAGCATCAGCACCAGACCAGCCATCCAGGCGGGCAGGCCCGCTGCGGCTGTGTAGAAGATGAACAGATAGAAGCCAATCAGTGAGGCCGCCATGCCGGTGCCGGCATCCCCCAGGCCATAGGAAAGCAACAGGCGCCGCTGGCGGGCGGGCGGCAGCTCACTGGCGTCCTTGGGGCCCTCCTCAAGCCAGGAGGCCAGGCCCTCTTTGGACTCTTGAGGGCTCCCGGCGGCAGGACCCGGGGGCTGGGGTGCAGGGCTAGGCGGAACGGACAAGGCGGGGGGGCCTGGAAAGGCCATAATGGCTCAGATGTTCGTTCGATCCCCCAGGCTTGGCCACCAGGCCCGCCCGGGTGATACAAATGAACTGCTGCGGGCGTAGTTTAGTGGTAAAACCTCAGCCTTCCAAGCTGATGATGCGGGTTCGATTCCCGCCGCCCGCTTTTTTTAATAGGGGTTTTTGGAGCTGGCCGAAATGGATAGGACCAGACCTGCTCTGCGACCTAATTACCGACCTAGAATGGGGTTTCCCTCTGGTCTGAGCCGCTGATGGCGCACCGCGTGCTGACCGAAACCGCCGTAAGCATCTCGGAACACAAGAAGAACCCCATGGCCACCGTGGCGGCAGGAGAGGGGATGGCCGTTGCGGTGCTCAACCGCAACGAGCCTGCCTTTTATTGCGTACCAGCCCGGGCCTACGAGGAGCTGATGGATTTGGTGGATGATCTGGAGCTCGTTCGCCTTGCCGATGCCCGATTGGCCGATGGCCAGGAGCTGGTGCGGGTCAGACTTGATGCCCTTTGAGCTCGCCTTTCATCCCGAGGCCCTGCGGGAATGGCAGCAGCTCACGGCCGGGATCCGGGAGCAGTTCAAAAACAAGCTTGCTGAACGGCTGATCGAACCGCGGATTCCCGCCAGCAAGCTGCGGGGCTCCAGTAATCGCTACAAAATCAAGCTGCGTGCCGCCGGATTTCGGCTGGTTTATGAAGTGCAGGATCACGAGGTGCTGGTGGTTGTCGTGGCGGTGGGTAAACGGGAGCGCAGTGCTGTTTATCGACAGGCCGATCAGCGCTGAATCCCATGCCCTATTGCCGACTCCAAGCCCCCTGAGCTGGATTAACTACCCCGGCAATCCGACGCCAGTGGCAAGATGCCCCGATTGAGTAATACTTGGAATGCAGGGTGAGGAGGCCGTGCATCCTGTTGCCGGGCGCGACTACTCGTAGTGGCTCCAGAGGCGTAGCACCTTCACGATCCGCCCCTCCTCCAGCACCTGGTACACGAGCCGGTGCTTGATGTTGATGCGGCGTGAACAGGCCCCGCGCAGTTCACCGACCAGGGCTGCGTAGGGCGGCGGTTGGGTGTAGGGGTCGTGGGCGAGCAGCTCCAGCAGGGCCTGGGCTTTTTGTTTGAGGGCAGGCGATGTTGAAGCGAGTTTGCGGGCGTCTTTCTGGGCCTGCTTGGTGAATAGGACGGTCCAGCTCACCAGCCCGGTTCGCTGGTCAACTCAGAGACATCGGTGGCCATGCCTGTGAGGATCGATTCGCGCATGCCGGGGATTGAGACCAGGTGCAGGGTCTCCTGGATGGCACGCCAGTCATCTTCCGAGAGCAATACGGCATTGCCCCGCTTACCGGTGATCTGAACGGGCTCGTGGGACTGCCCCACCTCATCGATCAGGGCATAGAGCCGCTTGCGGGCTTATGTGGCGGAGACGGTGGTCATGGCGCAGCTTTACATGCCCGTACGTCAAAGCGTACTGCTTCTGCTCCCGGGTAGGCAGTGAGGGCTCCGACTGGATGGACATCACCTGGATTTCCCAGGGATAAACGTCTGATCCGAATCTCCAGCATGCCACCATTGCACCTCAACGTTGAAACTACGCATCTCGCTCACGATGAACTACAACGGCTTGAAGCCCGATGCTGCGGGAGAGAC
>Ga0207941_1000151_pt1 | contig 21513 bp, 16 predicted proteins | sample LakMenEpi13Sep12_FD_150695 | JGI IMG/M metagenome (GOLD analysis project Ga0207941, IMG submission 150695) | Freshwater microbial communities from Lake Mendota, WI - 13SEP2012 deep hole epilimnion (SPAdes) | ecosystem: Environmental > Aquatic > Freshwater > Lake > Epilimnion/Euphotic zone ...
CTGGTTCCACTTGATCCGCTAGAACCGCTTGATCCAGAAGTTCCACTTGTGCCACTAGTTCCAGAAGTCCCGCTGGTTCCACTTGATCCGCTAGAACCAGAAGTTCCTCCTGATCCAGAACTTCCAAATTCTCCTGCTAATGTAAAACTAATATATATATCGTCATTATTACTAAAATTAGTACCAGAAATTAAATTAGTAATAACAATTGAATTCCAACCTCCAGCTCCTCCAGCTTGTTCAGTAACAGTAGAAAACTCAAATAAATAAAAATTAGAAGAATTTACGCTTTGTTGTATTTTTATATATCCTCTTCTAGCTGCTGATCCATAACTAGATAAAGAAGCAAAAAAACTAGCCAAATTATTTGCTGGCGTAGATCCATCTGTATTGGCGATATAAAGAGCAGTCGAACTGCCCATCACGCCATTGTCTAAACGTAAATACCCATCTCCAGGATCTGCGGCAGTTGTTGTGGTACTATATTTATAGAAAAAAGTATTTACTGCATTGTATCCATCGCGCCCACTTGAACCAGATGTACCAGAAGAACCGCTTTTTAGCTTAAAACTGGAATAACTCATGTTATATATAACTACACTTTTTTTTAAAAAAGTAGATTAATTATATTAAGCCCAGACTAAAGTAGTTCCATTATATTTTAAATAGGTATTAGGAGTTGAAGGAGATGGTAACGCTTCTACTACACCATTATTAATAACCAAAATAGTTATTCCTGTAGAATTAGTAATAATATTATTAATCTCTAAACTACCACTGATTCTTGTGTTTCCACTGTTATCGATAGAAAATAAATCATTATTAGCGCCAGAAGTAACTGCAAATACATTTTCATTATAATTAACTGCCGCTCCACAAGCATTTCCAGATAATAAACTTGGATATTCAACTGCCGCACTGAGTATTTCTACTCCTCTATAACTTAATACATTGGCAGTTGTAGACGTTAAACCAAACAATATTGGTCTAGAAATTTGACCATCTGTTGTAGGTTCATTCGGCGTAAAAACTCCAGCAATATCTGGAGATAAGAAATAAACTTCTCCAAAAGTTAATCCACTTAATCCAGTTATCCTACCATTAAAAACTAAACTAAAAGTATTTGCAGTTGTTTCTTGAACAATGCCAACCACTTCGGCATTTTGTCCGTTATTAGCTTGAGCTTTATACCATGATCCTGTTTCGTATCTTAATATATCGCCAATATTAAAACCATGAGATGGATATGTAAAAGACTGTAATAATGCATCACCATTTAAAACATTGCTCCAAGATGTTGCGTAATCTGTTAATCCACTTTTGATTAAAATTTGATTTAAACTACCGCCAACTGGAACACCTGCTCCACTTGATCCACTGCTACCAGAAGATCCGCTGTTACCACTACTTCCAGAGCTACCACTTGTTCCGCTACTTCCACTTGTTCCACTTGTTCCTGAACTTCCACAACTTCCTGATGTTCCACTGCTTCCAGAACTTCCAGAGCTTCCACTTGATCCAGAAGTACCATCTTTTCCAGAACTTCCGCTTGATCCTGAAGTTCCACTTGTACCACTGCTTCCAGAAGTACCGCAGCTTCCTGATGTTCCACTGCTTCCAGAACTTCCAGAGCTTCCACTTGATCCAGAAGTACCATCTTTTCCAGAGCTTCCGCTTGATCCTGAAGTTCCACTTGTACCGCTGCTTCCAGAAGTACCGCAGCTTCCTGATGTTCCACTGCTTCCACTACTTCCTGAAGATCCGCTTGATCCAGAAGAACCGCTTGAACCAGAACTTCCAGATGTTCCGCTTGTACCAGAACTTCCACTTGAACCAGACGTTCCACTTGTACCAGAACTGCCGCTAGAACCTGATGAACCAGAAGTTCCTGATGAACCGCTTGATCCAGAAGTTCCACTTGTGCCACTACTTCCAGAAGAACCGCTAGTACCAGAACTTCCTGATGGACCTCTTTCTACTATTCTAGTTAAAGAACCTTCTGGCGCGACAGATTGAATTAATATGTTATTATTATTACTACTATCAACAACAGTAGAATTCGATCCGCCTCCAACGGTTACATTTATTTGATTAGAATTAGAGGAAGTATTGACATTAATAGACATTTTATAAATGTGTTACATCCGCTAAAACATCTAATCTAAATTCAAAAAGCGTACGATCTTGAATTCCTGTAGAATAGAAATGCACATCACCATATAAATTAATAGGTGGAAAAGCTTTTGTTATACTTGAAGGTATATCAAATTCTACTATCCCAGTTCCAACTACTCCAGTTACTATTGTAGGTACAAAAGTATATAATAAATTTCCATCAGGATGAGGACGAATTTGTCCTGTGCAAACAATATTACTAAAATCTAAAGAATCAGACGTAACTGTTATTGTTTGCGTAGGAAATGTGTCGCCTCTTATGACTGTTAACTGAGTAGCCATTTGATAAATATTACACCATATATTAAATATAGAGACAAAAAAAACCCAAGCTTACGCTTGGGTTCGTGAGTTATTTAATATTACTTAACTACTGGAAGATCTGGATTCACTACTCCATTACTAGACGCACCAGCAGAAGCCTTTGCACGATTTGCAAGCTCCTGATTGATAACGCGAAGATTAGCTTGAGCGACTTCGATCTTTCCTAGTTCATCATAGGCAAACGCCTTTAGTTGAACGTCAGTTACTGTTGATAGATTAATTTGATTCTGTTCCATAATTATGTACTGTAATGTATATTATATTTCACCAAGAATTTTTAAAGTTCTTTTATGCAAAGGATTATTGGGATCTAGTTGAACACTAGGAGATTCAGCGGTCATAGAGATTGTGCCTCTTGCTACCGACTTGAATTCGCGCAATAACTTTTCTTTAATTTGCATTCTTGATCCACTAGCAAAAATACCAACTCGTTCACATAAATTTTGTAAATCTAAGTTAGTCATGTCGCTCAACTTCTCTTTAAAAACTTCTAAGTTATAAGTTCCAAAGGGATTAACTTTTTTTACACCTAAAATTTCTTCTAGCTCTTTTACTTTTTTAATATCTGGATCTTCCAGCGGCTCAGTTACTTTACCATCAGCTAGAATAAGATTATCCAAAGCTGATTTTGGAGCTTGATCTTTTTTAGACTTCTTATCGTCTTTCTTTACGAGCTTTTTAGCCATATATTATAGTTTGTTATTATTTAAATAATTCAATAAAAAAGGCGTTACCCTTTCGGATAACGCCAATTTTGTTTAACCGTATATATTAGACAATTAGACCGACCAACGCACGATTGTCGAGAACCATACGTCCTTCTTCTAGACCACCATAATAACCAATCTTTCCTTGACGGAGAGTATATTGATCATCAGCAGTGAGATTGAATTCAGATCCAGTATCAGAATCAACAGCTACAGCACGGATTAGAGAATCACGGCTTCTGTCGATACCAACAATGATTTCTTCAGTAGCGCCATTGAAAGCTGTGGCAGTACCACCATAAGATTGAATGCTATAGTGGTCAGCGTAAGCTGTAGCACCTGCTACTGTATCAAAGATAGTGTTGAATCTCTTTCCAATTCCGAGTTCGAGAATTTCCATGATGCTAACACCATAGAATTCAGGTAGACCGGCTTGACTAAAGATTTGATCGCGAACTGCATCTGTAGCAACTACAGGAGCGTTACCGGCTGTGTTAGAACCAACAGTAACAGGAGCGACTTGTGTGTTAATAGGATTATAAGCCATACCACGAATTTCCTCAACGATTTCAGGAGAAACGATGAGGTCAGTCAATCCTCTGCGAGCGCCAGAAGGAGTACCACCGACGAATGAAGCGTTAATGCGCTTAATCTTGGTGAACAACTTGTTCAAGTCGTTAAGAACGAAACGACCAGCAGCAGCAGTACGGAAAACGTGATAGTTATTAGCGGCAGTGGCATCATTACCAGTAGAAGCTTGAGCTAGAGCGGTAAGAAGAAGATTAGCTGAAGTTCTTTCTTGCTTTAGCATAACTTCTTGAGCTACGCGAGTGAAAGTCTTGCTAACTACATCTAGACGGCTCTTGGCAGCGTACTTCTTGTCGAAAGCGACGGCGCTGTCGAGCTTGTAAGTAGCAACCTTTAGCTCTGAAGCTGTAGGTTGAACGATGTTCTGAGGAAGACCACCGGCAACAGATTGACTATAGACCTTGATATAATCTTCGTCAAAAATGTCGTAGTAGAGATCCAAAGGAATTGAAGGATTATCTTCAGCGTTGAATTGGAGGCTGGTGAAGAGATTAGAAACGGTAGGAGCGTTGTTAATAACTTCAGCGAGGACGGGTCCAATGAACTGAGCTAAAGCAATTTGAGCTTCATAAGCAACCTCACGGTTGCGAGAAGCCATAGCCTTGATTAGTTCAACTTGTTCGTCTGTTCTTTTTAAAACGATTTTCATGTTATTTTATATTTAAAGATTAGAGTACAGAGGCGTTAGCACAATCGATTTGTACGATAACGTATTTACCAGTAGTTGTACCGGCGAAATAGTCGCTCTTACCATTTTGACTGGATCTGCTGCCAGTAGCCAATACTTTACCGATGATAGAATATTGACCAGTGAGAGGACCAGAAGTTGTTGGGGCCAATCCGGTAACCTTACCAGCATTAGCAGAGATAAGAAGGTGAGAATTGACAACCATGTTAGCGTCAACCCAGTCAACAGCAGTATCATTTAAAGTGAAGATACCACGGGTGGCTACTGGAACAGCTTGTCCAGAGAGAACGGCTTGTAGCTCTTGTCTCTTTACAGGATTATAGAGGAGCTTTTCACCATTTTCATCAAAGGCGAGTGTTTGATTGAGCGTAATACCAAGAACAGGAGCGTCATTGGTAGCCGCAGTGAAGGTAAGAGGAACGCTAGGATACTGAGCGGCTCCAAGGAATGGATAGTCAGTGTTACCTAGATAAGCGTTGGTTCCGTAGGTAATTGGATCAAGATCCAAGTTACCAGCGTTTACCTTAACGAAAACACCAGCGGAACCATTACCATTGGTAGATGGATTATCATCGCAGGTGGTATTGGCGAACATATTGACAACGTCAAAGTCGCTATATTGTCTGAATGGATATAATCTTAGTGACATATATTTTTAGTATTTAATTGTTATGTTTTCTTTCGAGAAAGCTTTTGCGATCTTTTCTTTCCAAGAGGGTTGAGCCTCAGTGACTTCAATCTGACTAGAAATAACAGCAGTTTCTTCCTTGGCGTTTGCCAAAGCAGTTTCTACTTGTACGGTTTTTTCTGTCGCTTGAGCGACTGTTTGAGTATCTTTTAGTCTCTTGGCTAATTCGGCTTCGAGTCTATCTTGGAAAACTTTTTCTTGTTCAGTCTTAAAAGCCTTGCTCTTATGTCTGTAAACTACAGAAAGCTTTTCTTTGTAAGAAGCGAATGCTTCGTCTGAACTATCTAAAGAAGTAATATCTTTAGCTAAAATTGATCTATCAAGATCATCGAAATCAAATTCTTGATCTAGAATTCCCATTCTTGTATTGAAAAGTTCTTGACTATTCTTGGCGGCTACGGCGGACTCTAGTTCACCAAGCTTAGAAATTGTAGCGTTTAGATCTTCGCGCAACTTTTCGGTTTCAGCGATAGCCTTTAATTTAGCCTCTTCAGCAGCTTGAAGTTGAGACTTAAATTCGTCGTTCTTTGACTTAATGCTTTCGGCGATCTTATGAGAAATGTTAGCAACGGCCTCTTCATTAAAGTTGACAGTCTCTTGCTTTTCAGCAAGAACGGTCTTTAGTGCGGATAGTATTTGTTCTAGATCCATAGTATTTATTTTAGATGTATTTACAGTCGTTTTTTCTTCTTGTGAAAATATTTTCTTGTTTATTCGTAACAAATCTAATGAATTTACTTCAAAAGATTCTATTTCTTCAGCTTCGGTATCGTTTTTAATCATTTCAGAAGATCCATCATCAATAATTACTCCTTGAACATCTGCCGCAGGATTGGTTGTGAATCCTATTCCTAATGGATAAATGCGACCAGTGACTAAACGATAAACTGGAGTACCGTCATTCATTACTCCAGGACCATCAAAACCTCTTAAATATTTTTTAAATTCTTCTATTTGTTTTTTATCTGTGATTATTTCTGCTTGGCTCAAATCAGCACTGCCAACCGCAACCATATATTCATTAAATCCAATTTCCCAACTTGCACTTATTCTTTGAAATAGATTTGATTCAGGATCATTTGATTCTATGAGAGCATCAGCAAAACTTCTATCAACAGTCTTATAAACTACAGCCGCCAAAGAAATATTAAATGGATCTAACTTTCCTTTTACATCTTCATCTGAAATAATCTTATTAGAACCGATAGCAGAAAACGCCGAATTAACAATATGTCCTACTACTCTTTGCTTTTTATGCTCAATGTTAGTTGGCTTATGAATAAAATAATTCTTGAATGCAATAGCAGTGTTAGTATCGATGCCGTCGCCATTCTTATTGAATTTATTAACCAGTGCAGCATTAAAAGCCGCCCCAATTAAATCAACGTTTGTATCCAAGTTAACAGATGAAGGGATAAGGCTTTTTAGAGAATCTAAAGAAGCTTTAGATACGAGAACATTGGTATCAAAATTTAGACTAGCGGTTACAAAATTCTCAAATGACGTTCTATATTTAAACATAATATATAAATTTACACTGAGTATTTAGTACTGTGATATAAAAGAGCAGCAGAATACGTCTCTAATTGATGTTCTGCGCCCAATTCTTGAATTCCTGGTAGTATGCTGACCTTATCTAATATAGAAGGATCTTTAACAACTGTTTTTGCTACCGTCTCCCAAGTTTCATTTTCGCAACCAATAATAATAGCTTCTGATAAACTCTCAGCTACCTTCTTTTGCTCTTCATTTAGCTTTTTCTTTTTATATTTTGTTTTTAATTCGCCTTCGATGATTGAATATAAAACTTTTGTGCTTTCCATCGTTTTGGCAATAGCTTCTTTAGCAAATATTGATGAAGCTTTAGCCCCCATTGGACGACCTCTCTCAGTTGGAGTTGTAGTCTTCTTCATTGGTGGCTTGGCTCCAATATTTGGAACTTCTGGCATCGCAGGAGGAATAACTGGAACGCCTCCAACGATTGGATTATAAAAACCTTTCTTGCGCTCTTCGACAAACTTGGTTTGAGCGGCGGCTAACTCTTCTTGAGTTGGATAAATACCTGTTTCGATAACCTTGAGACCTTCTTCTGGAGGAAGAATTCCAAGTTCCATCATGCGAGTCACGACGCGATTAAACTGAGTTTCATCCTTGATTGAAACTTCTTCGAATTTAGCAATAGGACACTTACCTTTAAATCCTAAATTTCTAAATATAAGTTCCATTTCAGGACGTAGAAAATCATTTAAGAATGCGTTTCTAGCTTCTTTTAGTCTTTCAAAAAATACTTGTGCTTTTACTGTTGTATTTGCAAACTTTTCTGAACCAATAAGAATATTCTGAAGACCTTCTTTGATATCTTCATTTACTATTTTATATTTTTCATAACCTAAAACTTTATTTAGATCGGGAATAACGAATTCTGCTTTTGTAGTATAATCAGCGATAAGAACACGACCTACAGATTCATTATTTAGCAAGCCTTGCATGGCTTTTATATTTTTATGATTGATGCCGCCTTTGCTAGGCTCAGTACCCATCGTTATCAATAGAATGACATTCTCAATTGTGCGGCAAATAGCTTGGTCTATCTTCTTCATTTCCATCTTGAAGTTAATGTCGTCCAAAACGGCGAATCCAAAAGGAATAGCAAAAGGTTCATAGTCTTGCTTTTTATAAAAAGAATATATTACATCTGTTGGATTGAGTTGAATCTTTAATCCGTCTTGCGCCCATTGACCATGCTTTATTTTAGTTTGGGTCTCTTTATCTAGACTATTAAATACTTCTACATCTCTATCGTTTTTTGGATTCTGCAATCTTTCTAACTCATATTCTGAAAGAATCTTTTGATAAACAACTTTCTTCCAAGAACTTGTTCTATTTACTGTTACATAAAAAGGATTCAATAGAATATATTGAACAGGAATTAAATTCTTTACATCATAAGGTGTTGGGTAGTTATGAATTTCAACATTTGTTTCATAAGAGTCTCCATCGTAATTAGCATATGTCTCTAATATGCTTTGAAAATCATCAATAGTAAATTTAGCATTTACTTTATAAAAGAAAACATTGCCGCTTCTGTAATATTCGCGAAAATACTGATCTTTAACGTTCCACATCTTTGTGTACTTCATCCATTTAGAAAAAAAGTCGCGAGCTTTTTGGCTACCACCTTCTAAATAAATTTCTGCATTAGCAAATTCCGACATGATATCTACCGCATTTCTAAAAATAGCTACATTGGCGTAAGCTTTTTGACACAATTCGATAGCATCACGGATATTGTACCCATTAACTGACATCTCGAAAGGCAATAAACCTTCACGGATATTCGCGTATTTATAAATCTTTGGTCCTACATAAGCCAAGTTTCTTCTAATAGAAGTGCCACCATCTCCAGAACCAGAAAAATTATTTCTTTCGTAACTGGCAGAGCTTTCGTAAAAAGAATCGCCAACAAAACTTGGTTCTGATTCAGAATTGTTGTTAACCAAGTCCTCTAAATTACTGTTATTATTTTCCTTTGCGCCTCTAGAAAATCTATTCCAGTAAGAAGACTTTTTATTATAAGATCGACTCATATTCTTTATTTTACACTTATAACTTTAAAAGTGACTTTGAAAGTTACTTTTACGCTATAAACATAGGAGTAAATGTTTCTGTATTATCTTCTACAGTAACAGTTCTCATATCAATTATAATCTTTGTCATCCAATTTCCCAATACTAATGCTGAATAACTATCTTTTCTTGGTTTATCTGGACCTGATTTACGTTTTAGATTAGCAGGAAGATCAAAATTTTGCATACCTTGTGCAGAAGTTGTTATTTGTATAAGCGCACATTCTGTTTTTGTTAAAAGTATCATATCTGACAAATGTTCAACAAAGTCAATCATTCTTGCGCCGACATCCGCTTTATCCAAATCAGACACATTAGAAAATTTAAGATTTTCTATTCCTATTCTTTTGTTTATTTGTGACTTGTAATGATCATCCATAGCTCTGCTTGCAAAATATATACGACGATGATCAAAATTAGCTTGCAATAATTCATTCGCTTGACGAATCCAAGCTGATGTAGGTTTTCTCATGAAAACTGTTTTATAATCTGTTTTATTATATTCTGATTTTGCGGCATATAGATTAGATTGGTATTCTTCTGGCCTTTCAAACTCTGTTGTTACGCATTTTAACTCAATCTGTTCGTCTTTAAACAATTCACTTTCATTGCAAGAATTCATAAACTGAACACCACCATTATAGTCCATACATATAGCGACAACATTAAAGTTTTTGAGAATATATAAGAAATACTTAATATGATCTTTTAGTGAAGCTCCAGCTAATGCATACGAATGCACCAACGTACCCATTTGTTTTTCGTAATTAACTTTTATTACTTGTATAGCAAAATCGTCCGACCCTTCAGTTTCTGACCAAGAAGGATCAACGGCTATTACATATTCATCTTCTGGATTACCTACTACTTCTACAGAAGGTGTTTCTCCATCAGGTACTGTACATAGCGCCATTTTAGATATTTTAAAATATCCAGAACTATCATCTGTAAATTGAGCGCCAAATTCTCTTTGGAACTGCGATTCACTCATTGTTGATTTTGCTTGATTGATTAGATTCTGATCGTATAACTGAACTGGCGCACAATCGTAAGAAAATTGCATAACACAACGCTTAGAAGAATCTGTTGGCTTAGGATTATGTATTAAATTATCATACTGCTCGTATAATTTATAAAGATATTCAAATTTAAAAGACGCTGATGATAGAGCAATCAGTTTATTGTTGGGCCAAACATATCTATCTTCCTCCTTCATCTCGCCCTTCTCAATCAATTGAGTTTCTAGATTATACAATTCTTCTCGCTGAGTTGGATTTTGAACTACGGACAAGAATGGTACAATAACTTCGTTATAAATGCGTTCAGGCATCAATAGAAACTCGTCAATAATAATACGATGAAAACGAAAACCACGAAGTTTTTCACCATCACCTAAAGGCAATGCGCGAATACGGCTTTTACCTATTTCCATTAGCCATTCATCATTATTTTTTGATACATGGGTAATACATTGTTTTAAAAGATAGGCTTCAGGCTTGGCGGCAATATCTTCTATCTTTTTAAATATCATTTTTGACTGACGAAAAGAACGAGACATAATACCTATCTCTATTCCTTGATTTAATATCGCGTCTAGAATGGCAAAAATACCAGTAGTATAACTTTTACTCATGCCACGCGACCAAACTCCTAAAAAATAATCGCTTTCCAACATTGACTTGACAGCCATATGTTGAAATGGAAACAATTTAACTCCTGTAATTAAATCAGTAGTAAAAGTAATATTGTTTCTCAAGAATTGATAAAACAAAAGCTTCGCTTCACGTTCTTCCAAGAAGCCTTGCTTTTCAGAAAGCTCTTCATTAGAAATAAACTGATTTTTTCTTATTCTTTGGTTACCTGTTTCCCAACTCATGATCTAAAAAGTATTGTAAATCTACTTGCCATAAATCTTTTCCAAAATATAAAAGCTTTGGTATAATTTCGATTGATTTTTTTCGACTGCCCGTAAATACAAACTGAACATGTCTAGGATATTTATGCGTCAAATGTCGCATATTATGAAAGACGTATTCTAAGTTCGTTTTTCTTTTGTATTTTCGATGATTATCTATTATACTATCTATTGTGGACTCTATTACAATAAATAAATATCCTTCCAATTCAAAAGTCCTTTGGATTTCTCTTTCAAAACGATCAACTCCAGAAGCTAAAGTTCCTAAAAAGTCATTTTCACTTTTTCTATCTACAAAAGTATAATTATATTCTTGAGCGTTCATTAAATAATCACCAATAAATAATTTTTCAATCTTTACATTAGGAAATTCTAAAGGATCTTGTTCGCGAGTATCGACAAGCATAGTTTCATTCTTTAAAGAAATTTTATTAAAAGTTTTTGGCAAAGGCTTATTAAAAAGCGGCTCTTTATCCAGCAACTTACAAACAGAATTATAAGATCCAAAATGCTTCTTGAATATATTTATATTTGGAAGATCCAAAGTCTTCAATTCATTATGAAAAGGTGCGTAATGATAATTTTTTTCTTGTATTCTATTTTTTAGCATCGATACGCATTTTGTTTTTACGATTTCTTGATTCTCTGATCTTTCCCATTCAGAAAATTCATTATAATCAAGGAACTCTGTTTCAAAATATTCTCTTTTATTTTTAAATGGTATTTGTTTTTTATAAAAAAATGAAAAGCGAGGATAATATTTACAATAATACTCTCCTTGATATAGATTATGTTTCTTTAAATGGGCGTGAAAGCATTTATCATTTACAAAAGATTCTTGACAGACTTTACATTCGATCATATAGCATCTTCTTTTGTAATTCCTAAAATTCTAGCTTTCCATGCAGACATTGTTTCCAATCTATCAGCTTCTTCTTTGACAACTTTCTTTTGCATTTCTGCAATCTGAATCATCATTTTTCTTTCGTTTTCATCTTGGAACAATTCTACCAAACTAAGTATCGAAGCGTTCTTTTGTTGATGAGATTCTATACGTTTAGATCGTTCGCCATTCAATTTCTGCAAAGACTTATCTATACGTTGGGCGCATTGATTATATTCTTCTGAAATAGTCTTTAAAACTTCAGTCAATCGCATTGTAAAATCTTTTTGTTCTTGAGTATCGTTGAACATTTCATTTACTTTATTTTTTTTCATATCAATTTGTTTAAGATTGATATAATCCATGCAAACATTTATATATAAATTAGTTTCATCAATCGTAAGATCTGGTTTGTCCCAAACTGAACGCACAAACTCAGCTTCAAAAAGATCTTTATCATTAGAGCTACGATAAGAATCGTAGTTTTGTACAAAGCGTGGACTATTTAAATAAGTCAATAGCTTTTCTAAATATTTTCTATGCTGCAATGTTAATTTATCCTCAGATAAATCTTGTCCAGCCCATTTATTTACTTTTTTGATGGCAGAAGATAAACTTCTTGGCACAACATACTTTTCATTAACTGCTGATTCGCTTTCAACCAAATAATCTGGATGCTTTTCTTTGATGTATTTGTGTACTGCCCTGTATTGAGGCGTAATAAAAACATTTAGATTAGATACTCCTGCTAATTCTTTAGAAAACAATAATTCTGTGATTTGTTTTGGAGTTATTCCTGTTTTGATATTACTGTCTATAAATTCTATGTGCGCCGCAGTAAGTGCTTCTGGGTCCGCTTTTGGTTTGGCTTTTTCTTTCTTGCTTATGGACCCAGAAGAGATCATATAATCTCTTACTAGCTTTGATTCTTTTGAACGGCCATGTAAATCTTCTCTTTTAAATAAAAGATTAGCTATAACAATATAATCTGTTAGACCTTCTTCTATTTTTTTATTGATAAATACTTGTTGCTCTTCAGATAAATCACTCATTGTTAAAAACGTCGTTATCTTTTATCAAATTTTTCGCTTTTAGATATAGCATTTTTTTTAAATTTTTAATCTGCTTGTATCCAGCCTTGCGACCTTTCTCATTGGTCTTGAATTTTAAAAATCTTGCTACTTCATCATCAGTAAGACAGTCAATAAAAAACATTTTATAAACAAAAAACTGTTTATCGTTTAAATTTTCCTTCATCAAAGAATGAAGTTTCTTTTCGGCATTGGAAAAATTAACAGATTCATTTTCTGGTATAGAAATAAAATAATTTTGATGATTTTGCAAACTCACTGTCATTTTTAAATCGTAAGCATTCTTTTTTGTCTTTTCCCATTTAGCGTACAATGGACATTCGTTGCATTGTTTTTGACTAGGAGTAAATCCACAAGCATTATCTTCTCCAGAAGAAACTGCGCCTTTATTTGTGTTAAAAGAACAATTCACGCACGGCTTTACAAAACAACTATAAGAATTTCTGATTATATTTTTTATCTGATTTGAGACTATCCTATTAACCCAAGGCTCTATGGGTCGCTTTTGATCCCATAGATGCCATTTTTTATGTATATGAATCTTTATTATCTGCTCAATGTCTTCAAAGTCGAACCAAACAATTGCTTTTAATTTCCACTTGGCTTTTCTTTTTTTTATGACTTGATCTATGATTTCATACATTTCCTCAAAAGTTTTTTTATTTTTATGCTTCATTTATTTCTTTGAAGTTCTTACTAGAAGCGCACTCTTTTAATGATTGTGACAAGTATTCTTCCTTAGTAAGTTTGCTGACATTGCCTCTCGGTCTAGAAAATTTTTCAGAAGATGGAGGAGAATGAATTATTTCACTTGCTAGAAACTTATTCTTCTCTGGTCTTTCAATTTCATATTCTAAACGTCTTGGCTTGACTACAGAAGTAGGCAAACCATCTTCGTCTACTTCTTTTTGTGTAGTTTGAATTTGTTTTCTAATCTGGGGTTGTTGAACATTCGTCATTAAAGCTGTTCCACAGCTAGAACAAAACTTCGATCCAATCCCATTTTTAAAACCACATTGGCTACAGTACATACACCAATATTATATCACTGTATATTAGTTTTATCTAATTTTTTAAACACTGAAACTATGTACTTTAATATTTCACTACGCATGATATCTTCTTCATCGAATTGGAAACAATAAATTCCTCTGTCTTCGCTTTCTTTGTTATTGAAAAGATCGTATACTTTCATGAAACCAGATTTGTTGCCAATGTCTGATTGCATAGCATCACCGCAGATAAACATTTTAGTATTTTCTCCAATACGAGTGAGAAGCGTGACTAATTCTTTACTGCTATAGTTTTGAGATTCATCTGCGATAATTACTTTATCATTCCAAGTTGCTCCTCTTAAGAAATTAATTGGTAACGCTTCGATAAAACCATTGGTTTCTAAGTATTTTGATTGACTCATAGGAAGTAGCTCATCCAATTTATCATACAAAGGCATCATAAATGGATTAAACTTCTCATCTACAGTTCCAGGCAATGAACCTAACGCTCTTTCACCTGATTCAGCGATTGTTCTAATGTATTTCAATTCCGCTCTCGAATTCATATTTAAAATATGAAGCGCACAATAGACTGCTAAAAAGGTTTTAGAAGAACCTGCTGGGCCATTGATAAAAATAATTTTAGTATTCTTATCGAATGCTATCTGCGCGAAACTTTTTTGCTTATCTGTTAAATTGAAGTTTTTAATGTTCAATTTAACTGATCTAAAATGATTATCGGCAATGATTTCGTTTAGATCTTCTTTTTCTTTTTGAATTTTCTTCTTTTTGGTTGACATGTTATGAAAGGAGTTACACTATATTGTATGGTTTTTCATTGTCTAAGTGTTCCGTACTCACCTACAAGTAAAAACATATCTTTGTGTGCGTTTGTTCAAAAGGTTTACAAATTTTGTGATGAAATGACCAAAAGAGGTCACACTGTTTATCATTATGGTCATGAAAACTCTAGCGTTAATTGCACAGAACATATTAATGTTACTAATAATAATATATTAAAAAACAGTTATGGCAACTTAAATGATTGGGAGACTAAGGGATTCAATCAAGATATAAATACAGAAGCTGTAAAAATATTTAATAACAATTGCACATCAGAATTAAATAAAAGAATAAGATCAGATAAAGAATTTATATTATGTTGGTTTGGATTTGCTCATGAACAATGTGTTAAGCATTTTTATAAAAAAGCTATTGTAGTAGAACCTAGCATTGGTTACGATAGTATGTTCGCGCCAGTTAAAATGTTTGAAACTCATAGTCAAATGCACAAAATGCATGGATATTCTTCAACCAATATAAATATAGGAAATGAATTTGTAGTTTATCCCGGTTTTGATCCTAATGATTTTCTTTATAAGAAAAACAAATCTAATACCGCCCTGTTTTTAGGCAGGATTACAGAAGCGAAAGGAGCAAAAGTTGCTTATGATATATGTAACGATTTAAAACAAGATATAATTTTTGCTGGTCCAAATATACTTGGTTTAAAAGATACTAAATATTGTCAATTTGTTGGTTTTGTTGATTCTATTAAAAGAATGTATTTACTTAGTGATGCCAAATTTTTATTTGCGCCGTCTTTATTTATAGAACCTTGCAATTGGACAGTTATTGAAGCTCAATTTTCAGGAACTCCAACGATAACTACTGATTTCGGCGGTTTTGTTGAAACTGTAATGCAAGGGCAAACGGGATTCAGATGTAATAATGCAAATGATATGATTTATGCCATGCAAAACATAGATAAATTAATCAATCCTGAAAATTGTTACAATAATGCTATTTCTAAATTTACTTTAGAACAGCAGTGTAATTATTATGAATATTTATTTAAATCTTTAATGCATTGATCGATTTTTTCTTTTACCATTTCGAACGAAATTTCTTTAGAACATTCGAAATTTTTATTTCTAGGACACCATGCCCAATTTCCTTTATCAAAAGTTAAATCAGGATCGTTCCAACAACTATTGCATACATTTCTATTTATAACTCTATATGGAGTATAAAATTCAGAAACAGGATCTGAAAATCCAGATATCATTATAACTGGCTTTCCAACTGCCCAAGCTAACCAAGATAAACCAGATCCCAAACCAATAAAGAAATCGCAAAAATATAAATCGTTGATTCTATCTGATAAAGGAAAATCTCCAGTTTTATCTATAGAGTTGACTGGAATATAATTAACATGTTCGCCACAACCAATATTATTATTTTTATCTATAGATACGACATCGTATCCCAAACTATTTAAATATTCTACAGTTCTTGTCCATCCAGAAGGATTATTCCAGAATTTTGCTTGAGAAGTTGATAGAGATCCAATGCAAACGTATTTTCTTTTGAAATTATTTTTAAGATCTTTAGGTAAAGCAACTTTTGATCTGATTTCTTTGTTTTTTATCTTTAATATTTTACAAGCTATTTCTTGTAAACTTAATTGATTCCATTTGATGCCATCAATATCAAAACATCCAATATGATAAGACTCTGTTGATGTTAAAGGTTTTTCCCAATAATTATAAAAATTAATATTAGGATATGCGTCTTGAAATAAATTTTTATAAGGAGTGTAGAAGTTAATTTGTTTATTCTTTTCTTTCTGAAAAGAATCTATGATTCCAGTCCAAGCTATCGCATCGCCAAGAGAACCAGATTCATTAATAATATCAACAGTTTGGGTTTTAAAAGCGAACAAAACTCCTTTCTCAAGATTAAAATCAGAATTCTCATTAAAGAATAAATCATATTGTTTAACTGCGAATCCTGAAAGCTTTAATTTATTTTTAACATTTGTTAGTTTAATTCCATCGTTCAAATGGAACTCTAAAATTATTTTATTTATTTTTTCTAATACAGAATACGATATATTTTCAAATATTTTGTATTCAAAACCTTCTATATCTATTTTTAGAACGTCCACTTTATCTAAATTATATTTAAAAAATAAATGATCCAAAGATATGCACTTAACAGAAACTGTATTTACATCGGATTTACTATCTTCTTCTAAAATACTTAATGTAGTAAATGGGCTAAGAGTAAGATTTTTATTTTCGTTGTCGATTGAGATTGCTTTGTTTTCGACAATAACTTTATTTTCTTTTTGAAATGTTTTTTCTAAAATATTAAAAGAAGCGGATGGTTCTAAAGCAATTATTTTACTTACATTTCTAGAAATACAAAAATCAACCAGTGTTCCACAGCTTGCGCCAATATCAATGATTACATCATTTTCTTTTATGTTATTTTTGTAAAAATCATAATAATAAAAATCTATTTTTTGACAAAAAAAATAGTCTAAAATACTTAAAGCCGATTCATCATCATAATAAAATTTACGACAATTAGATTTGTTATATAAATTATTTTCTATCGGAACATCGACTTCAAAAAGCAGCATCTTATCCTTGAAAACCATCAATTTACATCCATTAAAAAATTCTAAATCTAAATTTCTAGAATTAGTTGGAGTTGCAAAATAATTTATACCATTAATAATTGAAGCTTGATCTAGAAAAGATGAAAACGTAAGATTAGAATTTAAATCTTTAATAATTATTTTAACATCGTGGAACTCTTTTCCCATAGTGTTAAAATATAATGTATTATCCTTTTCAGAATAACGAAAAGATAGATCTTTATCATTTAAAACATCTTTTCCCTTTATTATATAATAATCAAGATTTTTAAAACCAGTAAAACTCTTTTCTATAGATAATAATAAATTATTAGAATTATCAAAAATTGTAAATTCTAATTTATCTTTAGGTTGATAGTCTTCATAAAGAGTCGTATAATAAATTCCATTTGCATCTAGTGTTAAATTTTCTTCATGAGGATAGCTATTTAAAGCTGTGTCAAAAATTTTAATTTTTACTGATAATGTTTTATCAGAAATATTTTTATACTCAATACCTCTACTGTTTCTTATGAATTTTACAAATTCAATATTTTTAACTTCAGTATTTTTTATTTCACTAATTAAAGATTTCATATTTTCATAAGCCTTCAAAGAAGCTCGCTTCCAAGAAAACTTTTCTCTTATCACTATTGATTCTTGTATGGCGATAGTATTATAAACTGCGTAATTTTTATAAATATCAAGAATTTTATTTGATAGATCTATAAAATCAGGTATATAATAATTTCCAACAATATTTTTGTCGAATTGTCTTTGATTGTATAAAGACGCTGGCTCTTCTCCAACTATATTTATTGGAACTCCTAGATTCTTTGCGAATTCTAACTGTGCGCTACAATTAGAATAAACTGATACTGTCCCACAAGCCATTGCTTCTATCAATGGAAGATTCCACCCTTCTGCGCGAGAACATGATAAGAAAACATGAGAACGTTTTAATATAGAAACATATTCTTCTTTTGTAGTAAAAGATAAAACTTTAATATTTTCACTATTTAGATTGTAATGTTTTAGTCTGTTTTTTGTTGATCCCAATCCATCGATATCAAATGGATTATCAACTAGTAAAAGCAATTGAACATCATCATTATTTTCAAATTTTTCTTTAAAACATTTAATAATTTCCATTGTACTTTTTCGTGCATCCCATCTGCCAACTAAAACAAATGTAAATTTTGTAAATTTTTCCGATATTGGAAAAAATATATTTTCATCAACTCCTAAAGGCACAACTTTTAATTTATTTTCTGGAAAATTTTGTTTAATTAAATTATCTTTCTGCCATTGAGATGGAATCCATAGTTGATCGAATGTTCTCAACTGATTTAGAGCGCCTTGTGGAAATTCAGTAGATTCATACATTGTGTACGCAATCTTCGGCCCAACATAATCATCATAAAAATAATAATGATTTAGCCCTTCCATTACTAAATTAATATTTGGCGTAAACTCTTTTTTATGATTGTATATTGGATAATCAGAACGTGAACCATCAGAATTATATAAAGTCTGTTTATGTAAAATTTGTTTATGTCGCTCTTCAATATCTAAATCATGAGGAGTTTCATTATAACCATTCCAATTTTTACCTATTGTGTAATTTCTAATTTTAACATCACAATAATTATTTAATTCTGGCAGCAATTCTTGACAAAAAGTATTCAAGCCGCCAGTTCCGACAAAGCTACAACTGACTTCAAGTTTTATGTTACTGCAACTCAATTCTTTCAGATGATTCATTGCTGCGTCGGCGGCATTTTCCCATGTAAAAGTATTGCGAATATGCTTAGACTCTTCAATAGCTTTTTCTTTATAAAAAGAATAATTATTGTAAACCTCCAACATCTTATTTTTTAAGTCTTGAAAATCAGGTTCATACCAATATCCCGGTGAATTTTGATTTTTATTATCTGGAAAATCTTTCGCTAATACAAGACCACGAATATTAACTGGAATGCCTTTATCTTTTGCAAATTCAAGTTGTCCACTGCAATTAGAGTATATGGAAGGAACTCCGCAAGCCATCGCCTCTATAAGAGGGATGTTCCACCCTTCTCCACGCGCACAAGATAGAAAAACATGAGCATTTTGAATATATCTAATATAATCTTCTCTTGGAACAAAATCTACAATATTTATATTAGATGCATATAGATTGTTTGCTTTTAATCTTTCGTGAGTATTTGCGAATCCATCATTGTTAAAATTATTAGCGACAGACAAAATCAATTGAACTTTACTATTATTACCAAATACGTTGATAAAACTTCTGATAATTTCTTTTGTACTCTTTCTATCGCCCCAAGCTCCGAATAGAACAAAAGTAAAAACATCATTTGATAATGGAGAAGTTTTTGTTTCGTAAATTTCTGGATTCACAGCTTCTCTTACAATTTTTACCTTATTAGCTGGAACACCTTGATCTATAGTTATCTTTGCTTGCCATTCAGTAGGCACCCACACCTGATCGCATTCTAAAAGTTTACCAAAAAAATCTTGTGGATATAATGTGTTCTCCCAAACGACGTATCCAATTTTTGGACCTTTATATGATTGATAAAAATAATAATGATTTACGCTATTAAGAATAATATTAACGTCCGCAACATAACTATTATCATAATTATAAAGAGGAAAATCGTTCAAATTTCTATCTGCATCAAAAAGACTCTGTGAAATAAGTATATTTTTGTCTAAATTATTAACGTCTGAATTATGAGGATTATTATATTTATCTATATAGCCACTCCAATTTGGTCCAATAGTAAAATTTCTAACTTTGGTTTCAACCTTCTTGCTTAGTGCGCGAAAAAATGCTTTTGAATGGGCGTTATAACCAGTGTTTCCAACGTAACTTGCGTGACCTAGAATTTTCATTTATGAATTTTCATAAAATTGCTAAATATAATATTTCCTGAATCAGACTCAGCAATCTTAACGTAAACATGATCTAAATTGTGAGCAAAATTTCTAGAGTAAAAATGAAAGTATTTGAATATCTCCGCTCTTTCAAAATTAAGTAATAAATTTCCTTTTTTATTGTATATTTTTATATCTACAAACTCTGAAAATTGCTTTTCTGCGATGAAACTTTTTCTACTTAATTGGAAAGTGTCTTCATTGTCTACCAAACTGCAATACAACTCATCATGCGAGAACACTTTTTTAAGATAATGATCTTTTATGTCGTTGAACTCTGATATAGATTTAATTCTATGAAAGCAGAAAATATCATTTATATGTTTGGGCAAAATCTTATGAGCGGAAAAACAATTAGATGCGCCGTATTCATTATATTTTTCAATGTATAACTTATTTGTTTCTTCGATATCTACTGTCGGTAGGCTTTCTGTGTAGTTATACTTAGACAATAATATATTAAAAGTGTCTTCGTCGTGCAAAGCGAATATTCCCGGTCTTGTATTCTTGTATTTTTCATATATTTCTGTAGCTTCTGAGAAAAAGTTATGATGATTAGAGTTGTAAACTATAACATTAGCTTTTCTTCTTGGATATACTGAAATAGGAATATTTAAAGCGTCCGATAATACTTGTAGACCGTGCAAAGGTTTGCCGTCGCCAAAAAAGTTTGTATGAAATACGCTATCGTATAAATTAAGATTAATTAAAGGATGATTTTTAAGCTTGGAAACATAATTAGCAATATGATCGGCGGTAACAGTTAAAAAACAATCAGTATCAATATATACAAAATTAGTATTTGGATAACGTTCACAACTATCTTTGAGACAAAAAGGCTTTATGTTTCGTAATAAATCTATATCTTGCGTTTCGTCTTTAAATATATAAAAAGGCACAGATATAAACTGCTCTTTGTTCAAATCTAAATCTCTTGTAACGTCCAAATCATAATTAAGACTATAAATAATACATTTGCGATTAGAAAACATACTTATTGTGTTCAACATTTGTTTCGCGACAGGCTCATACTTTTTATCAAAATATACTACCCAATAGAAATCTTCTAATAATACTTTTTTATTATAGAATAAAGTACCATCTTGTATTCCTAGATCTTTTTTATAATAAAAGTGCGATAATAGAGATTCGCGATCTTGGATGTATAATTTTTTACCTTTTAAAACTGCTTCGCCAATGTATCTGCCATTTTTGCGCATATTTATTAATTCTGAGAAACTCGTTATTTGTATTTTGTCTTTTATGAGACATCCGTTTATTTGGTGTTCGTCTATAGCTTTATATTCTTTGTCTTCTAATAGAGATTTGTAATTTGGTATGTTTTTATAGTATTGATTATAAAATGCAGTATTTTTCCATATTGTAAATGGACCACGAATTCCTGTAAAATAAGTATCGTCTCCAATAGAGATTATGTCTTTATCTAAATGAGGCAATAACAT
>Ga0207941_1000153_pt1 | contig 21459 bp, 14 predicted proteins | sample LakMenEpi13Sep12_FD_150695 | JGI IMG/M metagenome (GOLD analysis project Ga0207941, IMG submission 150695) | Freshwater microbial communities from Lake Mendota, WI - 13SEP2012 deep hole epilimnion (SPAdes) | ecosystem: Environmental > Aquatic > Freshwater > Lake > Epilimnion/Euphotic zone ...
ATGCTACCTTTAGTGGCGCGCTGTTGTGGCATACCGTTTACCCCTGGCCGCAGCGGCCCGCAGGCCTCGTAGAGACCGGGTTCACGGAACTGGCGAAGCGGTGGAAGCCTATCCTGGATGTGTTTGACGAGTGCGGTGTTGACCTTTGTTATGAGATCCACCCCGGTGAAGATTTGCATGACGGCGTGAGCTACGAGATGTTCCTGGAGAAAGTCAACAACCATTCCCGCGCCTGCCTGTTATATGATCCCAGCCATTTTGTATTACAGTGCCTGGACTATCTGCAATACATCGATCATTATCATGAGCGGATCAGGATGTTCCATGTAAAAGACGCAGAGTTCAATCCCACGGGTAAACAAGGCGTCTATGGAGGATTCCAGGGCTGGGTGGAAAGGGCTGGACGGTTCAGGTCTTTGGGCGATGGACAGGTTGATTTTAAAGGTGTATTCAGCAAGCTGACACAGTATAATTATAGTGGATGGGCCGTGATGGAGTGGGAATGTGCCCTTAAACATCCCGAAGAAGGGGCAAAGGAAGGCGCGATGTTCATCCGCGATCATATCATCAGGGTGACAGATAAAGCATTCGATGATTTTGCAGGAACAGGCAGTGATGAAGCTTTCAATAGGAAGGTGTTGGGGCTGGAATAGGTAAAAAGTCAAAAATCAAAAGTCGAAATTGAAGGTTTTGACTTTCGAATTCATTTAACTTTAGCATCGAAAAAAATCGAAATTCCATACAATGAGAAAAGTACTATTTGTCCTGGCAATGTCCGCAGCTTTGTATGCCTGCGGTGGCGGTTCTGCGGAAAGCACTAAGCCCGTAAGCAACAACGAAGAGAATAAGAATTCGCAGATCGGTGGAGAGGCCCCTGCAACAAACACCCCGGCTACTACTACTGATGGTTCTGCTGCAAAACCAGCTGAAGCCGCTCCTGCTGCCGGTAACGGAAAAGAACTTATCGCAAAATCAGACTGTCTGACTTGCCATAAGGAAGATGCAAAAGTGATCGGCCCATCGTACAAAGATGTTGCGAAGAAATATGAAGCAACAGATGCCAATGTTAAGTTGCTCGCGGGTAAGATCATTGCGGGTGGCCAGGGTGTTTGGGGTGAAATCCCAATGTCTGCCCATCCTCAGGTATCACAAGCAGATGCTGAATCGATGATACGTTACATCTTATCCCTGAAGTAAGCGCATGAAGAAAACGATTGCGCTTGCAGCCGTCCTTGCCGGGCTGGCAGCATGCCAGGGTGCTGGTGAAAAAACGGCGGAGCCAACAGATTCTTTAACCAGTACTGCAGCCGTTGCTACTATTCCTCCTGCAGAGAACACACTGACCGATCAGGAGAAGGCCGATGGCTGGATGCTGCTTTATGACGGAACCTCAAAGTCTGGCTGGCATGTGTGGCACAGCAAATCTGATGGTGCGGCCTGGAAGGCCGACAGTGGTACCTTGCGTCTCGATCCCAAAGGGACGAAAGACTGGCAAACCATTGGCGGCGGTGACCTGGTGACGGATTCAGCATTCACCAATTTCCACTTCAGCGTGGAGTGGAAGGTGGCGGACAGTGGCAACAGCGGAATCATTTTCCTGGTGCAGGAAGATGCCAAATATGAACACACCTGGCATACCGGACCGGAGATGCAGGTGCTGGATAACAATGGTCATCCGGATGCTAAGATCATCAAGCATCGCGCAGGAGATCTGTATGACCTCATCAGTAGCGCAAAAGAAACCGTGAAGAAGGCCGGGGAATGGAACAAAGCCGAAGTGATCTATAACAAAGGCGCTTTGGACCTGATCCTGAACGGTGAAAAAGTGGTTTCAACCCGACTGGATGATGAGAGCTGGAAGAAACTTAAGGCCGGCAGCAAGTTTAAAGACCAGCCGGGTTTTGGTGCTTTCACCAGTGGACATATCGCGCTTCAGGATCACGGAAATAAGGTGTGGTACAGGAACGTTAAGATCAAAAAAATTGTGTGAAAACATGAACCTGTGTTAGTGTGAAATATTCAGGCCCTGCGGTTTTTCCCGCGGGGCTTTTGTTTTTGCTTTAATTTAGTCCCTACCCCCAAAACAAAACAATGAAGAAGATCTCATTTATCTTGCTGACGGTTATGGCTGTTTCATCTGTACATGCACAACAATGGAAGCCGTTGTTTGACGGACAATCTCTCAAGGGCTGGCATCTCTTCAAGAAAAAGAGCATAACTCCTGCATGGGTTGTTAAAGACGGTGCCATCTTCCTTGATGTAAATGGACCAAAAGACGGCAGGGGTGATCTGGTGACCGATGAGGCCTTTGGTGATTTCGAATTTAAGTTTGAATGGAAAATAGGGGCGGCCTCCAACAGTGGAGTCATCTTTTTTGTACAGGAGAATGAGAAAGCCGGTGCCACCTGGCATTCCGGTCCGGAGTTCCAGTTGATCGATAATACCGGCTATCCGGATAAACTCAATCCCGGGCAGATGTCGGCTTCATTGTATGATATGATTCCATGCCCAACCGCATATATCAAACCCACAGGCGAGTGGAATGAAACCGTCATCAGCTTTAAGAAAGGGAAACTGGAATTCATCGTGAATGGTAAAACACCGGTGAGCATTGAGGTAGGGGGAGCAGAATGGAACAAACTGATCAATGCCAGCAAGTTCAAGGATATGCCTGCCTTTGCAAAGATCACCAAGGGACATATCGCCCTGCAGGATCATGGTGGTGCCGTTTGGTATCGGAACCTGATGATCAAAACATTTTAAAGACACAACTTACATTACTAATCAACAAACATGAGACTTATTGTTGCGATTGCTTTATTTGTGGCCGCGGGATTTGGCCTGTATGCCTGCTTTGCCAAGAAGATCGAGAAACCACGCGTATTGGTGTTTTCTGCTACCAAAGGATTTCGGCACAGCTCCATTGGAGTGGGCAAACTTGCGCTGCTCAAGCTTGGCAGTGAGCATAATTTCACGGTGGATACCACGGAGGATGCTAACGCATTTAACGAGGATAACCTGAAAAAATATGCGGCCGTGGTGTTCCTCAATACTACGGGTGATGTGTTGAACAATACACAGCAAAATGATTTTGAACGCTACATCCAGGCGGGCGGTGGGTTCCTTGGCGTGCATGCCGCTGCAGACTGCGAGTATACCTGGCCTTGGTATGGTAAACTGGTTGGTGCTTATTTCAAAAGCCATCCAGCCACACAGAAAGCTAAACTCATCGTAAAGGATAAATCAAACCTGGCAACCAAACATCTTCCGGATGTATGGGAGCGTACCGATGAGTGGTACAATTTTAAAACGCCACCCACCGAGCAGGAAGTGAAGGTGTTGATCGCTATCGATGAAAGTTCATACCAGGGCGGCGAGAATGGCGCCTATCATCCCATGGCATGGTACCATGAATATGATGGTGGTAGGGCTTTCTATACAGAGTTCGGACATACGGATGAGTCTTATGCAGACCCTAACTATTTGCAACATATGTTGGGTGGTTTGGTATATGCTATTGGAAATGGTAAGGCACTTGATTATTCTAAGGCCACTACCTTACGCCTTCCTGAGCCAGATCGTTTTTCGAAAAACATCGTAGCCACCGGTTATGATGAGCCCACAGAAATGGCCATCCTGCCTAATCTGGACGTATTAGTGGTGCAGCGTAAAGGCCAGATCCATTGGTATAACAAGGCTACCGGTAAAAACACGCAGGTGGCCAAGATGAATGTATATCACAAGACAACGGTTCCCGGTGTGAATGCCGAAGAAGGCGTCATGGGCATCACCGCAGATCCCAACTTTGCAAAGAATAATTTCGTGTATGTATTTTATTCGCCGATGGACAGTTCGGTGAATCGCCTGTCAAGATTTGTATTCAAAGACGGCAAGTTTGATCTGAAGTCTGAGAAAGTGGTCTTGCAGTTTTATTCGCAACGAAACATTTGTTGTCATACGGGAGGATCACTCTCCTTTGGGCCAGACAGAACTCTGTTCTTATCTACCGGAGACAACTCAACACCATTTGACCAGAACAATTCCAAGTATCAACTGAATGGGTATGGACCCATTGATGGTCGCCCGGGTTATGAACAATGGGATGCGCGCAGGAGCTCCAGTAACACGAATGATTTACGCGGTAAAGTTCTCCGGATAAAAGTTGCTGAAGACGGAACCTACTCCATACCTGATGGTAATTTGTTTCCTAAGGGTACAGATAAAGCCCGGTCAGAAATATACGTAATGGGTAACCGAAATCCTTATCGTATTTCCATCGATCGCAAGACCGGATTTTTGTATTGGGGCGAGGTAGGTCCGGACGCTGGCGCAGACTCTGCCAATAAAGGATCAAGGGGATATGATGAATTGAACCAGGCCAGGAAAGCAGGGTATTTCGGATGGCCATTATTTGTAGGAAAGAATTATCCTTACCGCAATTTCAATTATGCGACGGGCGAAGCCGGTGCACCATTTGACGCTGCCCGTCCAGTTAACGACTCTAAAAACAATACCGGCCTCTCCAACCTCCCACCTGTAGCTCCACCCTTCATCTGGTATCCCTATGCTGTTTCGGAAGAGTTTCCGGAGCTGGGAACTGGCGGTCGGAATGCGATGGCAGGTCCTGTTTATCATCCTGAATTCTACCCGAAAGAAACGAGGTTCCCGGAATATTATGCCGGAAAATTGTTTTTCTACGATTGGATCAGGGGCTGGGTGAAAGCGGTAACCATGGATGCGGAAGGGAATTATGTGCGGATGGAGCCCGTGCTGCAGAACATTAAATTCAACGCGCCTATTGATATGGAAATGGGACCGGATGGAAGGCTGTATGTGTTGGAGTATGGCACAGGATGGTTTACTAAAAATCCGGATGCCGGATTGGTGCGGATCGAATTCAACAGTGGCAATCGTAAACCGGTGTCTGCATTTAAAGTAGACAAGACATCCGGCGCTTTGCCGATGACCGTGAATGTTTCTGCGGAGGGATCAAAGGATCCGGATAACGACAAGCTGACGTATATCTGGCACTACGGTACTAAAACCAAGACCACCACTGAGCCGCAGACTACACTGCAACTTACCGCTGCCGGTGATTACAATATGTATGTGGAAGTAAAAGACGACAAAGGGCTGTCTACCAAGAGCTCTAACGTCAACGTATATGCGGGAAATGAGGCACCTAAAGTGACGATTGAGCTGGAGAATGGGAACACGTATATCCCCGGCCAATCGGTTAAGTATAAAGTGTTGGTCAATGATAAGGAAGATGGAACGAAGATCGATCCGGCGAACGTGTTTGTAAAGGTTGACTATATCAGTGGCATGGATAAGGCACAGGTGGTGGGTCACCAGCAGGTTAGTACGTCGCTGGAAGGCAAGGCCCTTGTGGAGAGCAGTGACTGCAAGACCTGCCATAAGCTCAATGAAAAATCCATCGGTCCTGCTTATACGGCAGTGTCCAAGAAATATGCAACCAATCCAAAGGCGACAGACTATTTGGTGGGCAAGATCATCAAAGGCGGAGGCGGAGTATGGGGTGAGACGGCCATGCCTGCACATCCGGATCTAAAGGCTGGCGACGCAAACAAGATCGTGAACTGGATCCTGGGCTTAAGCAAGCCACAGGCAAAATCGCTACCTGCACAGGGAAGCATTACGCCGTCTGCTAAAGAAGTGGATGGCGGTAAAACCATGCAGATCACTGCCAGTTATACAGATAAAGGTGGCGCGGGCCGTAAGCCTCAGACGGGTGTTGAAGCGGTGTTCCTCAGCGGGCCCGTGTTGACTCCGGCATCCATCGTACAAAAACAAGACATCAACGTGATGGAGTTTGGTGGCAGGCAATTTATGATGGCTGCAGGTGCTTCCGGATGGATGGCCTTCCAGGTGGATCTGTCCGGCATCAAGGCACTTGAGTTCGGCTACAGTGGTCAGGGTAAGGTCACCAAAGGCGTAAGACTGGAAGTATTTGCAGAAGATCTGACCGGGAAGAAGATTGGTGAAGTATTGATCGATAAGATGGTTGCGATGCAGGACAACCGCATAACGATGGAGGTTCCGCCAGGTACCAAAACAAAACGGTTTGTGGTGAAGATCTCTAAAGTGGAAGGGGAGGAAGCTACTGTGGTGCTTACGGCTATCTCGTTGAAATAAGGCAGTCTTGTTTAATTAAAGGGAGAAGATAAAGGGAGAAGTGCGAAGTTTGGCGCAAGGTCTCGCACTAAACTTCACACTTCTCCCTTTATCTTCTCCCTTGTAATTTCAGTACGTGATAAAGATTTAAGGCAAAGACCGCCATAAGAATCAAAAGCCCCCCAAACTCCCGGGTTTCCTCGATCCAGGGTTTTTCAGCTTTCATGGAGGTGACAAGGCTTTCAGCTGCGTATTCATTGGCCCAGGAAAGAACGCCGTTTTTATCCAGCAACAGGTAAACAGCATAAAGTCCATAGAGACCTAAACCAAGCCACATTAGTTTTGTATGATAGATCCCTTTGTAGGCTTTCCAGCATAGGAAGGCAGCAAACAAGTAGATGGGAATCCAGAGAAGAGGGTCAGGATCATTGTATTGCAACCCCGCGAACAGGATAAAGAGGAAGGTGAAAATCAGGTTCATAGACTTCATGGGCCGAAAGTAAAGAGAAACTGGTTTTGAAAAGTTTTGAGGGTCCATGCAGCAAGTACAAATACTTTACTGTCATCATGGTCTTTGGATAAAAGCAACGCACTTTCATAGCAATTCAATCACAACGCTTTACACTGACTTTCTGAGAAATACCAAATGTGTATTTACTACACGTAAGACATTTTTATTGAAAATCTCTTAAAAAAACTTTAAATTTTCAGATCAAAATATTTACTTTTAAAAATCTGTCAAAAAACGATTTAGCAAAGGATTTAAATTTTAACCAACTCTAACTGTGTTGTCTTATGAAACAAAAACTCCTGAAGGGCATGGGGAAGGCGATCCCAATGCTCATTCTAATGATGCTACTCTGTACCGTAGCATTTGCCCAAAGAACAATCTCGGGGAAGATCACAGGTCCGGATGGTAGTCCCATCGCGGGTGCCACTGTTGCGGTGAAGGGTGCTTCAACAGCCACTTCTACCGGTGCCGATGGTAGCTTTGTGATCAATGCTCCCAATTCATCGGTGCTGGTTATTTCTTACATCGGCTTCGATGTACTGGAAGTTTCCACTGCTGGCAGAACAGATTTTAACATCGGTCTTAAGGAAAAAACCAATAGCCTCAATGAAGTTGTGGTTACCGGTTACACTTCCCAGGCCAAGAAAGACATCACAGGTTCAGTAGCGGTAGTAAATACTGCTGACTTGAAATCTCAACCAGCGGGTAATGCTGAGCAGCAACTTCAGGGTAGGGCTTCCGGTGTTACAGTAACTACCGATGGAAGGCCTGGTCAGGGTGCTTCAGTTCGTATCCGTGGTTTTGCATCTTTCTCTGGTGGTAATGAACCCCTCTACATTGTGGATGGTGTACCTACCGGTGGCATTAGCGGTTTGAACCCTAATGATATTGAAACGATGCAGGTGTTGAAAGATGCGGCTTCTGCATCTATCTACGGTGCGCGTGCCTCTAACGGTGTAATCATCGTAACTACCAAGAAAGGACGTCAAGGTGGTGCCAAGGTTGCGTACAACATGTACTACGGTACGCAGAATCCAGGCAAAGGCTATGACCTCCTGAATTCTCAGGAGTATGCAAATGCGGTATGGGCTGCTTATAAGAACGCAGGCCAAACGCCTCCCAACACGCAGTATGGTAATGGTGCTACACCGGTTCTTCCTGATTATATCCTGCCTGGTGGCAAGAAGATCGGTGAAGTGGATGAAAGTACATATAACCTGAACCTGGATAACGTGAATGGTTCTACGCTGATTGTAAAAGCGAACAAGGAAGGAACAGATTGGTACGATGTGATCACTGATAACGCGCCCATCATGAACCACAACCTGACCGTTAGTGGTGGTGCAGACAGGAGCCGTTACATGATGTCTTTCGACTACTTCGATCAGAAATCAATCATGGCGTTCAGCTTCTACAAGCGTTATTCTCTTCGTGTGAATACTGAATTCAACGTGAAGAAGAATATCAGGATCGGCCAGAATTTGCAAGTTTCTACAACAGAACAGAATATTTCCGGTAATAACTCAGAAGGTTCTGAATTGGGCTTTGCCTACAGGAACCAGCCCATCATTCCAGTGTTTGATATCGCTGGCAACTACGCTGGTTCAAGGGGTCCAAACCTGGGTAACTCAGGTAACCCCTACGCAGTAAGGGAAAGGTCTAAAGATAACCGCGGCCAGAACCTTGGAATATTTGGTAATATTTATGCGGAAGTTGACTTCGCCAGGCATTTTACCGCACGTACAAGCTTTGGTGGTCAACTGAGTTATGGTAACGGTTACGGCTTCAACTTCATCACATATGAAAATGCCGAGAACAATACCAACAATAGCTATACAGAGAGCTTTGACAGGTTCCGTCAATGGACCTGGACCAATACTTTGCAGTATAAGAACAGCTTTGGTAAGCACGATATCGTTGCATTGGCAGGTACTGAAGCCATCGAAGAATGGGGACGTTCTATTGCAGCAGGCCGAGCAGGTTATTTTATCCAGGACCTGAACTTCAGGGCCGTGAATAACGGATCTACCATTACCACGGCTACAGGTGCTCCGTATAATCCTTCTGCACTGTTCTCTATTTTCGGTAGTGTAAACTATACATTCGCAGATAAGTATCTCGCGAGCGCTACTATTCGTCGCGACGGTTCTTCCCGTTTCGGTCCCAACAATCGTTACGCGATCTTCCCAGCCTTCTCTGCTGGTTGGAGGATTTCCCGTGAAGATTTCATGAAAGACGTGAAGTGGATCACAGATTTGAAACTCCGTGCAAGCTGGGGTCAAATGGGTAACCAGCGTATTAACCCTGCAAACGCTTACAACGCGTTTGTTGGTCAGCCTGGTTCTTCCGGATATGACCTGAACGGATCTTCTAACACCGTTGTACCTGGTTTCCAACAGTCTTTTGTGGGTAACCCCGATGGTAAGTGGGAAACAAATACTACTACAAACATCGGTTTCGACGCGACATTGTTCGGTGGACGTACCGAAGTTATTCTGGAGTGGTATAACAAGAGTACTTCTGACCTGCTGTATCAGCTGCCTGCTTTGGCTACTGCCGGTGCCGGTGCTGCCAGCAACCCTGCTTTCTTTAACGTAGGTAGCATGAAGAACACGGGTATTGACCTGATGATCACCCAGCGCAACCTCTTGGGTTCAAAATCTAAGTTCAATATTGACGGTACTTTCACATTCACTACTTATAAGAACGAGATCACTAAGATCGCAGACAACATCGATTTCTTCGATTCCCGTGGTTCAAGGATCGGTAACTGGTCAAGGAATCAGGTGGGTAATCCTATCTCTGCTTTCTTCGGTTACAAGGTTGCCGGCCTCTTCCAGAGTGCTGACGATGTAGCGAAGTCTGCTCTTCAAGATGGTGCTGGTCCTGGCCGCTTTAAGTACATGGATATTGATGGTAACGATACCATCAACGACAGGGACAGGACTTTCCTTGGAAATCCTAATCCTGACTTTACTTATGGTCTCCAGTTGAATGCACGTTATGGTGGATTTGACCTGGGTATGTTCTTCTACGGTGTTAAGGGAAATGATGTGATGAACTACGTAAGGTGGTGGACTGACTTCTTCCCTTCATTCCAGGGTAACAAGTCTAAAGATCTGTTGTACAATTCATGGACGCCTACCAACACTACAGCAAGGACGCCCATTAACGAAAACGTTTCGAATTTCTCAACCAATAACGCCGTTAACGATTACTATATGGAAGACGGTTCGTTCTTCAGGTTGAAAAACATAACGCTTGGTTATACGCTTCCTACTAACCTGGTAAACAGGGTGAAGATCGACAAAGCAAGGATTTACTTCCAGGCTACTAACTTGTTCACTATCACTAAGTATACCGGTCTGGATCCCGAAATCATCGGTGCATCAGACAGGGAGTTAGGCTTTGACGAGGGTATTTTCCCAACTGTTAAACAATTCTTGGTAGGTCTGAACATAAACTTTTAATTAGCTGAATTGTTAATCTTTAAATTATTCTATTTAATATGAAACGAATAACCTATTCAATACTATCCCTGGCCGCCGTCGGTGTGATCGGCTGGTCATGTAGTAAGAGCTTCTTGGATAAGAAGCCTCTGGGTCAGCTTGATGCAAACACGCTGGCTAATAAGAAAGGTGTGGAGGCGTTGCTGGTGGGTGCCTACTCTGTGCTGGATGGTTTCATCAATGGTGGTGGTATCTTCCTCGGCGGCTGGCAGTCATCTGGCACCAACTGGGTATATGGTTCCGTTGTGGGCGGTGACGCACACAAAGGATCTGATGCTGGTGACCAACCAGACATCATTCCCATTGAGTCTTTCTCTTCAACGCCTACCAATGGCTATTATGAGCAGAAATGGGCGATTGTATACGAAGGGGTGACCCGTTCAAACTCTGTGTTGAAGCAGCTGGCAGCAGCCACAGACGTTTCTGACGCTGATAAGAAGAGGATCACTGGCGAGGCTCGCTTCCTCCGTGGCCATTATCATTTTGAAGGAAAGAAAATGTGGAACAATATTCCATATATCGACGAAACAGTTACTGATTTCAACGTTGCCAATACAACAGATGTTTGGCCTAAGATCACTGAAGATCTGAAGTTTGCGTATGATAACCTGACTGCTACCATGCCTAACAAGGGTAGGGTGAATAAATGGGCAGCTGGCGCCATGTACGGTAAAGCACTTCTTTTCCAAAAGAAGTTTGCAGAAGCACGCGCTGTTCTTCGTGATGTGTTTAACAATGGTACAACCGCTGATGGTCGTAAATATGCTTTGCTGACTAAGTTCGCAGATAACTTCAACGCGGAAACCAAAAACTCTACTGAGTCTGTATTCGCTGTACAATACTCTGTGAACGATGGTACTTCTGGTGGTGATAACGGTGGATGGGGTGAAGTACTGAACTTCCCTTACACGGGTGGCCCCGGTACTTGTTGCGGTTTCTTCCAGCCTTCACAAGACCTCGTAAACGCCTTCCAGGTGGATGCGGCTGGTTTGCCTGATCTGGACAACTACAACAAGCGTGAAGTGAAAAATGACCAAGGTATTGCTGCGGGTGCTTCATTTACTGTTGATACTCAACCATTAGATGCTCGTCTCGACTGGACTGTTGGTCGCCGTGGTATTCCTTATTTGGACTGGGGTCTGCATCCTGGGGTGACCTGGATTCGCGACCAAACTTATGCTGGTCCTTATGCTCCAATCAAGAATACTTATTACAAAACCCAGCAAGGTGTTTTGACCGACAAGAACTTCTGGACTTCTGGTGTTACTGCTAACAACTACACATTGATCCGTCTTGCTGATGTGATCCTGATGTTGGCTGAAACAGAAGTTGAAGTAGGTACATTGGAAGAAGCTCGTCGCCTCGTGAACTTGGTTCGCGCTAGGGCTGCAAACCCAACTGGATTTGTACAAGGTAGTGCTGCTACTTACCAGGTTGGTTTGTACACTGCACCATGGACAGATAAAGCTGTTGCTACAAAAGCAGTTCGCATGGAAAGGCGTCTGGAATTGGGCATGGAAGGCCACCGTTTCTTCGATCTCGTACGTTGGGGTATTGCTGAGCCTACGCTCAACACATACCTTAAGTATGTAAGTGGTCGTCCTACTAATGGATGGACTCCTCCGGTGAACAAAAGGAATTTCCTCGTGAATGCCAACTTCACTGCTGGTAAAAACGAGTACTTCCCCATTCCTCAGAACCAGATCGATCGTTCTTCAAAGGATGGTACACCAACCCTTAAGCAGAATCCTGGATTCTAATAAAAGAATAGTTCTTACATTTTCAAAGGGGCAGCGGTTACGCTGCCTCTTTTTTTTTACATTGTACTCCATTTTGTAAATGCATTGAACATGAGAATTTTGATGGTGTGCTTGTGCGTGATCTTGCTTGCCTGTAATGCCAGGAAAACAGTATTCAGACAGTTAGACGCTTCCGATACGGGAATAGATTTCGCTAATACGATCATACAAACAGACTCCATCAACATCATTGACCAGGAGAATGTGTATAATGGCGGCGGTGTAGCTACCGGGGACTTCAACAATGACGGTCTGCAGGATCTTTATTTTACCGGCAACCTGGTACCCAGTAAACTCTACTTGAATAAAGGCAAACTGAAGTTCACGGATGTCAGTGCCATTGCAGGTGTAGAAACCAAAGGCAAATGGGCCCGTGGTGTAGCCACGGTGGATATCAATAACGATGGTCTTCTGGATATTTATGTTTGCGCTACGCTGAAGAAGAAACCCGAGGACCGTGAAAATCTTTTGTATGTCAATCAAGGGGTGAACAAAGAAGGAATTCCAACTTTCAAAGAGATGGCAAAAGAATATGGGTTGGCAGATAATGGTCAGTCTACCATGGCCGCATTCTTAGACTATGATAATGATGGGGACCTGGATTGTTACATCGCTACCAATGAAATTGTTGACGGTGATTTCCCCAACAGGTTCAGGCCCATCATCAATGACGGAACACATGCTAATACGGATAGGTTGTATCGAAACGATTGGAATGATTCACTCAAGCATCCGGTGTTTACCAATGTGTCTAAAGAGGCTGGGATCACTTGGGAAGGGTATGCACACGGCCTGAATATCTGCGACATCAACCAGGATGGCTGGAAGGATATTTATGTCAGCAATGACTATATCTCCGGGAATGAACTGTATATCAACAACAGAAATGGAACCTTCACCAATAAAGTATATGACTATTTAAAACACTCCTCTGCAAATGCGATGGGGAACGATGTGATAGACGTGAACAACGATGGCTTGTCTGACATCATTGAGTTGGATATGAATCCGGAAGATAACTACCGGAAAAAAATGATGATGAATCCAAACAGTTATCAAACCTATCAGAATACAGATTATTTCAGTTACCCTTATCAGTATGTACGGAATGCATTACAGATCAACCTCGGTAATGCCATCGGTGTAAACGATTCCATAAAGCATCCGGTATTTGCGGAAACATCATACTTCTCCGGCATTGCGGAAACCGACTGGAGCTGGACGCCATCCGTAGCGGATTTCGATAATGATGGATTGCGGGATATCATTATCTCCAACGGCTTCCCCAAAGATGTAACCGATCATGATTTTGTTGCTTATCGGGATGAAGCCTTTATGGTTGCGTCAAAGAAGCAATTGCTCGATCAGATCCCGGAAGTGAAAATCAATAACTACGCGTTCAAAAATACCGGCGGTGCCAAATTTGAAAATACAACTCTTGCATGGGGATTTGAAACCCCTTCCTTCACCAATGGAGCGATCTATGTTGACCTCGATAATGATGGCGACCTTGATTATGTATGCAATAATATCAACGATAAAGCATTCGTGTATCAGAACACATTGAATGATAAAGAAGAGACCAAGGCAAATTTTATCAAAGTAAAACTGAAAGGCGATGACAAGAACATCAACGGTTTAGGTGCGTGGGTGGAGCTGTATGCTGGCAGTATGAAACAGGTGTATGAAAACTCGCCATACAGGGGTTATCTCTCTACGGTTGACGATATCATTCATTTTGGATTAGGGAAAGCGGGAAAGATTGATTCCTTGATCGTCAAATGGCCCAATGGAAAAATGCAGACCATCAAACAACCCAAGATGAATGCATTGCTGACGGTATCTCATTCAGCAGCGGACCAGACCTATAGCTGGAATCTGAATGTAGTAGATACTTCCGCATATTTCGGGGAAGTAACGGGCCTCATTGATTTTGTACAGCAGGAAAAGGATTTCATCGATTTCAATATTCAGAAACTCATTCCACACAAGATGTCCCAGTTTGGTCCTGCACTGGCCGGAGGAGATATCAATGGAGATGGGCTGGATGATGTGATTGCCGGAGGATCTAAAGGGAATAGCCCTTATGCTTTTTTACAACAGAAAAACGGAGCTTTTGTCGGAAAGAAAATGATGACAGACGGGCTTGAAGTGACCAAACAGACCGAGGATATGGGACTGTTGCTGATGGATGCTGATCTGGATGGGGACCTGGATGTTTATGTTGCTTCAGGTAGTTACGAGAACTTACCCTATACACCGATGCATCGGGATTGGATCTACATCAATGATGGCAAGGGAAATTTCACACCGGATACTACAGGACTGCCGATCAATTACACCAGTAAGAGTTGTGTGAAGGCTGCGGATATTGACCAGGATGGGGATCTGGATCTTTTCCTGGGTGGGCGCGTTTATCCAGGTTCCTGGCCCAAGCCTGTCAGTAGTTTTATTTATCGCAATGATTCAAAGGACGGGCAGATCAGGTTCACGGATGTTACGGCCGATGTTGCGCCTAGCTTGAAAGACCTCGGGTTGGTATGTGATGCCATATGGACAGATACCGATAATGATGGTTGGAAAGACCTGGTCCTGGCGGGAGAGTTCATGCCTATTACGGTTCTGCACAATGAAAAAGGAAAATTGAAAGATATCACCGCGGCCACCGGTATATCAAATTACAAAGGTTGGTGGAACAGTCTTGCCGCCGGTGATTTTGACAATGACGGCGATATTGATTACATCGCCGGAAATCTGGGCCTGAATACTTTTTACAAAGCCACTGAGCAGGAGCCAATGGTTGTGCTGGCAAAGGATTTCGACAAGAATGGTTCCTATGATGCGATACCTGGGGTATACATTAAAGATGTGGCTAATGGCAATCGTAAATTGTTTCCTGCACAAACCCGGGATGATATGATCAAACAGATCATCGGCTTCAGGCAGAAATTTCCGGCCTATAAACCCTTTGCAAAGGCTACGCTCAAAGAGATGTTCACAGCGGAGGAGATGAAGGATGCGATGGAATTTACGGCCAACTACATGCAATCTGCGTTTATCCGTAATGACGGTAAGGGGAAGTTCAGTCTGCAGCCCCTGCCTGCCATGGCACAGTGGTCAATGATCAATGGCATTACGGTTGACGATGTAAACAATGACGGTAACCTGGACGTACTGGCGTCAACCAATGACTATGGTACAGAAGTAACGGTAGGCCGATATGATGCGTTAAATGGCCTTGTATTGTTAGGCGATGGGAACGGAAACTTTACGCCTGCGTCTATGATGCAATCAGGTATTTATTTACCTGCGGATGGCAAAGCCATGATCAGGATCATGCAGCCAAAAGGAAATTATCTTTTACTTGCAAGCCAGAATAAGGGTGCGATGAAATCATGGATTCCAAGGGATCAGGGAAAGAATGTAAAATTGTCAATGACAGATGACATAGTGGAACTCACCCTTCAGAATGGAAAGAAAAGGAGGCAGGAAGTGTATCATGGCGATGGATTTTTATCTCAATCCTCACCCATGGTGAAGTGGAATGAGAAGGTGAAATCCATTGATGTGATCAATAACAAGAATCAAAAAAGAACACTAGAACCATAATTTTTCTGCTATGCGTTTGTTGACTGCTATCCTGCTTATCTTATTAGTAGCTTGTAATTCAAATCCCGATAAATCAGCATCAGGCGCCTTAGTAAAACGAGATGCGGATCTTGTTCATCAGTCTGTCAGGCGGTTGAATGATATCGTGATCTATGAAATATTTTCTCCGCCTGTGGCTTCCAGGGTGTATTCTTATTCCACATTGGCTTTGTATGAAGCGGGGCGATGGTCCGATACGAGCTATCCTTCACTGACCTCGCAATTGCGTGGATTCCCGGCAATACCTGCGCCTGATGCAGGAAAGAATTATGATTTCCAGGTGGCAGGTATAAAGGCTTTTTTCAGTGTGGTGAAGAAGCTAACTTTTACCAAAGACTCAAGCCGTGTAACAGAAGAAGCCGTACTTGCTAAGATGAAGGAGGGTATTTCAGATGAAGTGTACGAGGCTTCATTGGCATATGGTGAGAAAGTCTCAGAGGCCATCTGGCAGCGAGCCACTAAGGACAACTACAAGGAGATCCAGGGTATGGCAAGGTATACACCGTCTGACAAGCCCGGGGAATGGAAGAATACTACTCCGGACTATCTGGATGCGGTGCAACCGTTCTGGAGCAAGATGGTGCCATTGGTGATGGACAGCTCCTCTCAGTTTAAGCCAGTGCGCCCGCCAGCGTTCAGCACAGACAAGGGTTCTGCTTTCTATAAGGAAATGAAGGAAGTATATGATACCACAAAGGTGCTTACAGATGAACAGAAAACGATCGCCAGATACTGGGATGATAATCCTGCAGCGGTGACATATAAAGGACACATGATGTTTGCAAATAAGAAGCCCAGCCCCGGTGGGCACTGGATGAATATCACTGCATTGTCTTCCAAAAAAGTCAGGCATGACTGGATGCAGGCCTCACAAGCTTATGCGTTGGTTGCGGTTTCCATGTTTGATGCATTTATTTCCTGCTGGGATGAAAAGTACAGGAGTGCATACGTAAGGCCGGTAACGGCCATCAATGAAAATATGGACAAGAACTGGCAGCCATTTCTGCAAACGCCTCCTTTTCCTGAATACACCAGTGGGCATAGTGTTGCCTCGGCCACTATTGCGGCTATGCTGACGAAAATCTTCGGCGATAATTTCGCTTTTACGGACGATTATGAAGTGCCTTATGTTGGTATCAGCAGAAGCTTTCCTTCTTTCATCAAAGCTTCGGAAGAAGCCTGCATGAGCAGGTTATATGGAGGAATTCACTTCCGTTCTGCCATTATGAATGGAAGACAGCAAGGCAGGAATCTGGGCGCGTTCATCGTGGGGAAACTGCAGATCAGGTAAGAGGATCAATGACTGCAACCATTGATATTGCAGGTCTTCGTTTTTTTAATTTCGCGGTAGTTCAACCAGTGTGCGGAAACGATCAACGCCATGGCCGGAATCAGAAAATAAAGAAACTGCTGGTGGAAGAATTGCTTTGCCACCAAACACAGGATACCTAGCGTAAAGAAGATCACCGGATATAATTTGTGGTGATGTTTTTTGTAGCCATGCCATAAAGAATACACCCCAATAGCCATTGCCAAGCCGATCATGAACAACTCAAAGGAGCCGTTGTTAATGATATTGATTCCAAATAAGGGCAGGCTGGATAAAATCAGCGGCAGGATGGCACAATGAATCGCACAAGCCACCGAGGCTGCAATTCCCAAAGCATCATAGTTGATCCTGATCATAGCATGCAAATATACAGTATATTTGCAACAAAGTTGCATTTATGATGCGGATCAGGAAAATTTTCATACACGGGTATTAGCCATAACTTTGCATCAAATGAGTAAGAAAGCGATCTTTTATCTGGTTTTTTTTGCGGTTTTGGTGGTTGGTTTTTACCTCGTCATGTCGAAACTTACTGACATGGGCGAGCCTAAAATGCCGGCTTTGAACACGGTGCAATCTTTCTCCTTCACCCGTCAGGATGGCCAGCAGATTTCAGAAAAAGATGTAAAGGGTAAGACCTATGTTGCGGAGTTCTTCTTTACCACCTGCAAAGGTATTTGTCCGAAAATGAACCGGAATATGGTAAAGGTTTACCAGGCTTTAGGAAAAGAAAAGGATTTTCTCATTTTATCCCACACTGTTGATCCGGACACTGATACATTAGCCAGGATGAAACATTATGCGGACTCTCTGGGTGCTGATGTTAAAAACTGGTGGTTCCTTACCGGTCCTAAGGCAGACCTTTATAAAACAGCAAGGGAAAGCTATATACTGGACGATCCCAAGAACAGCAGTAAGAATATTTCCGAGCAGTTCCTGCACACCCAGTTCTTTGCTTTGGTGGATAAGACGGGGATTGTTCGAGGAATTTATGACGGCCTGAAACAAGACGAGATCCAACAACTGATCAGTGATTCACAAATGCTATTGAGCAAGTAAGATGAAAGATGCACTGGATATATTAAGGAGCAATCATCTGAGTAACACAGATTCCAGAAGGGAGATCCTCCAGGTGTTTCTTCGTAGCCGGGCGGCGCTGGCACATCACGATATCGAGAAAAAAACAGGCGAAAAATTTGACCGTGTTACGGTATACCGTACACTACAAACTTTTATCGATAAAGGCATTGTGCATACCATTCCAACTTCAGACAATGCAGTAAAATACGCGCTTTGCCGGGAGGAATGTTCTGAAGGTCACCATCATGATAATCACATTCATTTTGTCTGTGATTCCTGCGGAAACACAACCTGCCTTGATGAAACGGCCATTCCCCAGATCAAATTACCGCAAGGTTATCGTCAAGAGAAAGTTAATGTTATCGTGAACGGTGTATGTAAAACCTGTAAATCGAATTAGCATTTTTTTTGCAAATTCTCGATAATCAATGTATTAACTTAACATCACTGGAGTTAGTGCGTTCGGCATAAAACTATACCACGAAAATGGTATAGTTAAGCGTTGAAAACTCCCCTACATTCGTAAGACAAAATTGATCAAATCTACCTACAGATAAAATAGCTACTAATCAGAGCCTTAACCAAAGTCCCGGTGTTTTTACGCCGGGGCGTTTTTATTTAATGCGGTAATGTGATAATGCGGCAATGTGCGACCTGCGACCTGCAACCTGCGACCTAATTAGACAGTTCTTGCCTTACAAAGTCCATCAGCGTTTTGATTTTCTCGGGAGAGAAATCAAATGATAATCCTGCAGCCTTATACAACTCGGGGAGTGTTTTCGTTCCACCAAGACTAAGTGCGTGAATGTAGTTGCTGATCGCTTTTTTCTTATCCTGCTTGTACTGCATCCACATGCCGATGGCGCCCAATTGTGCAATGCCATATTCGATGTAATAGAAAGGCACTTCAAACAAATGCAGTTGTCTTTGCCAGCCGATGTTTCGGTAAGGTATCAGCCCGCTGTAGTTAATCGCGGAGGAGGAGAATTCATTCAGGATATTCATCCATGCTTCTGTTCTTTCCTGTACGGTGTGGTTGGCATTTTCATATATCCAATGCTGAAACTTATCAATGGTGGCGATCCATGGGAAGATGGTGATCACGCGCTCAAGATGATGTCTTTTCGCACGTTTGAGATCCTGTTCATCTGTGAAGAATACATGCCAGTGATCCATGGTGAATAGCTCCATAGCCATGCTGGCTACTTCGGCCATTTCTGTGGGGTACTCTTTGAAACCATTCAATGCCAGCGGATGAGCGAGAAAAGAATGCACCGCATGTCCACTTTCGTGAACCATGGTGGTTACATCACTCATTTGTCCGGCCGCATTCATGAAAATAAATGGCGCACCGCTTTCTGCTAACGGCATATTGTAGCCGCCGGGCGCCTTACCCTTTCTGCTTTCCAGATCAAGATGCTTGATGCTTTCCATCTTGCGGATACAATCAGCAAAGAAGGGATCCAGTTCATTCAGGCAGGCGATACTTTTGTTCAGCAGATCCTGACCACCGTCAAACGGTTGTAGGGGTTTAATGCCGATGGGTTCTGCTTCTGTATCCCAGGGCCTCAAACTATCCAGTTGTAGTTTTTCCTGATGGGCGTTGAAGATCTCGTCTACCAGCGGCATCACGTATTGGGCAACCGCTTCGTGAAACTGCTCGCATTGCGCGGGAGTGTAATCGAACCGACCCATCTCCACGAATTTGTAGTCGCGGTAGTTTTCAAAACCTGCATTGACAGCAACCTGGTGTCTTTTCCGCACGAGATCAGTAAACAGATTATCCAGACTATCCTTATCCAGAAGTCTTCTGTCGTTGATCTTCCGATATACCTCCTCCCGTTTTGTACGGTCTGGATCTTCCAGATATTTAGCGGCCTGTTGCAGGGTGAACTCTTTTCCATCGATCTCAACCATCATCTTGCCTGCGATCTGTCCGTACTGTTGTTGAAGTACATTGATCTCAGCCTGAATGGGGATATTAGCTTCACGGAACAGTTCGATGTTCTTCTTTACATTTCGCAGATACGTGAAATAGGTATCCTGATCAAGCGAAGAGACAAAAGGAGAGTCTACCAGTTTCTTATTGAGGACATCACTATAAGGTTGAATTTGGGGCTGGATCTCCAGGTAGAAGAAATTGAAGGCTTCTTCCAGCTCCTTATTGGCGGTATCACAGGTCATACGGATCTGACGCCAGCAGGCATCTTCACTGACAACGGCTTCCAGCTCGTTAACGTCCTGCAACCATTTCTCTAACGCTTCAGCGTTGTTGATCTTTCGCTCTGATAGTTCTATGAAATGGGGTTCCAGTCCGGCCCAGTCGGTGATCACAAAATCAGCCGGCAGGTAATTTCTCCTCACCTTGCTGATGTCAGCAGTATGTTTCATGTGCTATTTCTTTTTCGCGGGCTTCTTTTCAGCAGCCTCTTCTCCTTCCGTTGATTCTTTCTTGGCGCGCGGTTTCTTGGCCGGCTTTATTTCTTCAGCAGTTTCCTCTGCAACGGCTACCGTTTCTTCCACCACCTCTTCTTCTTCTTCCAGTTCGGCAAGTTTGATCTCCACACCGGCAGCCTTGAGGATGCTGTACCAACGGACCATTTTTTTCATATCAGAATGGTAAACCCTCTCGAAATCGAGGTCTGGGAAAACCTCTTGAAAATAGGCCTTAACAGCTTTCGCGTCTTTTTCTTCAGGAAGCTTGCCTGCTTTTTTGTCCATCGACATAAATATCTCTGCAAGGTTCACATTGTCTGTAGTGGTATACACTTCGATGCTTTCCAGGTGGGAAAGGTTATGCAGACGGGAAGAAACGAATTTGGTGACTTTTTCATCCAACGCACGCACAACGGCTCCATCGGATTTGCTGGTTATGACTTCATACAATCCGGGGAGGCCGGTAACCGATACGATCTTTGAATATTCCATCCCCCAAAGATAAGATATTGAGATATCTTATCTTGTACGTGCCAAAACTTACGTCATGAGAAATGTCTTTTTAGCGTTCATGCTGCTGATCAGCATCGTCAGCCAGGCCCAGAAAAAATCAGAAGCTCCAAAAGAGCCGCCCAAGGAAACATATCCCTTGCAAAGCAGCACCCTGTCCGGTTTACGTATCCGGAATGTTGGCCCGGCCATCGCTTCCGGAAGGATCGCTGACCTGGCGGTAAACCCGCAGAACCACAGCGAATACTATATTGCTGCAGCTTCGGGCGGTGTGTGGAAGACCACCAATGCTGGCACCACTTTTACGCCCATTTTTGACGGGCAGGGCTCTTATTCCATCGGATGCATCACCCTGGATCCGTCTAATTCCAACGTGGTTTGGGTGGGCACGGGAGAGAACAATAACCAGCGGGCGGTAGCCTATGGTGATGGGGTGTATAAATCTGAGGACGGAGGCAAATCATGGAAGAACATGGGCCTGAAGACATCGGAACATATCGG
>Ga0207941_1000154_pt1 | contig 21374 bp, 22 predicted proteins | sample LakMenEpi13Sep12_FD_150695 | JGI IMG/M metagenome (GOLD analysis project Ga0207941, IMG submission 150695) | Freshwater microbial communities from Lake Mendota, WI - 13SEP2012 deep hole epilimnion (SPAdes) | ecosystem: Environmental > Aquatic > Freshwater > Lake > Epilimnion/Euphotic zone ...
ACAGTGCCGAAATCTCCGCTGCCCTCAGCGAGGTCACCAAGGTGAGCAATCTCATGGCTACGCAGACCGCACCAGAGGGAAAGCTGGGCGAACTGCGGGGCTTCTACGTCGACGTTGCTAGCGACCATTTGGCCGCTGACCACGGCCTCGACTCAGCGCTCTACTTGCCCTATGAGCCAGGCTCCACCGGCCCGATGCGGAATCTGGCCGAGCGCTTCGTCAATCTCGCTTCCGAGGAGTCCATCTCCGTGGGCATGGCGGCTGAGGGGCTCGAAGCAGCGGAGACCCTCAGCCCCGAGCTGCTGCGCAGCTTTCTCGGCCAGAAGCTGGGCAAGGAAACCGGGACCAGCGAGGCTGACGCGAGTCCCGCAGCGGCCGCTGCAGAGTCCGACGAAATGTCCGTGGAGGCCGCTGCTGCGGTGACCTGCATGGTCGAATATGCGGCATACAATCCCGGATTCTGGAACAACAACGCAACCGTTCGCACCCGTAACAACTGCTACAACTATGCGAGCAACAAACGCACCGACACTTTTGCCCAGCCCGGTCGAGGTTGTGGCCGTATGTATACCGCCATCACCTGCGCCGAAGTATCGCGTGCGGCGCTTTGCGACCGCCTGCACAGGCGATATGTCTGTTTTCCCGACAGCGAAAAGCCTCGCTATCTAGTGGCACTTGTGATCGCTCCTGGACCCGGTTTCAAGGATTTCCACTGGTACCGCAGGAATTCGGAAGGTTTCTGGAGCCACAAGCCGGGCGGCACCGCAGCCCGAAACACTGACAACAGCGGTAAGGTAATCACCAACCCGGAGACCTGCAACCGGGGGCCTTATACACAGTTCTGTGGTTATTTCTATACCTGCCGTTCCCAACTCATCCGCTGAATGGATAAGGGACGCAGCGAGCCATCATGATCGTGCCCACCATGCAAGTCGAAATAGATCTTTTCAGCGGCAGACCCAACCCCACTTGGGAGCTCACCGCTGCCGAAGTCTCCGAGCTCAAGGCTCGCCTTGCCACGCTGCCTACCGGTTCGCCCGTCGCTATGCCCGAGGTATTGGGCTATCGAGGTTTGCATATCGCTCCGCTGCCTGGGCGGCAAGGTATTAACGAACCATCGTCGGCCAATACAATTATTGATGTCCAGGTCGGTGGTGGGGCAATTAATGCAGTCCGCTACAACGGAACAGCCCTACACCTGGTGGATACCAGTCAGTCACTGGAATGCTGGTTATTGACTATTGCACAAGGAAGAGTGGAAGAATCAATCCGTCAGACCGCGCTCGCGAACCTGGATTCACCCTGTCCCCAAGCGCCCGAGTAAACCCTTCACCCATTTTAAAGGAACAAATCCATGAACTCTGAATTCACAATCCCCAGCGAAGCAGAAACTACCGGCCGCTATATCGTCACCTTCCGCGAAGGCGCCTCCGATCAGGCCCTTGCTGCGCTGGTGAACAGCGCCGGCGTCAGGGAGGCCAATCTGCTCCGGAGTGGCGATTTCGCCGAGTCCGGAATTGATATGGACCAGGTTCCCGCCGAGGGCGGTGCCCTGCTGGGCAATCTCGGCATGGCCGTAGTCAACGTCGCCCCCGATGCTGCGGGAGCGCTGGCCATGGAGGCGGGCGAAGAATCCGCGATCCTCGCGGTCGAGCCAGAAGGCATCATGTATGCCCTCAGCGAGTTGGGGGGAGTAACCCTCGATTACCTGCGCGGCTTCCGGGACTGCGCCCAGAGCCTTTACGTTTCGGCATCCACCACGCCGCCGGGGGGCGAGGAAGGTACCGACCTGATTGAAGCGGCAGGGTTTATTGACAGCCCGACCCACACTTGGGGCCTCATCGCCACCAGGGCCTCGCTATCGAGATTCACCGGCCAAGGCATCAACGTCGCAGTACTGGACACCGGCCTATTCCTGGCACACCCCGATTACATCGGCCGCTCAATCGTCTCTAGGTCGTTCATATCCGGCGTGGTGAGCGCCAACGATGGCCATGGCCACGGCACCCATTGCACGGGAACGGCATGCGGTGCATTCAAGCCTGCGGTCGGTCCGCGCTACGGCATCGCTCACAAGGCCAACATTTACATCGGCAAGGTGCTCTCCGACCAGGGCAGTGGCAGCGACGGCGGCATCCTGGCGGGCATCGACTGGGCGATCGCCAACAGGTGCCAGGTGATCTCAATGTCGCTGGGAGCCAATGTTCCGACAACTACTACGTTCTACGAGACCGCAGGCCAACGGGCCCTAAACGCTGGCAGCCTGATTGTCGCCGCCGCAGGCAACAACGCAAACCGCTCCGCAGGCAACTTCGGCTTCGTGTGTCGGCCGGCCAACAGCAGGTCCTTCATGGCCGTAGGAGCGTTGGATGGCAACCTGAGGATGGGTAATTTCTCAGCCCGCGACACGGCCCGTGCCGCCGGTACGGCTGTCGACATTGCCGCTCCGGGCGTTGCCGTTTATTCCTCCTGGCCGATGCCGACTCGCTATCGCACCATCAACGGCACCAGCATGGCAACACCCCATGTCGCCGGCATTGCCGCTCTCTGGGCGCAAGCCAGTGGTTCCCGCGGCGCAGCCCTGTGGCAGCGGGTGATCACTAGCTCCCGCGCGCTTTCACTGCCGATCGTTGATGTGGGCCGTGGCCTGGTCCAGGCGCCATAGCTTTTCGGATTTACCTTTCGGTGCCGAAAAGACTTGTAACTTCCTAAAATCACCCGAAACAACCCGCCCGCTGATGCCACTCCCTGCGGAGTGACTCAGCAGGCGGCTATCCCACGAGGAATCGACCATGGGCGAATTCGCTCAACCCAAAGTTGAAGTCATCATCACCGTTGCGGAAGACCGCAGGGCCAAGCTAAAGCAAATCGCCTCTGAACTCCAGAATAACGGTCTCGAAATCAGCTCCGAGCCGCTAGAAAATCTCGGAATTATCACCGGTTTGGCAGAGGAAAAGAGTATCGAACAACTCAAGAATGTGAAAGGTGTTACCGCCGTCGAACCGTCAATGCCAGTGCAAATTGCACCCCCAGAGTCCGACATACAGTGAGGGCCAGATCGCAGTTTTTAAGTGCTGCCGCAGTGACTGGCCGCAGTAACTGATCGGCAGCGTCCCGTGCAGTGAGGTCTCCACCTCACCGCAGCAAGCAAATGTGTCCCGCTTCCCCTGCAATCTCAGTGCCCTGCTGAACCGTAGGGTGATGGCAACTACGTATTGGGGAGTTGGTGGCATCGCGGCAACAAACCCAGCCAGCCAGGTTCTTGCGCCTCCTGCCGGAATCCCTGCCCCTGGCAGCTGTGGCCCTGGCATCCCTGCCCCTGGTAACCCTTGCTTTCGCCGCAATCGCCCCAGTCGCCCTGGCCGCGCCGCCCGCCAGCCTGGAGGGCACGGCCTGGGTGCTGGCCGGCAACGAGGCAGTCAGCCTGCAGTTTGAGCAGGGCCGGGTCAGTGGCAGCGACGGCTGCAACCGGTTCAACGGTCCTTACTTAAGCCGCGGCGCCTCCCTGACGATCGGGCCCCCACTGGCGGCCACCCAGATGGCCTGCCCGCCGCCGGTGATGCAGCAGGCCGCCCGGTTCAACCAGGCGCTTGCCGCCACCCGCTTCTTCCGCCGCGATGGGGCCAACCTGCGGCTGCTCGCTGCAGACGGCAGCGTGCGCGCCACCCTGGTGCCCCAATCCAAAACCCTGGCCGGCAGTTGGCAGGTGAGCGCCTACAACAACGGCCGCCAGGCGGTGGTCAGCCCCCTACTGGGCACGGTTCTTGATGTCTCCTTCCTGGAAGGCGGCCGGATCGGCGGCAGCAGCGGCTGCAACCGTTACAGCGCCAAGATCCAGGTGGACGGCAGCAAAGTGACGATCTCAGCGCCGTTGAGCACCCGGCGACTATGCAGCGAACCGCCAGGGGTGATGGAGCAGGAACGGCAGTTCCTGGCGTCCCTGGCCTCGGTGGCCACGCTGCGCCACGAAGGACAGCGGCTGGAGCTGCGCCGCGCCGACGGCGCTCTTGCTGTGATCCTGCAGCGCCTGCCAACGGCAACCAAGTGACAACGTTCCTGCAGCTGGCGGTGAACCTGCTGGCGCCATTGCCCCACCTCGCTAGCCTGCTCGATCGGGTCCAGGATGCACTGCTAACTCCACTGACGGGGACCGCCGTCGGCCACACAGGCCTGATCCTGGGGGCCTACGCCCCCCTCGCCCTCGGGGTCGGCCGTCGCTCTGGCTTTCTGCTGGCGCTATGGCGCTGGCCGCCTCTTGGGGTGCTGCTGCGCGGCTCCCTGCCGCTGCTGCTGATGCCCGCCTTGGGGGAAGAGCTGCTCTTTCGCGTCGCCCTTTTGCCCCACCCCGCAGGCGGTCCCAACTTTGCGAGCTTCTGGGCCTGGGGGGCCCTGAACGTGGGCTTGTTTGTGGTGTATCACCCCCTGGCGGCCCGCCTCTGGGACCGGCGCCAGCCGGCGGTGTTCGACGATCCGCGCTTCCTGCTGCAGTGCACCCTGCTTGGCAGTGCCTGCGTGCTCGCCTATGGGGCCAGCGGCTCCCTGTGGGCGCCGGTGCTCATCCACTGGTTGGCGGTGGCCGCCTGGCTTGGACCCCTGGAGGGCCACCGCTGCCTGCCTGGCGCCAAGCCGCACGAATCGGCGGCACCTTGACCCCTGGCCCATGGCCCCGATCGGGACTGATCAATCCATCGCGCCGGGCAGGAACCGCAGGATGAAATCAGCGAGGGCCACCTGGGTGCAGCGGGGATGCCAGTCGCTGCTGCCCGGCAGCCGCCGCCAGCACTGCACCTGCAACTCGGCAGTGGTGCTGGCGTCCAGGGCGACGCGATAGCGATATTCGGCGTCGGCGGCCTGCTGGGGCGCGGACAGTTGTTCGGCTCCAGGCTGGGTCGCCACGAAGGCCTGCAGGAAGGCAGCCGGGTCGCCATTGAGGCGGCGGGCCGTGGCAAAGCGCCAGGCCGCACCGGTGGGGTATCCGTCGTGGTGGAGATAGAGATGCTGCTCCGGGCTGCCCGGAAAGCCAATGAAGCTGTAAACGGCGCGGGTGGCCAAGGCGACAAGAACGGCGACACTCTTCAGTGCCACCGGTGTACCCAGCGCCAGCGCCGCCAGAGCGGCCCCCTGGAGCAGAAGCGATCGCTTGCCTGCCCGCACCATTAGCTTCGCAGTGGGAAAGCCACCCGCCAGCCACCCCCATGACCCAAGCCAGCCTCGCCCCCCAGCCCGATCTCACCAGCCTGCTGGTTGGCAAGGCGCTGGCGGTCAAGCCTGTGTGGGCCCTGGCCAAGGCCCAGGCGCGACGCATGATGATCGGCCGGGCCGAACGGTTGGGGATTCCCTGGCGCGAGACCGTCGCCGAGCTCTCACAACGGGATTGGCAACCCCACTGGGATCAGGTCTACCGCGAAGGTGTAGACCTGCCGGCCAATTACCGCGCTTCCTTCCACGGCTATGACGCTGGCCACCTCTGCTGGCAGGCGGCCTATGAGTTTGAGGTGGCCTCCAATGCGGTGCATTCCAGCCTTTATCCGGAAGCGGGCGCCCACAGCGACCAGGTGTTGCGGCAGGGCTACCACGAATTGCTGCAACAGCAGTTCCCCCAGGCCCCGGCCCGCATCCTCGATCTGCACAGCACCGTGGGCTTGAGCACCTTCCGGCTGGAGCAGGCCTTTCCCAGCGCCACGATCACGGGCCTGAATTTTTCGCCCTACTACCTCGCCCTGGCCGCCTACAACGCCGCGCAAAAGGGTTCGGCGGTGGATGCGTGGGTCCATGCCCTGCCGGAGGCCACCGGCCTAGCCGACGGCAGTTTTGATCTGGTGTCGGCCTTTTTGTTGTTCCATGAGATGCCGCAGGGCACTAGCCGCCGCATCTTCCGCGAAGTGCGTCGCCTGCTGCCCCCGGGTGGTTGCTTCGCCTTCATGGACATGAATCCCGCCAGCGGCGCCTACCAGACCATGCCGGCGTTTGTGATGACCCTACTCAAGAGCACCGAGCCTTATATGGATGCCTACTTCGGCCTGGATCTGCGCCAGGAGCTGCTGGCGGCGGGGTTTGATGCGGTGCAGATACAGTCCTGCACCCCCCGGCACCATGCAGTGATCGCCCAGGTGCGGGCCTGAGTTGCGGCGGCCTGAGGCGGTTCATCTTGAGTATTTGTATAAACAATTACTGCGGATGGTCATCACTGCTGCAGTGATTAGTAATACCGCTTGCATTCGGCGGCCTTAGTGGTCAACCTGAACCTGCAGGTGAAAACGTCGGGTGATCGAGGAATCCCCTTCCCAATGACGCCAATTTTTAAGCTCGATTGTGGAAGCACCAGGTGCTCTGGCTCTAAACAGAAAGGACACTTCTCCCGATGCTCCTACGGTATTGGGCTTGTAGTTGGCTTCTGAATCCACCAACTCCAGGATCTGCTTATCGAATTGATCCACTGCCCAACTAAAGCCTGTGGAAGCATTCTCCAAAAGGGATATCTTAAGAAGGTCATTGCTAACAACATGCACCGTTTTGCCGTCCTGCTTTTCTGTAATCGATAGCATGGATTTCTGAGCCCCCGAACGTGTGGTTTGATGAGAAATTTTCGCGCCCCACATTGCACCTGCCGAATAGATAGTCCATTGACAACATATAATGATAGACAATATCAAGACTGCCAGAGCAGACAAGATTCGCCACTTGTTGGTTTTTTGGAACAGATTCGGCAGGGGCAATAATGGAGACATCAGCTTAGACTGTTATACCATAACTTTCATTGAAAAAGCCGGCATTGATGTATGCCTCGCTTGCATAGGCGAAGCCTTCGTCTCCCCATTTCTCGCCCCAGCTATTGCGAATGATGAATCTCTTATCAGCGGTGTAACCCACCACGCAAATGGCATGGCCACCACGGGCTGTATTGGGCTGAAAGGTGTCAAGATTGCCCTTAGTTGTCGTGGCATTGTCCCAAGTCTTGTCTACTTTGAGGCCTGCCATGAACGGGCCCTGCGTTGCCAGCCATGTGCGCCATTGGGTCAAGTTCTTGCCCAGGTTGTAGTAAGCGGTAATTCGCCGACTGGCCGCATTTGCATAGAAAGCATTTTCATTGCCTGCATACATGGTGGTTCCTATATTAAATGGAAGCAGGGATTCAGGTACCGATCCATACTTGTTTAGGAAAATCATCGCCGCTTTCAGGCTGGTTCCAGCTTCCTCGACAAAGGATTGTGGCCTATTAGTGAACTCATCGGTTTCTTTCGAGGCCATCCAGGTGCAGCGCGATGAAAGCAATCCAGGCTTGGGAATTTTACCGGACTTAACCATGTGATACCGCAGAACTCCATCGGTAGAGGCCCAACCTACGCAGGAACCTGTTGAACCTTGATCTCCGATTGTCCACCAATCTGCTCTCAAATTAACACTAGGAGGGAGGGCAGCTACTGGCGATTCCAGGGCATCAGCGGCTAAAGCACTGGCGAACCCCCAGTCGTCCTGCAGGTTTCGCGACGGCACAAGATTGCAGATCCGTTCTGATTCGTTGCGTATCTCAGTTGTTGTGCTCATTGTAGTAAGGGGATGATTGGATTAGCTGAAGCCGACAGTTAATCCTTTGGCTTCAGCCACCATCCTGTTACCAGCAGCATCCTCAATTGAATATATGACATAAATGTAAGAACTGAAATGCCCCATACATCGTTAATTGAACAGGATTGCCGATGGCTTCTATTCACAATTTATCAAAGATAAATTTGCGCAAGAACGATACTCAAAAGCATGGAAACCCTTGTAGAATGCGCCCTTGTTCACCAATCTAGTTCTAGACTCAGCCACTACACCACGAACGTGTGTAAAGGGGCGGTATTGGTAAGCAGGTTCCCCGTGGAAGCTGGCGATGCTGTTTAGCATAAAGACAGGATTATTAGAACCGTGTGTAGTCCCTCCTGAAAGTCAGCGGCGCTGGGAGACCATAAAGACGCTCTGTTTACTGGTGGTTCACCTCCAGACTGGCGGCTGATGTGGGACTGGCTGGCAACATGCGCTCGGGCAAACCGCGCCAAGCCAATACCGAGCCGGCCTGAGCGAACTGGTCCCGGCCTGGGTGGCGCAACGCAAAGACCAGCTCACCCTGCTGGATGTGCGCAGCGCCGAGGCAATCATCGGGCCCGATGGCCCGATCGGCGGCAGCCGGCTGATCCCCCTGCCCAAACGGGAGGCGCGCTGAGGCGAATTTCCCCGTAATTGACCTGTGGTGGTGCTGTGCCATGCCGGCAGCCGCTGGATCGCCGCCGGCTATACCCTGGCAGGGGCCCTAGAGAAAGGCCCGCAGTGATCCCTATTTCAGCTGGACAGGGAACGGATCCTGCTGCGCAAACGCCTGGACCAGGCCCAAGCAGAAGCAGCCCCCAGCACCGGCAGCGGACCTGGAACCGATTGCGGGCCGAAGGGCTGATTTGGGCTGGCGTCGATGCGGATACGGAATACCAGCCATTCGTCGTGATTGAAGCCAGGGGTAGTGGGATCAAGATCGCCATTGCTGCTATACCAAACCCAGCGAGCGGTGGAGTCGATAGAGGGTAGCGACCCCCACGGAAAGGAGCCATTGAAAGGGCCTGCGCTGGTTGCCACCCAGCCATTGGAGGGATTGCCTCCGCCATTGGCAGCAAGAATCTCGGCCGTCAGCAAGGCGATGTCGGCGGGGGTACCCGTGTAGGGCGCACCGAAATTAGGTAGAGTTGCGTCACGATGACCTGTTGCAGTCACTTGCCATTGGGGGTCATTGCTGTAAAATTTATAACCCGTATCAAGGTTCTCAAATTGGCCAAGGAATCCCTGCGCACTACTAATATCACTTACGGTGACGACGTAGAGATAATTGCTTGAGGGTAGGTTGAAGTTGTAGACTTCAGTTGTCGGCCAATTGAAGTCATTACCCACGAAATTTGTGGCCGAAGATCCAGTCCCATAGTAAAGAGCATAGGAATTATCTACTGTGATAGACGCCTTCACATTCACCGCCTTTGCCGGCAGAGCGGTTGCCGAAACCATGCTGCCAAGCAGACAGGCACTAAGAAAAATGGAGGTCTTGTTGCAGATAGTTGGCATGATGGTTCAGGCTGAAGTGGTGGAGTGGGCGGGGATACAGGCAAATACTGAATCAATTCAGGCGATCCCCTTTTAATAACATAAATATCTTAACATTTTATATTGTCTTTATTTTTTACTTATTTACCAGAAGCCCTTTGGCATAAATTTTAATTCTTGCGTTTTATCGGCAAATCATAGTAATACAATTCAACCTCATTTCAATTGATGGCCCATGTCATTGTCATTGGGCCTCGATTAACTCATCAGTTTAAAACATTCTCCCGGCCCTTAGGCAGGGTCATCTCCTAAGAGGCAAGAACCATCCGGCCCACCGGCACGACCAATACCTCCCTCTTTGCATTTCAGATCAAAGCTGGTGGAATCCCTTACGCCCTTACTCACCAAGGCCTGCCCCAACTTCACAGCAAGGGCAGGGGTAGGGGCATGAGCTTGGCCAAGCGGCTTTCTTTGCCCCGGCATCCTCCATGCCCGGCCATTGCAAAGGGGCGTCTGTGGAGGGGGTGCTTGACGGGCTAGTCCCAACTACCCAACCAGCTCCTACAAACCCACCTTTTGGCGCCCCAGGACCATGCCAACGGCATAGCCGGCCAGGGGCACGAGCAAACCCAAACTGAGTTGGCTGATGGCCAACAGCAAGCCCAGGCCACCGACCAGCCAGGGGGTTAGCAAAAGCAGGCCCAGCCCCAGCTGGTTGGTTTGGGAGCGCCGGGCCAGGGCACCGGAGCGCTGCACCAAGCGCGGCACACCCTGGCCGAGGCCGTAACCAAGCAAGCCCGCAAGGGCGGTCAGCAGCAGTAGACCCATACAGGCTTCAACCGGTACCGCCATCTTGATGCAACAGCGCTTGGCGCTGCGGCCTTGGCCAGGGCGATTGCATGCGGATTTCCCGCTTCAGCCGCTAGGCCCCTGGCGCCGCGGCGCCAGGGGCCTAGCGGTTGTGGAGCAGCTGCCGCATCAGATCCAAGCGGGCGTCGCTGCTGCCCAGGTCGCGATCGCCGCCGCTGGCTGGCACCTTGGGCAGCCAATAGACGAAGCCCACGTAGGTGGGAGCCGCTGGCAGCGTGCCGATCGAACGATGGTTCCATTGGTAGGCATGGCGGCTGTCGTCCGAGACCTGACGCCAATGCAGCACGGCGCGATGGTCCACCTGCAGGTCCTCCGGGCGCAACTCCAATCCCTTTTCCAGTCTCAGGCGCCGCAGCAAGGTCCCAGAGGCCTGGTTGCGGGCATCCTCATGGGCCGCCTCGGGAAGGGTGTGCCTGAAATTGCGGCAGCATTCAAAATCTCCGCCCTTAAGCAGAAATTCCTGACGCAATCCATTAAAAATTTCGTTTAAGTTGTTTACCATGGCGTTTCGAGTGCATGATCAATACCTATCTCTAACACCTAATATCTAAGGGCTGTGACCTATGGCAATTCGGTCTGGCCAAATGGCGATTGAGTTTCGCTAAATGGAAATTTCTGCACTTTACCCACATTCGCATTTATATGTAGATTTTTTGACACCAGAATTGGTGCCACCTTTTTGTTGCTTTTCTAAGGCCCTTGGGCGGCATTGGTTGCTGCGATGGCTTCCCACTGTTGCTGCAACCGGGCCCCTGCATCGCTGTCACATTGGCCCTTTAGTCCTTGGCTGAGGGCACAAGTATTGGCCACCAAGGTGGCCATCAGGCTGCGCTGACTCCCATCAGCGGCCCTGGCCAGGCCATCGACCACCAGCGGGGTCGGGGCGATGGGCACGCCACTGAGCTCGCTGATGCGCTGCAAGCTGCGCCCGATCTCACCCGGTTCGCTAAACAGGGCCGGCACCCGCCGCTGGCCCAGTTGGGCTACCACGGCGGTGAACTGGGCCGGCCGCAGGCTGGTGCTGGTGCTGTCCTGATCCACCAGGGGCATTTCCTGCAGGCCATAAGCACCGCTGTAGGAGCTGAGGGCCCGGTGGGCCATGGCCACGGGGGGGCGTTGACCGTCGACTCCCAGCGGAATCGTGGCCAGTTGCCGCCGGTTCCAGCGATCAAGATCCGCCAGCAGTGATTGCAGGGCGGCCGAGCGTGCCTCAATCTCCCCCCGACTCTGGGGTGCCAAGACGGCCAACTGGGCTGCCACCTCCCTCACCATCAGGGCCGCCTGGGCCGGATCGTGCCAGAGGTGGGGATCCTGGCGGTCCAGGTCGCCAGGGCCCGGCAGGCGATCCACGATGGCCACCCGATTGGGAAGCCTCTCCAGGGCCGGGGTCAGGCCGCCGCCATTGACCAACAGCAGGCTGCTCTGGGCCACGGCCTGGCTTTGGGAGGGGGTGAGACGAAAATGGTGCGGATCATCTCCGGGGCCCAGCAGGCAGTCCACCTGGACCTGGCTGGGCGCCAGCCGCTGGCTGAGATCGCAAAGAACGCCATCGCCAGCGATAACCCGGGGCCCATCCACAACAGGGTTGGTGGCTGCCTGAGGGGCCTGGCGGCAGCCAGCCAGGGTTGCCAGCAGCGCCAATAACACCAGCAGCACCGCTGCCCTGCCGTCTTGGGCAGGCAAGGCTGCACCCCATGCCAGGGGGCAGGCCCGCAAATTGGATCGAGACAGCACCTAAGGCAAAAGCAAAAACAGGCCCTAAAAAATGGACCCTAGCAATGATAATGGTTTTCATCGAATCGATCGCTAGGTTGGTGGCAGCAGCAAGGTCAACCTGTACCCAGCTCCGGCTCTCGACGTTGCGGACCTGACGGTGCGGCGTGGTCAGCGCCCCGTGCTGGAGCACCTAACATTTGCACTGGCAGCCGGCAGCCTCACCGCCCTGGTGGGACCCAACGGCGCCGGCAAAAGCAGCCTGTTGCAGGCCATCGCCGGCCAGCTGCCCTTGGCAGAGGGCCGGATTGACATCGACGGCGAGCCCCAGGGATCGGCCTTAAAACGGCCTGGGCGACTGGCCCTGATGCCCCAGCGCAGTGAAATGGCCTGGCATTTTCCGATCACGGTGCGGGCGCTGGTGGCCCTTGGTCTGATGGCTGGCAAGGGTGCCGACCGCTCACTGGCCCCCTGTTGCCAGGTGGATGGGGCCCTGCAACGGGTGGGTCTGCAGGACCTGGCCCAGCGGCGCTTGGACCAACTTTCCGGCGGCCAGCAGCAGCGGGCCCTGTTGGCCCGCGCTTTGGTGGGACAAGCCCCGCTGCTGTTGCTCGACGAACCCTGTGCGGCCATTGATCCGCCGACCCGCACTGCCCTGTTGGCGGTGTTGGCCCAATTGCGCGATGCCGGCCTGACCCTGTTGGTGAGCAGCCACGACTGGGGTTCGGATCTGGAGGCCTACGACCAGGTTTTGGTGCTGGATCGGCACCTGCTGGCCCAGGGGACACCGGCCCAGGTGCGCCAGACCCTGGGGGATTTACGCCTTGCCCCCCATGGCTGTGGCTGATTCCCAGGCCCTGGGGGCCTTCTGGTGGGCCGTGCCCCTTTTGCTTGCCTTGGTGAGCGGGCTGTTGTGTCCGCTCACCGGCACCTTGCTGCTGGTGCAGCGCCGACTGTTTCAAGCCAACCTGATCTCCCACGCCGTGCTGCCAGGCCTGGCCCTGGCCCTGGCCCTGCGCCTGGATCCGGCCCTGGGCGGGGTGGCCAGTGGGGTGGGCGGTGCCCTGGTGGCCGATCGCCTCAGCCGCCATGCCCCAGCCGCTGACGGCAGCCACGAGGCCGTGCTTAACACCGTGCTGGCGGGCTTTCTGGGGCTGGGTGTGTTGCTGATTCCCCTGCTGCACCTACGCATCGATCTCGAAGCGGTGTTGTTCGGCGACCTGCTGGCGGCGGGGCCCACCGATCTGCTGCGGGCCCTCGTCGCCCTGGGGGCGGTGCTCGCCCTGCTGGTGGGGCGCTACGACCAGCTGGTGTTTCTGGGGGTGGATCCGGCTGGGGCGGCGGCCATGGGTGTGCCCGTTGCCCGCCTGCAGGCGCTGATGACCCTGGTCACCGCCTTCACCATTGTCAGCGCCATGGCGGCGGTGGGGGTGGTGTTGGTGATGGCGTTGATGGGGGCTCCGGCCGTGGTGGCCCTGGTGGGGGCCCTGAGTCTGCGGGCGGCCCTGGTCAGGGCGGCTGCGGTGGGCCTGGCGGTTACGGCCCTGGGCTTTGGCCTGGCCCTGGTGCCGGCCATCAACCTGCCCCCGGGGCCGTTGATTGGGGTGCTTTGCCTGGGCCTGCTGCCATTGGCGAATCTGGTGGGCCGCGGGCGCTGACTGGCCACCCTTCTAAATTGACGGATCCCAGGCGCAGCTCACTTGCTGAGGCCCTTCGCAGCTCGCCATGGCCTTTGACAACCCCCGCACCTACACCTTGGTTTCGGTGGCGGCGGCGGTAGCCACGATTGCGCTCAAAACCCAGGCCTGGCGTCTCACCGGTTCGGTGGGGTTGCTATCCGACGCCATGGAATCGGGGGTGAATCTGGTGGCGGCGATTGGGGCGTTCTGGGCCCTCACCCTGGCGGCCAAACCGGCCGATAACCGCCACCATTTCGGCCATTCCAAAGCGGAGTATTTCTCCAGTGGCCTCGAAAGCGCCCTGATTGTGGTGGCGGCCCTGGCGATCATCCACGCCGCCGCGGGGCGATTGCAGCAACCCGAGGAGTTGCAACAGGTGGATGTGGGCCTGGTGCTTTCGCTGGTGGCCACCGCGATCAACGGCGGGGTGGCCTGGTTGTTGTTGCGGGCGGGGCGGCGATTTGATTCGATCACCCTGCGGGCCGATGCCCATCACCTGCTCAGTGATGTCTGGACCTCCCTGGGGGTGGTACTGGGGGTAGCCCTGGCCAAGCTCACCGGCTTGACGATTCTGGATCCGCTGATCGCCATCATCGTGGCCCTCAATATTGTGGTTACGGGGTGGCGATTGCTGCACGAAACGGCCTCAGGCCTGTTGGATCGGGCCCTGCCGGAAGCCGAACATCAGCAATTGGAGGCCCTGTTGGAACACCACAGAGGAACCGACATCACCTTCCATGCCCTGCGCACCCGCATGGCGGGATCCCGCCGTTTCGTCAATTTCCACGTGCTGGTGCCTGGCCATTGGACGGTGAAGCAGGGCCACGACTTTTGTGAATCCCTCGAAAGAGAGATTGCCGCGGCCCTGCCCCGCACCCATGTCTTCACCCACCTAGAGCCGATCGACGATGAAGCCTCGTGGCAGGACGAAGGGCTGCGTTGGGATCAAAGCTAGGGAGACAGGCTAAGGAAGCAGGGTGGACGTCGATCAGCGGTTGCTCTGGATTTTGATCACGTTGCCTCGACCATCGGTGGCACAGGTGCCGATGGGATCCTTGCCCTGGGCGCGGCGAGTCGTGAAGTTGTAGTCGAGGCCACTGCGATTGATATCGGCGAGGCTGGTTTTGCCGGCATCAATGCTCTGGCGCAGGGTGGCTCCCAGGGTTACGTTCACATCAGCCATCGACATCCTGGAGCCGTCGCCGTACTTGGCGAGGATGGCGGATTTGCAGTTGCGACCATCGCTTTCAATGCGGGTGTTGATCTGATCGCGATCGCCGGCGCTGGAGGCACTGGTTTCGTTGGTTTTAACCGATAGACGACGGGTGCGAGAGCCGTCATTCCAGCTGAACAACCCCTTGGCTCCCTTGTCCTCAAACAGCACATTGCTGCCGCCATCGCCCCCTTCCAGCCGCAAATTGGTGCGGTTGGGACCGGAGAAACGATAGGTGCTGCCATCTTCCAGTTTCACCACAAAGCCGACGGTGCCTGAGCCGTCTTTCTGTTTAATGCTGCAACCGCCATCAAACACGACTCTGCCGTTATCGGTGAGACGGCATTCGGCTTCCGCCTTGGCCACCGTATTGGCCAAAACGGGTGAACCAGCGGCGCCAACCAAGAGCGATAGGGCCAACCCAAAGCCAACCCTGGCGCTATGAGCCTGGGAAACAGAAGTAGCGAAGCAGGCTGGGGTATGGGAAGAAAGCAACTGGATCATTGGAAGTTTTTAGCAACTAAGATTTTACCACTGCGGATTACCAGGCAGCTGATCTGCAGTCCATGCCGCCAAGCGAAGCTAACTGATTGACTTTGCAATGATGCGGATTATGGAAATAATGAGAATTATGGAAATGTTGAGGATTATGCCGGCCTGGAATATAGCCCCGACAAAATCTCAGGATTAACGATGTGCTCTAGGATGCAACTGCTAACGCCGGGACTCCAGCAGGCTGTTTGCATCGACAGGGCGGGTGGATTGGTGTGTTTGATTCGCTGAAACGACGCGAGTTCCTGACCTTGTTGGGCATCGGCATGGGGTCCGTGGCCTTGCGCCCAGCCCTCTTGCCCAGGGGTTACGCCGCTGCGGCAAACCCCGGCACAGACCGACCCTTTGCCCCCGTCCCCTATCCCCTGCCCCTGGCCAACGACGGCCTCAGCGCCAGCCAGCAGAGGGCCGCCTACAGCCAGATCAGCCTGTCCGATGGAGTGGTGGTGCCCGAGGGCTTCCGCGCCGATGTGGTGGCGAGTTGGGGCGAACCCCTGGGCAACGGCCGCTTCGGCTTCAACAATGACTACCTGGCCTTCAACGCCTTGGGCGGTGACAAGGCCCTGCTCACGGTCAATTTCGAATACATCTCAGCGCGGGTCTGGTCTGACGCCTACGCCGAGGTCATCGGCACTGCGCTGCCCCTGCCAGCCCTGGCGGCACGGCTGGGCCAACTCCAAGGCGATCTGCCTTGGGACACCCTCGCCGAGAACGATCCCCTGCGCCAGATGGTGCTGGAAGTGGCGACAGCGGCCATGGCCGACCTGGGCATCGGCGTTTGCACGATCGAGCGGCAGGCCGATGGCTCCTGGAAACGCACGCCCGGTCGCCACGACCGCCGCATCACCGGGCTGAGCGGCTGGGCCGACCCCACCCAAAGGCTGGGCGTCAGTGGTCCAGCGCGGGAGGTGTTCGCTTTGAACAAACGACTGGGCTACGACGATGGTCTGGGGGATGGCATCATCGGCACTTTCGCCAACTGCGCCGGCGGCCAGACCCCTTGGGGCACCGTGCTGAGCGCCGAAGAAAATTTCCACAATCAGGTTGCGGAGGCGGTCTTTGCCGACGGCTCCGCGGCGCCGCCGGCCCAGCGGCCGTTTGTCTATGACGGCAACAAACTGGAGGGCTTGGGCCAGCCCTTTGGCTTGGCGGGCAACAAATACGGCTGGATGGTGGAGATTGATCCATTCCAACCCCAACGCCCGCCGACCAAACACAGCTGGTTGGGCCGGTTTCGCCATGAAGCCGTGGCGATCAAGGCCCAGCGCGCCCAACCCCTGATCGTTTATTCCGGCTGCGACCGTTATGGGGGCCATCTTTATCGTTTTGTCAGCGAATCTGTGGTGCAGGACCCGCAGGATCGCGCCAACTCGCGCCTGTTTGAGCAGGGCCACCTTGAAGTCGCCCGTTTTGGCGAAGACGGCAGCGGCCAATGGATCCGCCTCGCCCCCCAGACCCCGATCCAACCCCAATACCCCAGCCACTACGACCAATGGGGGGTGCCGATGGCCACCGTCCTGCCCCATAGCGACCGCCGCCGACCAGGAGCGGAACGCTTCTCTAGCGATGAAGCGGTAGATGGCTACCGGCGGCGTTTCAAAACCCTGGCGGACCTCTACCCAGGCCAAGGCCCGGGCCAAGGCCAAGGCCATTCCCAAGCCCAGATGGGGGCCATTTTGATTGATGCCCACCTGGCGGCCAACGCCGTTGGGGCGACGGCCACGGCCCGGCCCGAGGACACCGAAATCGATCCCGCCAACGGCGATCTACTGCTGGCATTCACCGCTGGCGGCGGCGATGGCGAAGGCAGAGCCGATCCCGCCATCTTCCACGGCCCGGCCCGCCAAGCCAGCTGGCCCCACGGCTGGATCATGCGCCTTGCGGACGAGGCGCCGGCGGCAGCCCGCTTTCGCTGGCGCATGGTTGCCACAGGCGGTCTGCCCTGGCAGGGGGGCATGGGCTTTGCCAACCCCGACAATCTGGCGATCGACCCGGCCGGCAATCTCTGGATGGTGACGGACCGGCTGGGGGGCCGCGATAGCGAGATCTTTGGCAACAACAGTTGTTGGTTGCTGCCGGCCCAAGGCGCCGCGGCCGGTGAGCCGCTCTGCTTTGCCACCGCTCCAGCGGAGTCGGAATTCACTGGCCCCTGCTTTGATCCCGCCGGCAAGACGCTGTTTCTAGCCGTGCAGCACCCAGGCGAAACCAACGGCATCCGAGCGGTGCCCCAAGCGGCAGCGCAGGGCGCAGGGGCCAGCGAAGCGCAGGCTTATACCCTCAGCGACCGTGATGGCCAGCCCTTTGAGCAGTTGCGCTGGGTTCCGCTCGGCTCCAACTGGCCATCTGGACCCGGGCGCCCACCTCGGCCAGCGGTGGTGGCGATTCGTCGCCAGAGCGGGGCTAGGTTGCTGGAGACCTGAAGTTACAAGCATCACCGTCGGCGCAACTGACAACCTGTTCTTAACGAAGCTGGTGCTGCACTTTTGTAGTTTCGTACCATCACCCTCCCTTGACCGATGGTTTTCCAAGCTCTGTTGGCGCAATCCAAACCTGGGGCCCTGGCGGCCAGGAAGCCAACCCGGAGATCGCTGCGGAATCTGGTCTTGATTGGCACGGTGGCTGGCCTCGGCGTCAGCCTTGGGGCCTGTGGCGGCACCACCACATTGAATGGAGCAGGGGCTTCATTTCCGGCGGCGATCTATCAACGCTGGTTTAAGGATCTGGCGGATAAAGGCGTGCGAGTCAATTATCAGTCGGTGGGATCGGGGGCCGGCGTTCGTCAATTCATCTCCCGCACCGTTGATTTCGCCGCCAGTGATGTGCCGATGAAGGCAGAAGAAATCGCCAAGCTGCCCCAGGGAGTGGTGCAGATTCCGATGACGGCCGGTGCCATTGCGGTGGCTTACAACAACAAAGGCTGTGAGCTGCAGCTCACTCAACCCCAGCTAGTCGATATATTTTTGGGCAAAATCAATAATTTCAGCCAGCTGGGCTGTGCCGCCAAACCGATCAAGGTGGTCTTTCGCTCGGATGGATCAGGCACCACCGCCAATTTCACGGCCCATCTGGCGGCCATCAGTCCCGCCTGGAAAAGCGGGCCGGGGGCTGGCAAGAACGTCAAATGGCCCACGGGCATTGGTGCCAAGGGCAATGAGGGGGTAGCGGCCCAGCTGAGCCAGGTGGAGGGCACCATCGGCTACGTCGAGTCGGCCTTCGTCAAGGAGCCACTGCAGGCGGCTGCCATCAGCAATGCCTCCGGCCAGAAGCTCAAACCCACCCTGGCGGCAGAGCAGGAGGCCCTGGCGGCCATCGACCTGGGCCCCGATCTCACCGGCAGCAATCCCAACCCAGCCAAGGGCTATCCGATCGTTACCTTCACCTGGATCCTGCTCTACAAAACTGGTAACGGCGCCAGTCACGAGGCCCTCAACAAGGTGTTTACCCACACCCTCAGCGACGAAGCCCAGGCGATGGCCCCTGATCTGGGCTTCATCAGCCTGCCCGCCGAGGTGCTCGCCAAGAGCCGCCTTGCCCTGGCCACAGTCAAACCCTGATCCAGCTCATAACCCTCCCACCCCCTGGCAATGCCGGCAGCCGATCTCCCAGTCCTTGCCAGCGGCGGCGATCCGAGGATTGGTGATCTGGCCCTGGGTTTGATTCAGCAGCAGGTGCGCCGCCTCGGCCAGTTGCACCATGCGGTGCTGGCCGATGATGACCCCGAGGCTCTGCACAAGCTGCGCATCAGCCTGCGCCGCTTGCGCTCGGGCCTGGAGGTGTTTGCCCCGGCCCTACTGCTGCCCGAGGGGGTCCATGAGAGCCGCCTCGCCCGCGTAGCCCGCCGCACGGGCCTGACCCGGGATTTGGATGTATTTCGCGAGCGGCTGGAACATCCCTGGTGGCCCCAACTACCCGAAGGCGAACAGGTTGCCCTGGCTAAGGCCATGGCCCGGCTGAAACGGGATCGGCGCCAGGCCTTTGAGGGCATGGTGGAGGCCCTCAATGGCGGCCGTTATCTCAAGCTGCTGGCCCTGCTCAACCAATGGCAGGCGTCACCCAGCTACAGCTTGCTTGGCCAGCAGCGCCTCAAGCCCTGGCTAAGCGACTGGGTGTGCCATCTGGGCCAAGGTTTGTTTCTACACAACGGTTGGTTTGTGAATAATCCAGCGGCAGAGGACTTGCACGAACTGCGCAAACGCATCAAGGGTTTGCGCTACAACCTGGAACCCTTCATTCCCTTTTTGCCAACAAAGATGCTTGGCTGGATTGAGGAGCTCAAACAGGCCCAGACGGTGCTGGGCGAACTGCATGACCTGACGGTGCTGGAAGCCTCGCTTTTGAGCCAGCCCTTGCGCCGTAAAGCCAGCCCCTTGCCCACCCTGCAGGGGGCCATCAGCCAGAGACAACAGCAACACTGGCAGCAATGGCAAGCCCAGGCGGGGCGCCTCAGCAGCGATGCCAACCGCCAGGACCTGCACCGCTTGATCCTGGCGCCTGCTGATAACCAGGGGGCCCTGTTAGGACAGGGCTAAAGGCCTAGCTCCCTGCCCTGCCGATCCCTGGTAATGACTGATCTGTTCACTCCCCTGGCCCTGGGGTCGCTGTTGCTGCCCAACCGGGTGTTGATGGCCCCCCTAACCCGCTGCCGCGCCACGGCCGACCATGTACCCACGGCCCTGATGGCCGAGTACTACGCCCAGCGGGCCAGTGCCGGGTTGGTGATCAGCGAGTGCGCCATGGTGCTGCCGCACACCTCCAGCTTTGCCACCGAACCCGGCATCTACAACGCCGACCAGATCGCCGCCTGGCGCATGGTTACTGAGGCGGTGCATCAGGCCGGCGGCCGCATCTTTTTGCAGATCTGGCATGGCGGGCGCGCCTGCCATTCGCTCCTCAATGGCGGTATGCAGCCGGTGAGTGCCAGCCCCCTGGCCATCACCGATGCCCAGGTACATACCCCCCAAGGCAAGGTGGACTATGAAGTGCCTCGGGAACTGGAGGACAGTGAAATTGCGCCGATCGTAGTGGCCTTTGGCGCAGCGGCCAGCGCGGCGGTGCAGGCCGGCTTTGATGGGGTCGAGATCCATGGCGCCAATGGCTATCTGATCGATCAATTCCTGCGCGATGGCAGCAATAAGCGCCAGGGCCCCTACGGCGGCAGCATCGAAAACCGAGCCCGATTGCTGTTGGAAATTTTGATGACGGTACGGGCCGAATGCCCGCTGGTGGGCCTGCGCCTCTCGCCCCTGAACAGCTTCAATTCGATGCGGGACAGCAACCCGCTGGCCCTGACCAATTGGCTGGCCGAACACCTCAATGGCCGGGGCCTGGCCTATCTGCACCTGATGCGCGCCGACATGGCCGGCATCCAGCAAGCCGATGTGCTGACCCCCTTCCGCGAGCGTTTCCAGGGGGTGCTGGTGGCCAACATGGGCTACACACCAGCCGAGGCCAACGAGGCCATCGCCGCCGGCCTGGTGGATGCGGTGGCTTTTGGCCGGGCTTTCATTGCCAACCCCGACCTGCCGCATCGCATTGCCATTGGGGGTGCCCTTAATGAAGATAATCCGGAGACCTACTACAGCTCGGGACCGGTGGGTTATACGGACTATCCGGCTTTGGTGGGGTGAGCGGCACCGTTGGGGGCATGGGCCCGAACCAAAACGCCACTAGCGAATTTGCCGCATCTTTATGCTTATAGCGTTTGGGTTAGCTGCCTCCAAGAGTGGCCATCCTCTCGTGTCCCAGAGCAGTTCGTAGCAACCGCCACAAGTGGACACCGGGTCTGATAAGCACTGCTCATGGCGAACACAAACGGCCGAAAGCGTTTGCGGCTGCTAAAATCAGGATTGATTCGTGGAGGTGGTTCACGGAAAGGTGCAGGGGCGGCTTTGTGGTTCACTGAAACCAGCCAATATGCGTTCGAAGGATCAGACCAGCCGTTTCTTGCTTGATATAGCCAACTGATTATGTGATCGTGCAATAATGAAAACCATTTAGGCGTTGAATTTCGCAGCAAGGCCACTGTGATTTCATCTTTATTTGCTACGCCGAAATAGCACCATACTCAAGCTTGATGAGGCCCTTTGGTTCTAATGGCGGAAATCATTCTGGTTCACGGCATTGGGCAGCAGCGCTCCTCAGCCGACAAGCTGGAAAGTGCCTGGCTGCCGACCCTTGCCGGTGGCCTACGGAACATCGGCGATGCCGATCTGGCGGACCGACTTTGGAGAGGTTCTTCGCAACCAGGTGGCATCGATTCGCGGATGGCGTTTTATGGCCATCTC
>Ga0207941_1000155_pt1 | contig 21324 bp, 21 predicted proteins | sample LakMenEpi13Sep12_FD_150695 | JGI IMG/M metagenome (GOLD analysis project Ga0207941, IMG submission 150695) | Freshwater microbial communities from Lake Mendota, WI - 13SEP2012 deep hole epilimnion (SPAdes) | ecosystem: Environmental > Aquatic > Freshwater > Lake > Epilimnion/Euphotic zone ...
GAAAGAACAAATTCAAATTCCACTTATTGCCGCAGGCGGAATTGCCACCGGTCGTGGCATGCTCTCCGTAATGATCCTTGGTGCAGACGGTGTTCAAATGGGAAGTCGTTTTGCTGCTTCCACAGAAAGCTCGGCTCATAATGATTTTAAACAAACTATTCTCGAAACGAAAGAAGGAGATACCCAAGTGACATTAAAAGAATTGGCTCCTGTACGATTAATCAAAAATAAGTTTTACAATGATATTCAGGAATTGTATGCCAAATGTCCAACACCCGAAGAATTAAAAGAATTATTAGGACGAGCCCGTGCCAAACGCGGTATGTTTGAAGGCGATTTAGTAGAAGGCGAATTAGAAATTGGTCAAATTGCCGGATTAATTCATGATATTAAGCCTGTAAAAGAAATTATTGATTCGGTTATGGAAGAATTTGAATTGGCTAAGATGGAAGCGATTCATCTTTAATTATCAATAAGTTTGGTTTTATAGACTTTATAGATAACAGAATGGAATACATTTACTATAGATTATAACGTAAAAAGTGAAGGAACTTTTTTTTCTAAAGTTTTATATGGTTTTTATTTTAACTGAAATTATCTTCATTATTCCTTTTGGTATAATAATTTTTTAAAAATTAAAAGCCGCTCAATTATCTTGAACGGCTTCTTGTATTTTTTATGTATTTGTTTACAAATGAATCACTTCGCCATACGCATCAGCTACAGCTTCCATTACTGCTTCACTCATCGTAGGGTGAGGGTGAATTGCTTTTAAGATTTCGTGACCGGTTGTTTCTAATTTACGAGCAACTACGGCTTCGGCAATCATATCGGTTACGCCGGCACCAATCATGTGGCAACCTAACCATTCACCGTATTTGGCATCAAAAATTACTTTTACAAATCCGTCCGGAGTTCCGGCAGCTTTTGCTTTTCCGGAAGCGGTAAACGGAAATTTACCTACTTTTAATTCGTATCCTTTTTCTTTGGCTTGTTTTTCGGTTAAACCAACCGAAGCAATTTCTGGTGAAGCATACGTACAGCCAGGAACATTGCCATAATCAATTGGTTCAACATGAAGACCGGCAATTTTTTCTACACACAAAATTCCTTCTGCGGAGGCCACGTGAGCTAACGCTTGCCCCGGAGTTACATCACCAATGGCATAATACCCCGGAATATTGGTTTGGTAATAATCGTTTACTAAAATTTTATCGCGGTCAACAGCAATTCCAACTTCTTCTAAACCAATGTTTTCAATGTTTGTTTTAATTCCTACCGCTGATAATAAGATGTCAGCTTCAAGAACTTCTTCGCCTTTTGATGTTTTCACGTACGCTTTTACACCATTTCCACTCGTATCAATTCGTTCTACAGAAGAATTGGTCATAATCGTAATGCCGGCTTTTTTCAACGAACGTTCGAATTGTTTCGACACATCTTCATCTTCCACGGGAACAATAGTAGGCATGAACTCAACTATAGTTACTTCAGTTCCCATCGAATTATAAAAACTCGCAAATTCAACACCAATAGCACCGGAACCTACTACAATCATTTTTTTAGGTTGTTCAGGTAACGTCATCGCTTGACGGTAACCAATTACTTTTTTACCATCTTGCGGCAAGTTAGGTAACTCGCGAGAACGAGCTCCGGTTGCAATGATAATATGATCGGCACTGTATTCAGTTACTTTACCATCGGCAGCGCTAACATCAATTTTTTTGCCCGGTTTTATTTTTCCAAAACCTTCAATCACATCAATTTTGTTCTTTTTCATTAAAAACTGAACCCCTTTGCTCATGCCGTCAGCTACACCGCGACTACGGGCAATCACAGCCCCAAAATCTTTATCAAAAGACGAAACAGACAAGCCATAATCAGAAGCATGTTTAAGGTATTCAAAAACTTGTGCCGACTTTAAGAGGGCTTTCGTAGGAATACAACCCCAATTCAAACAAACTCCACCAAGATTTTCTTTCTCTACCACGGCTACTTTAAAGCCTAATTGCGAAGCTCGTATGGCTGTTACATAACCTCCGGGACCGCTACCTAAAACAATAATGTCGTATTTCATCGTATTTTGAATTTTCGTAATTATAGAATGCGAAAATAAGGATTTAATCTCTTTTTAGAAAGTTTCGAAGGGGATATTTGGTAATAGGTTGAACTTACAACTTGCAACCTATTACCAACAATACCTATATCTCTACTACAAACTGTGAATCATACAAGTTTTTATAAAACCCATCCGCTTTTTGAAGTAGTTCTGCGTGTTTTCCTTGTTCAACTATGTGACCTTTGTCCATCACAATGATTTTATCTGCATTTACCACAGTTGCTAAACGGTGAGCAATAACAATCGAAGTTCTTCCTTTGGTTATTTTCAATGTTGCTGCTTGAATTAATTCTTCAGAATAGGTATCGATAGACGAAGTAGCTTCATCTAAAATCAGTATACTAGGATTACTAACATAAGCTCGTAAAAAAGCAATCAACTGCCGCTGTCCTGATGATAACATCACGCCCCTTTCCTTTACATTATAATCATAACCGTTCGGTAAACTCATAATAAAGTCATGAACGCCTATTTTTTGTGCAGCTTCAATCACCAATTCCCGAGTAATCATCGGATTATCTAAAGTAATATTATTCAATATCGTATCGGCAAACAAAAAAACATCTTGCAGCACCACAGCAATCTGTTTTCGCAGACTTTCCAGTTCAAACGATTTGATATCTTGCCCGTCTATACTGATTTTACCTTGTTTAACTTCATAAAATCGATTTAATAAATTAATTATGGTTGATTTTCCTGCTCCGGTTGAACCAACTATGGCGATGGTCTCGCCGGGATTAACTTCTAAATAGATACCTTTAATCACATCTTCTCCTTCAATATAGCCAAAATGAACATCTTTAAACGATAATTCTCCTTTGAAATGAGGAGCGATAACGGTTCCGTTCTGTTGTACTTGGTCTTCAATATCAAGTATGGCAAACACCCGATTGGCCGCAATCATTCCCATCTGTAACTCATTAAACTTATCTGCAATTTGACGCAAGGGATTAAAAAGCATTGTAATCAACATCGTATAAGCAAATAAATCACCAAAAGTTGTTACTGAGTCACCGCCAATAATACCAATTCCGCCATACCATACAATAAAACCCAACGTGAACGACGAAATGATATCAGCAATAGGGAAGAAGATAGAGTTATACCAAACCGTTTTGATCCAAGCTTTGTTGTGTTTGTCGTTTATCACTTTAAACTTTTCAAATTCGATATCTTCACGGGTAAAAAGTTGAACAATCTTCATTCCGGTCACGCGTTCCTGCACAAAAGTATTCAGGTTGGCCACCTGAGTTCTAACTTCTTCAAAAGCAACCTTCATCTTCAATTGAAAAATTCGGGTAGCATAAAGTAAAATAGGCATGGCTAAAATCACAATCCAGGTTAACTTCCAGTTCATGAAGAACATGAAAATCAAAACAACAACCATCTTTATCAAATCACTGATAATCATGAATAATCCTTGACTGAAGATACGGGCAATCGCCTCAATATCCGAAACAGACCGAGTAACCAGTTGGCCCACGGGGGAATTGTCATAATATTTCATCTTAAAACGAAGCATGTGGTCAAAAAGCTTAATCCGAATGTCTTTCACGATATCTTGACCTAGCCAGTTCGCCCAATAAACAAAGTAAAATTGCGATAAAACCTCCATCAATAGTATTGTTCCCATCAACATGATGTAAAATAACAAGCCTTGCCCATCGTTTGTTTTAATGTAATTATCCACAGTTTCCTTCAACAAATAGGGGCGAAGAGCTGCGAAAATTGAAAGCGATACAGCCCAAATCACTACGCCGTTAAACCGCCATTGATAGGGTTTGGTATAGAACAAAATCCGTTTGAATAATTTAGTATCGAAGGCTTTCATTCGTGTAAAAAGGGGTAGGCAATGTGGGTTAAATATAATCCATGTGCCGGCACCGAAAATCCGGCTTCATTTCGATTTTTACTTTCAATTATTTTTCTCAAATGAGCTACGGCTATCTTCTCTTTTCCAATATTTATCATAGTGCCAACGATAGCTCGAACCATATTCCGTAAAAAACGGTCAGCCGTAATGGTAAACACTACTTGATTTCCGTTTTGTTGCCAAAAAGCCTGTGTTATTTTACAATTAAATGTAATCACATCGGTATTCGCTTTAGAAAAACATTCAAAATCTGTATATTCCATTAAAATAAGGGCCGCTTCATTCATTTTAGAAAGATCCAAAGGATAATGATGGTACCAACTTTGTTCAAACGAAAAAGCATTCTTGAATGTATTGATGTGGTACTGATAGGTTCTGCTGGAGGCATCAAACCGAGCATGAGCTTCATCGGCAACAGGAATAATAGCATAGATAACGATATCCTTTGGCAAATAAGAATTCAGTTTTGTAATCCAAAAAGCAGCATCAAGAGGCTCCGGATAATCAAAATGAGCATACATTTCTTTCGCATGAACACCCGTATCGGTTCTTCCTGCTCCAACGATTTCAATTTTGCTTTTTAACAATAGAGAAAGTGCTTTTTCCAATGTTTCTTGAACAGAGGAAGCATTAGGTTGCGATTGCCAACCGTGGTAATTTGTTCCGTTGTATGCTAATTTGATAAAATACCTCATAATTCTGGTAGCAAAGATAATTGAATTGAATTTGTGACAAATTTACAAGGGGTATAATTTTAAGTTAAACTTGCGGCCACAAGTAAAAAGGAGTTAAGATTTTAGAACCAAAAGGGAATGGAATACTTTTCACTTTGTATCTTCGTCCCTTTATTACAAAAATACAAAATTGAAAAAGATTCTGCTTCTATCAGACACCCATAGTTTCCTCGATGAAAAGATACTAAAGTATATTCTTTTAGCTGATGAGGTTTGGCATGCCGGCGACATTGGTAATTTAACCGTTACTGATGAAATCAAAAAGCTAAAACCACTACGGGCAGTTTTTGGCAACATTGATGATGATAAAGCCCGCATGGAATTTCCGTTGAACAACCGGTTTTGGTGTGAAGAGGTAGACGTATTAATCACTCACATTGGAGGTTATCCCGGCAAATACAATCTGGCAATCAGAGGTGAACTTAAAAGCAATCCTCCAAAATTATTCATCTGTGGCCATTCGCACATTTTAAAAGTACAATTTGATAAATCGTTGAATTTATTACACATGAATCCAGGTGCTGCAGGTATCAGTGGGTTTCATCAAGTAAGAACGATGTTGCGTTTTGTTATCGACGGAGCCCAAATCAAAGAATTGGAAATTATCGAAATGGAAAAGAAAATCTAACGTTTTGGGATATGTAATTTGATATAAATCAATGTGCCGGTATCAATTTTAGAACTGATTGTGATTATGCCTTTTAAACTTTTAACACGAGCTTTAATTTGGGTAAGTCCAAAACCATCAGCTTGTGTTTTAGTGCTGTCAAACCCGTTTCCGTTGTCCTCAATATTAATAATAAGTTGGTTGTTCCGTTCTTCTAAAGTAATATTCCCGATAGTCGCTTTACTGTGTTTTAAGATGTTGTTAATCAGCTCAGTGATGATAAAATATATTTTAATTTCAAACTCTTCGTTATAGCGTTTTTCATTAGAACCATAATAGTTAAAGGTAAAATAGATAATAGAATTGGAATTTTTTTCACACAAATCCTGAATAGCATGGTATAATCCGAGTTTAGCTAATACGGGCGGGACTAATTCATGGGATAAGTCGCGAACTTTGTCATGAGCTTCTTTAAGTAAAGACCGAGCCTTTAGAATTTCTTCCGGTTGGTGATTATTCTGGCCAACTAAAAATGCCGATAAGTGCAAACTGGCAGAGGATAGTAAGGCACTAATATTGTCGTGAAGCACTTCAGCTAATTTTTTGCGTTCCAGTTCTTGTCCGTCGATGGATGCATTGATAATATTTTCCTGAATTTCGCTGTCGAGTTCTTTAATTTTATTCCGTTGTTTGAGTTGTAAGTTTTGGTAGAAAAAGTAAAATAGCACCAAACTAAATCCAAACAGAGCCACGAAAATGAAAATTATTTTTTTGTTTCTATTTTCGTTTTCAACTAAATGTCTAGATTTTTCTTTGAATTCATTTTCAACTTTGTCAATCTCATATTTTGTTTCAATTTCCTGTACTTTATCGTATATTTTTTCATTGTATAATTTTTCTTTGTATTCTTGGTGCAAAGTATTATAATAATTGGCTTTTTTATAATCTTTTTGCTTTTCATAAGAATACACTAAATTTAAATAAATATCTACATAATCAATTGATGTTAAATCAGATTTATAATCGGTTATAATTTTATGAAAAATTTCGGTAGCTTTTTTAAAATCATTTTTAGATTCCATATAATAATAACCTAAATTGCTCAATGAAGAAATAATAGATTTATTCAACTTATGTTTCAAGGAGAAGTTATAACAACTATCTAAATAAGTTTTTGCAAGTTCAGGTTCCCCTTTGAGGGTATAATAGCAGAAATAATTATTATAACTAAATGAAATTCCTGAAATAGATTTTGAACCTCTATCTAATTCATATTTCTTGACCATATACTTGTAGGAACTGTCTAAGTTTTTTTCCGTATTCAATCGAAATAAATTATGATAAACATGAATTAAACTGGCAGTGTCTTTTTCTTTTAAGCCTATGTTTAATGCTTTGTAGTAATTTTTAAAAGCTTTAGTGGAATCTCTGATTATCGAATAACGGGTTCCTATTTGTTCTAAAATTTCAGCATTACCTTTTAGTTTGTTTTTTTCAGAAACAGCTAACGCTTTAAAAAGCGTGCTTAAGGCTTTATCGTGGTCGTTTAATTGACCATAAATTTTGGCTTTCTTGACCGATATTCTACAGAATTTATCAAATTGATTTTGTTGAAAATAATATTCTGACTTTGTTTTTGCATAGTTTAAACCTTTAATTAATTCCTTTTTTTCCATATAGTATTCAATAGAATCAATTTTAGGCTGAGCAAAAATTGACATATTGAATACTATTAAAAAGAAAAAAAAGAAGTGTTTATTCATTTATAAGTATTTTAACTTTAGGCCTTGTTGAATAAGTAGCCCCTAAATTTTCATAATCCTGCTGTATAAATTTAACATCAATTATGCCGGCAAAAGCTTCACAATTAAGTGTTTCCGTGATATATTTTAAAGAGGGTTCTGTTTCTCCAGGTTTTAATTCAATGGTGATAGCATAAACTCCGTCTTTATCCGATGCAGAAAAGTCGCAATTGTCTGGAATTTCATAAATTAAAGTGTAGTTTTTTTCATCAATTCTTGTAATGGTGTAAGTGCCTAAAAGTTCCATAATTATTGTTTTATTAAGTTATTTTTAATTGCGTATTTTACTAATCCAATAGTGTTTTTTACATTTAGTTTTTTTATTAAATTTTTACGGTGGCTTTCTACGGTATTGGCACTGATAAAAAGTTCTTCACCAATTTCTTTTCCACTGTATTCCAAGGAGATTAACTTGAGTATTTCTAATTCCCGTTCGGTTAAAACATTGCTAATATGTAAATCTTGATTAGATGCCAATGCATGATTACCTGAAAATGAACTGAAAATTTTGTCTTGAATGTTTTTAGAAAAATATTCTCTGCCGGAAGCAACCACTTCAATAGCTTCAACAATACTTTCGCCGGCACATTCCTTAGAAAGATATCCTGTTGCTCCTAATTTCAACACCTCTTTAATTAATTTCAAGTCGTTATAACTGGAAAGTATGATAACGCGACAAGTGTAGCCACTAACAGAAAATTCTTTCAACACTTCAATGCCATCTTTATGAGGCATGTTGATGTCCATAATTAAAATATCAGCCTTGTTTTCTTTAACTGTTTTAACCAAATCCAACCCGTTTAAGGAATGACCCACGACCTCAAATTTCGAATTAGTTTTCAGTACGGCTAACATCCCATCAATGAGCACCTGATGATCATCGGCTAAATGAATTTTAATTTTGTTTGGCATAATTATTAAGCAAGTCGAATGTTTTATTAAGATTAATCAATATCAAATGTAAAAAAAAATTAAGAATATTTCCTTTTTTTCTACATTTAATTTTGACAATCGTACAGTAAAAACGCATGATTGAAAGTATAAAAAAACCCGAACCATTGGTTCGGATTTTTAACGCACTAAAATAAACTAAGCTTAAAGCATTATTTACGTAATCTGCCCGACGATTTCACGAGCTTTTCATCCTTTTGAATAGCGAAATTGGCTAACGCTAAAAACACGATAGATAATAAAGGAAGAATAAGCCCAATACCCTTCTCAGACACTTGAGGGTCTCCAGATAATTTTGGGGCATACAATACAAACAATAGCAATAAAATTAAATTTAATATGATGTTCAATCTGCTTACGACAAATTGTTGAGGTCTTTTTTTATAAGAAAAAATTGTTAATATGGATAAAAGGGCACTAAACCCAAATAATATGGAAATAGGTAAATCAGCTTGAAAGAAAAAAGGGAAACCATTTTCATCATACCATAAAGGAAAGATAAAAGATAAAATTCCATTGCAAATAAATGCACCAATAAGATATAACGTTTGAATTCTTTGTAACATTGTGTATTATTAACATCGCAAAAATATATTTTCTTTTTTAATAAATACTATTGTTTGCTAAAAAAATATTTGTAATATTGCAATAGAATTCTGTTTGCACTTCATTTAACAGACACAAAATTAACGTGTACCTCATTACATTTTCTGAATAAAAATTAATATCATAGAACATTCATGTTTGAAATTTCTGCATTAAAAGAAATGAAGCTTTCTGAGCTTCAAGACATTGCAAAAGCTGCAAAAACAATAAAATTTCACGGCGTAAAAAAAGAAGAGTTGATTCAGAGTATTCTTGATAAGCAATCTTCTTCCTCAAAACGGGATGAAATGCCGTCAGATGATAATGGTTCAAAAACAAAACGTGCCAGAATAATACCTGTTAAAATTAAGCCTTCTACTGAAAATTCACCTTTTTCAAAATTTGATTCGGCTGAACCCATGGTTGAAAAACCAATTCCATCTGTTGTAATTGAAGAACAAATTCCCTCAGAAAAATCAGAAGAAAGACCTGTAAAATTTCAAAAAGCTAAATTTGAAAAAAAGAATTTCAAAAAGCAAGTTGATAATCCGGTTGAAATTATTCAGGTAGAAGCCTCAGAAAAAGTAGAATCTTCCGATGAAGTTCTTTCAAATGAAGAGCAACCACAACGTCAGCCCAATCAGTCCTTTTCAAAACATAATAATGGAAATGGGAACGGAAATAACAATCCAAATTTTAAAAATAAAAAGACAAATTACCGCGACTCCGACTATGAATTTGACGGAATTATTGAAAGTGAAGGTGTTTTGGAAATGATGCCTGACGGTTATGGTTTTTTGCGTTCTTCCGATTATAATTATTTGGCTTCGCCGGATGATATTTATTTATCAACTTCACAAATCAGATTATTTGGGTTAAAAACCGGAGATACTGTAAAAGGAGTGGTTAGACCTCCCAAAGAAGGAGAAAAATTCTTTCCGTTGGTAAAAGTTTTGAAGATTAACGGGCATGACCCACAAGTGGTGAGAGACCGTGTTTCTTTTGAACATTTAACTCCAATTTTTCCACAAGAAAAATTTAATCTAGCGGAAAAACAAGCAACAGTTTCTACTCGAATTATAGATTTATTTTCGCCTATCGGAAAAGGACAACGTGGTATGATTGTAGCCCAACCGAAAACTGGTAAAACAATGTTGTTAAAGGATATAGCTAATTCCATCGCGGCCAATCATCCGGAAGTATATTTAATTGTACTATTGATTGATGAGCGTCCGGAAGAGGTAACCGACATGCAACGAAATGTACGTGGAGAAGTTATTGCTTCTACTTTTGATGAACCGGCAGACCGACACGTGAAAGTGGCAAATATCGTTTTAGAAAAAGCAAAACGTTTAGTTGAATGTGGACACGATGTGGTGATTTTATTAGATTCTATCACCCGTTTGGCCAGAGCATACAATACGGTTCAACCGGCATCCGGTAAAGTATTAAGTGGAGGTGTAGATGCCAATGCATTACAAAAACCGAAACGTTTCTTTGGAGCAGCCCGTAATATTGAAAACGGTGGCTCGTTAAGTATCATCGCCACAGCCTTAACAGAAACAGGTTCAAAAATGGATGAAGTTATTTTTGAAGAGTTTAAAGGAACCGGTAACATGGAACTTCAATTGGATAGAAAAATTTCGAATAAACGTATTTTCCCTGCGATTGATTTAACGTCTTCAAGCACGCGTCGTGATGATTTATTGTTGGATGAAAAAACAATTCACCGCATGTGGATTATGCGTAAATACCTTGCCGATATGAATCCGGTGGAAGCCATGGATTTTATCAATGACCGATTTAAAAAGACAAGAAATAATGATGAGTTTTTGATTTCCATGAATGATGGGTAATTTCAATATAGGAGTATAAAAAAGTCGTCCGAAATTAGTATTTGGACGACTTTTTTTTTAATTATTTATTTTTTCTTAATGATTTTAATACTCTCTTTTTCGCTTGAATTTGTTATTAGCGTTAAAAAATAAACACCATCTTCTCCATCCAATTGAAAAGTCACATTTTTCACATCAGAAAAATAAACCTGCTTAATTTCCTTTCCTAATGCATCAGTTTGAATGATAGTACCTGAAAACTCCTTGTCAAAATTGATATTGACAAGTTCGGTTGTAGGATTGGGAAATACTTTGTAACCGGCAAGTATTGGATTCGAAAACGTTAGACTATTACTCTCTAATTTTAAAACCCAATAATCAGATTGTCCTCTGCTGGCTTCTGTTTTATCTCCTGAGATTCCTGATAATGAACTTCCGGCTACAAAATAGCCTCCATCCGGTGTTTCAATAATGTTTGTAAGGCCTTCACTTTCAGAACCACCAATTGTCTTTTGTCCAATTATATTTCCTTCCGAATCGATTAAAACAATCCAATAATCATTTGAACCTCTTGAATTGCTTGTTTTGTCACCTGAAATTGAAGAGCGAGAACTACCGCTTAAAAGAAAATTTCCATCTATTGTTTGTGATAGTCTGTTAAGTGATTCTTGGTCATTACCACCAATCGATTTTTGCCATAAAATATCACCTGTACTAGTTAATTTGAGTACCCAAAAATCGGACAAACCATTTGATGCAACTGTTTTATCACCCGAAATTAAGCCCGCCGAAGTACCGCCAACCAGAATATCATTTTCCGGGGTGATGAGCATATCTGAGAGTAAATCGGTATCGGTGCTTCCAATTGTTTTTTGCCATTCAATAACACCTTGAGGACTCAATTTTAAAATCCAAAAATCATGACTATTGCCTCTACTGTTTTCACTTTTTTCAAACCCAATGTTTGATCTGGAACGACCACCAAGTAAAAAACCACCATCATTGGTTTGGCAAACGGTTTTAAAAAGGTCTTCATCTTCACCGCCTATGGTTCGTTGCCATTCAATGTTCCTATCTTCGTCTAGCTTTAGCACCCAAAAATCCGCATTTAAAGCAGAAAAGCCTCTGAAATTTTCTGTTTTTTCACCCGAAATAGGCGATCTGGAGCTACCTCCAACAAAATAGCCACCATCTGTGCATGGAATAGTCATCATGTCAAACTCTGAACCGCTACCTCCAATCGTTTTTTGCCATTCTATAGTACCAAGTTCGTCTATTTTTACTAACCAATAATCTCCCTCACCTCTTGAATTTTCTGTTTTATTTCCTGAAATATTTGACCAAGAAATATTTGAAATAAGAAAACCGTTATTATCTGTTTTAATTACATCATAATTATATTCTCCTCCATCTCCACCATAAGCTTTCTGCCATAGAATTTCGCCATTTACATTTATTTTTAATACCCATGTATGTGATAAACCACCAAAACCATTTATAGTTTTATCGCCCGAAATGTTAGATTGTGATTGCCCGGATAATAAATAACCATCAGATAACGCTATAGCTTTTTTAAAAGCATCTACATTATTCCCTCCAATCGTTCTCTGCCATTCAATGCCGGGTTGAGCAAAAGCAATAGATGATGTCACTAGAAATAGGAAAAAAAACTTCATAATTATTAATCTTTGTAAATTACAGTCTGTTTTACGGCACCACTTTCAGTTTCTTTACGAATAATATGATAATATTCGTTCATTAAGTTTTGAAAAAGTGCAGGGTCTTTTACTTGGATTTCATTTAATTGCTGAATTGTTATATTCATTGATCCTAAATCTTTTGTAGAAATAACTAATCCATTTACAAAATCTTCTGTTTGACAAAAAGGTTGTCGATTACAATCTACAAAAAAATCATTTGTTATAGTTGGATCAACTTGATTTATCTGAACACCAAATGTATAGGTAGTATTTATGATTTCCGGTAAATCATTTATAGTTGCAGAAGTAGGGTCAGATAAGTTTACATTGGTAAAAGCATAATCAAAACTTTTTTGAAAACGATGTCTTAACAATGTATTTCTACACACTTCTGCTGTTCCATCGCCATTATCAGAGATACTTCTAATAATTGTTCCACCATAAGGAATTGTTTCAAAAGGTTCATATAAGCTTTCAATTGTATTGTAAGTTTGGAGTACGTGTGCCATTGAGGGGCTTTGTAAATAACTTCTCATTCGAACTACTTGACCTGGAGTAAAATGAAAACCACAAGTTGAATAAGCATCATATCCTAAATAATTTGCAGGTACAACATCAACATAAGGCTCACCTGTACAATCTGTACTATTCGGATTATAAATATATTCACAGTTGTTAAACCAAGGTTGAAAGGGCTGTGCTGGAGTGTCATGAATTAAATCACCAGCAACATTTGCATTGTAAAGCGGAGAGTTTACATCTCTAGTTACATGTTCACATTGACTAGAATTATAATTATTAAAAACATGATGTAAAGTAAAACAATGGCCTAATTCATGTCCTAATACCTGCATTCTGCTAGAATCATTCATTGTATGAAATGAAAAGACCGCCCATGTATTTCCATTTATTGCATAAGCATGACCAATATGAGTATAGTTAACAAAATAAATATTATAGGTATTGTAGTCATGCAAGCCTAAAGATGAAATTGAAGTTCCATTTTGTTGACCATTCGTAACGTCTGAATTATAGGATATATCAAAACCTTTGTATTTGAAGAAAATATTATGTGGATTAAAAGTGACATTCATGTCTTTTAGAATTTCCATGATTTCATTTTCTCCAAATTGAAATACTTGTTGACCATTTACTGTTACACCATTTGGAATAACTGGATTTTCATTGTTTTCATATATAATATGAAACTTTACATTCAAAACATACTTATTGTCAGTATTATAGGAAAATTCGGGGGGTAATATTATTTACAGGTGTTTCGTCACCATTCCCACAAACAAAAGATTGAGCATTCATTAAAGCGGTACTACTCAAAAACAAGAGAAAAATAATTTTTTTCATAAATAAATGATTTAAATGGTTAGTTATTAAGTAAATGTAATTAAAAAATTTATAAAAAAGATACTTCCTACAAAATAAATCATAAAATATAAAAAGTCGTCTTTGATTGACCAAAGACGACTTTTTTGTTGCTCTTATTAGTTATTCTAATTTTTATAAAGCCAAAACAATCTTTGTAAAATCATCACTTTTCAAAGCTGCTCCGCCTATTAAACCACCGTCTACATCGGGTTTTGAAAAGATTTCGGCAGCATTTTCAGGCTTAACGCTTCCTCCATACAAAATGGAAACATCTTCAGAAACTGAATTTCCGTATTTTTTATTTATGGTATCTCTAATAAAATCATGCATTTCCTGAGCTTGATCCGGTGAAGCGGTTTCTCCCGTTCCAATGGCCCAAACAGGTTCATACGCTAAAATAATATTTTTCCAGGCAGAAGCTTCTAAGTGAAATAATCCGTCTTTTAATTGGTTTTCCACTACATTAAAATGTTGTCCCGATTGCCGGTCTTTTAATTCTTCGCCAAAACAGAAAATAATTTCCATTTCGTGTTTTAAAGCAGTATCAACTTTGTTAGCAAGCAACGCATCAGTTTCGTGAAAATAAGCTCTTCTTTCTGAATGTCCTAAAATTACAATGTTTATTCCGACACTTTTTAGCATTGAAGCGGAGATTTCTCCCGTAAAAGCTCCGCCTTCTGCTTGGTGCATATTTTGTGCTGCCACTTCAATATTGGTAAATTCCAAGTGATCGGCTGCGGCTGATAAATTCACGAATGTTGGAGCAACTATGACTCTTTGCTCTAAATCAGTTGGAATTTTTTCTATTAATTCATTTAATAAGTCTTCAGTTTCTTCCGCCGTTTTATACATTTTCCAGTTACCGGCAACTATTTTTTGTCTCATTTTGTTAGGTTATTTAAAGTGGTAATCAGTTGTTCTTCGTCGGCTTCAATGGCACGGTACAAAGCGATTTTACCTGTTTTGTCCACGACAATGTATCTTGGAATCCAATCGATATCAACTGTTTTCACGAAACCGCCACCTTTCCAGTTGGAAACAATTAAGTAATGTTCGCCTCGAATATTGTATTTAGTGATACCTTTTTCCCAAGCTTCAGGTGTTTTGTCGTAGGATAGAAATAGATAGACGACATCAGTATATTTTTCTTGTAAGGCTTGCACTTTAGGCATTCCTTTGATGCAATCGGGACACCACGAAGCCCAAATATCAATAACAATGGTTTTTCCTTCGTATTTTTTTAGTATTTCCTGAAAAGTGATTTTGCTTCCGTCAAGAGTTTGCATACTTTCATTTAATGCATCTTCGGAAAATTCTTTTTTCTGAGCATTCGTGCAGGAAATTATTCCAAGGACAAGACAAATACTTGCAATTATTTTTTTCATAATAGTTTATTTTTTGTTTCACAAATTTACAATAACTGGCGGAATGAATTCCTAAAAAACTCCTAATTATAATCGCAATCGTTTTAGCTCAATCGGATTTTCGGATCTAAATACGCATAAACTAAATCCACCAAAATATTAATGATGATAAAGGTGGTGGCAATCACAATGACAGAACCCATGATTACTGGTAAATCTAAATTATTCAATGCTTCTACAATTTCTTTACCTAAGCCGTTCCAACCAAAAATATACTCTACAAAAACGGCTCCGGCTAACATAGAAGCAACCCATCCTGAAATGGCTGTCACGACAGGGTTCAAGGAGTTTTTTAAGGCATGATTTTTAATGATTTGGAAAGAGTTTAAACCTTTGGCTTTTGCCGTTCGAATATAATCTTGTCCGAATGTTTCCAACAATGAATTCCGCATTAATTGAATGACAACGCCTAAAGGACGAATTCCTAATACAATAGCCGGTAGAATACTATTTTTCAATTGAATGTAGCTTCCTTCCCCAAAATCGTCAACTTCATATAAACTTCCGGTCATGTTGAGTCCGGTATAGCTATGCCAAACAAATCCAAATAACCAAGCGAATAAAATGGCACTGAAAAAGGAAGGAATACTCATGCCTAAACTACTGACTAGAGCAATCATTCTGTCTAAAAGTGTGTCTTTGTACAAAGCAGAAACAATACCTAGAAAAACACCTACCACTATGGCAATAATAATGGCTAATAGAGCTAGAATAAACGTATTTGGCAATGTGTTTCCTATAACATCGCTAACTTTTTTACCGCTTTTTTGAAAACTTTCTCTTAAATAAGGTGTTTTCAAAACGATGTTAGTATTTCCAATAGTAATTAAATTGAATCCGTTGTATTTCCCTTCGGTTAAAAAAGTGTACGAATCTGATTTTGTACTATGAAAAGACAAAGGAGACAAATCATTTAAATAATAAAGATATTGATTAGAAATAGGTTTGTCGAAACCATATTTTTTCTTAACCAACGCGAGTTGCTCTGAATTTTCATTTTGATCAAGCATCATCCGGGCAGGGTCTCCGGGCAGGATCGTGAATAAAATAAAAATAACGGTGATTACTCCAAACAGGGTGAGCAATGCGTAGCCAATTTTATGGAGTAAATAACGAATCAATTTTTAGGGGTGTCTTTTTTTAAATTTTTTATTCTGGCAATTATTCCGCCTATTGAGATGAATAAGATAAGAATACCTAAAATGATTGTGACATATTTTGGCAGAAAATCACTTTTTTGATGAATAAATAATAGGTTTACACCAATAATAATCATGAAAATTGAAGCGATGCTATTGCCAATGGTAAAGGTGTTTTTCATCTTAATTCAACATAACTTTGTCAATATCATTGAAATGTTTTTTCTGAACAATCGTTCCTTTGTTTAAAACAACGATGCTTGGATTAGCTCTTTCAATGGTTTTTAAGGTGGTAGCATCACAAAAATAATAGTCAAACGTTAATTTATGCTTATCTTTTACAGACTTGATTAATGTTTCGTCTGAAGCGGTCATTCCAATTACTTTATATCTTTTTTTAAGAGCAGCTTGATGAAATTCTTCCAGTTTAGCTAAGCCATCATCATCCGCTTTTCCTAAATCATACGAAATCAGCATAATTAATTTAGGTTCTTTGAGCATGTCTTCCGTATAATCACTACCGTCTAATTCAATCGTGAAATCATGAATAGGAGGAACGTAACCTTGTTTGATTAATTTGTCTTTTCGATCGACAAATTCTGCTGTTTCAGGAACTTTGTTGGCCATCACATCAGCTTGAGAAAACTCAGTTTCAACGCCATTCACTTTGTAAATAAAAAGCATTTCATATTCTGACATGGTTGCTCCGGCGGGAATTTCCATTCCTTTTTGGATGTTATTTCCAACAGCAAAAGCCCGAAAATCTATAACCGGTAAATGCATCAGCACGTAATAAGCTAAAAACAAGCAAGCGGTATACGACATAAAAACGGTTGCATTTTGACCTAATTTTCCAAAAATCGGTTGAATGTATTTAAGATTAATTTTTAAAAATACAATTAATACCAATAAGACGATATCCTTTGTAAACGATTCCCATGGCGTAAGTTTAAGGGCATCACCAAAACAACCACAATCGGTTACTTTATTATAATAGGCTGAATAAAAGGTTAGAAAAGTGAAAAACACAATCATTAAAAAAAGGCTCCAAACTGTAAATTTAGGTTTGAATCCAATTAAAAGCATTACCCCTAAGACTATTTCAAAAATGACCACGACCACAGCAATTAATAAAGCAAGCGGAACCAAAAAAGGGATGTTTAAAACTCCTTCAGAAAAATATTCTTCAAGTTTAAATGAAAAACCTACCGGATCATTCAGTTTTATTAATCCTGAAATAATAAATAATAATCCAACAAGAAAACGGACAATGTGAGTGAGTACTTTCATGGTTTTATTTTTTGTGAAATCCTAAGTGAATTAAGGCAAAAACAGCATAATTAATCATGTCTTGATAATTAGCATCAATTCCTTCTGAAACTAACGTTTTACCTTTGTTATCTTCGATTTGTTTTACACGTAGCAATTTTTGCAAAATTAAATCGGTGAGGGAGCTCACACGCATTTCACGCCAAGCTTCTCCATAGTCATGGTTTTTGTTTTCCATGAGTGATTTTGTTTCTGCAATTTTCTCGTCATACAAACGAGTTGCCTCTTCTAAATTTAAATCAGGTTGATCCACGACCCCTTTTTCTAATTGAATTAAGGCCATAATAGAATAATTGATAATACCAATAAATTCACCGGTTTCATCTTCATCTACTTTACGAATTTCATTTTCCTGTAGACTGCGAATGCGTTGAGCTTTGATGAAAATTTGGTCAGTTAGGGAGGGCAAACGAAGAATTCTCCAGGCACTGCCATAGTCTTTCATTTTATTGCAATATAATTGTCGGCAAACAGCGATGACATTATCATATTGTTGTGAGGTACTATCCATTATTGAATTATATTTGTAAAGATTTTCAAAAATACAATTTTCAAAAGAAGTAGATGCTACTTTTTAATGCCTTTTTTCAAACGATATGTTAATAAACTGCCAAGGCAAACTGATTGATTTAGCCACACCCAAAGTGATGGGGATTTTAAATGTAACACCAAATTCATTTTATGACGGAGGAAAATATAAAAATGAATCTGAAATAGTAAAACAAGTAGAAACAATGTTGGTTGATGGAGCTGATTTTATTGACGTCGGAGCTTATTCCAGTAAACCCAATGCCGAATTTGTCTCCGAAGAAGAAGAAATAGCCCGTTTAATTCCGGTTTTAAAATTGGTTTTAAAAGAATTTCCAACAACTTTATTATCCGTTGATACCTTTAGAATTGAAGTGGCTAACGTTGCTGTCAAATCTGGTGCCAGTATCATTAACGATATTTCGGCTGGAGGTTTGGATGATAAAATGATGGAAACGATAGGAAAACTTCAAGTTCCATACATTATGATGCACATGAAGGGAACACCACAAACGATGACTCAACTAACACAATATGATGATATTGTAAAAGATATGTTATTTTATTTTTCTGAAAAAGTGGCTTTGGCAAGAAGTTTTGGCATAAATGATTTAATTATTGATCCCGGATTTGGTTTTGCTAAAACTGTTGAACAAAATTTTGAGATTATGCAGAAATTGGAACTATTTAAAGTGCTGGAATTGCCTATTTTAGCCGGTGTTTCCAGAAAGTCAATGATTTATAAACCGTTGGATTTAACTCCGGAAAAAGCGTTGAACGGAACAACAGCACTCAATATGATTGCCCTAACCAAAGGAGCTTCTATTTTGCGGGTTCATGATGTGAAAGAAGCTGTGGAATGTGTAAAATTATTTTCCTTAATGAGTTTATAATATGAAGAAAGTTATAGTACTATTCGTTTTACTCTCTTTTGTTTCCTGTCAAAAAGAAGTGCAATTAGTTCAGGCAGTCAGCACTATCGATACGATGGTTGTAGACCATTCTCCGGTTTATATTTTTTTTGAAAAAAAAGGGAAAGATACTGTTGCTGAAGTCAATCGTAAAAATACTATCGGAACGACGAATTGGATTTTTAATATTGACAAACGCCTACCTTTAAAGATAGTTATTCCTGAAATTAGTAAGTTGCAACAAAAGAGAGAAGGACCTCAAATGCATAAAAATGAGGATGCTAAAAATTATTATTCCTATATGGATAGCGTTCAGAAATCATTGGCCTTCATGTCTTTTACGGAAATAAAGTACACGTACAATTCCTATTTTTCATCAATTTATGTAAAAGATAATCCGGATTATCATATTCATTTTCAAACTTTCACGGTAAATTTTAAACCTAATAATAAAGTATCTGTTGATGGAAATGAAGTGGAGATGAAAGAATTGCTTGCTTTTTTAAAAGAATACGCTTCTTTTTCGAGTGAAGATAAACGCGTGTTGCTTTACTTAAATTTTGATGAACGATTAACTTTTGATCAGTACTTATCCAAAGTAATTGAATTGAAAATTTTAGAAAATGAATTGGTTTCTATTTCACCAACACATTTTATTTATGACAAAAAGAAATTACCGGATTGTGATTGTGCTTTGTAAATTGTAAAGAGTAATCATTCTTCTACAATTAAAATTATTTGACATCGTTATTGATGATGATAAGGCTCATTCTTCAAAATAGTAAAACCACGATATACCTGTTCAATAAAAAACAACCTCACCATTTGGTGTGAAAAAGTCATTTCAGACAATGAAATCTTTTGTTGAGCTTTCTGATAAACGGTTTCTGAAAATCCATAAGGACCACCAATGACGTAGACCAATGTTTTGATACCGGTATTCATTTTCTTTTGTAATTCATTGGCAAACCCAATACTAGTATATGATTTTCCGTTTTCATCCAATAGAATTAAAAAATCAGTAGGGGAGAGTTTGGCTAAAATCAGTTCACCTTCTTTTTCTTTTTGTTGTTCTTCTGAAAGATTTTTTACGTTTTTAATATCGGGAATTATATCCAATTCGAATTTGATATAAAAAGACAATCGCTTTTGATATTCTTCAATCAGTGCTTGAAGGTTTTTATGGTCAGTTTTGCCAATGGCAATGAGTTTGATATTCATTTGACTATATTTTTTCAAAAGTATAAAGTTATTTTTTTATTTTAGTTAAAAATATAAAAACGATGAATTGCAAAAACTGCCAAAATAGTATAGAAACAGCTAGTAAATTCTGTTCTAATTGTGGGGCTCAAGTTGTGACAAAAAAAATAACAATTAAAAATATACTTTATGATTTTTCTGAACGCTATTTGAGTTTTGATAATAAGTTTTTGGCAACATTTAAAACACTTTTTACCCATCCAGAATGGGTTATCAATGGTTATTTAAATGGACTTAGGGTTCGTTATGTAAATCCTATTACCTATTTGATAATTGCTATAACATTAAGTGGTTTCAATATTTTTTTGATGAAAAGAGGTTATTTAGGAGAGATTGATTATGGAGCTTTTTCAGGAAATCAAAAATCTCCTTTTGACATGAAAGAATTTATGAATTCTTTTTATGATTACAACAGTGTCCTAATTTTTTTTAGTATTCCTTATTTGGCATTATTGTCTAAAATAGTTTTTTATAATTTTAAGCAGTTTAATTATGCAGAACATAATTTAATTTATTTTTATACCTACTCTCAATCTTCCATCTTTGTTTTATTATTTATACCTTTTCTGATTATTTTTAATTTAGATTTTTACAGTTATTCAATTTTTACAATTGTTTTCATGTTAGTTTATCATGCTTATGCTTTGAAAAGGGTTTTTAGTCTATCTGGAAAGCAATTACTTTTAAAAACGTTTATTTTTATTCCCGTCGGAGTTATTTTCTATATAATTTTGAGTATTATTTTAATAATAATTTATTTTGTTTATCTCATTTCTACCGGAAAATTTAATCCGCAGGATTTTGCTCAATAATGAATTATTAAGTTTATTTTTGCATCGCAGACCGCCTTATCGTTTTATGTTGAACTTGTTTCAACACCTATGTTTAGGTTCTGAATCAAGTTCAGAATAAAGAGGAAAGTCCGGACACCAAAGAGTAGCATAACGGGTAACACCCGTCCGTTCGCTTCGGCGAATGAGGACTAGTGCAACAGAAAGTATGTACAGTTCGGCTGTAGTGAAACCAGGTAAACTCTATGCGGTGAAATGCCATGTATATCAACGTTCCGTCACGGCGGATAAGGGCTACTCGTCCGAGGTTGAAGGGTAGGCAGCTAGATTCAATGGGTAACTATTGAGCAAGA
>Ga0207941_1000156_pt1 | contig 21206 bp, 20 predicted proteins | sample LakMenEpi13Sep12_FD_150695 | JGI IMG/M metagenome (GOLD analysis project Ga0207941, IMG submission 150695) | Freshwater microbial communities from Lake Mendota, WI - 13SEP2012 deep hole epilimnion (SPAdes) | ecosystem: Environmental > Aquatic > Freshwater > Lake > Epilimnion/Euphotic zone ...
ATTCCCGTTCAGAGCCAGTCTCCCTAACGGTTCGGGTCAAGGGTCCTACCAGTGACCCCACCAAAGCGGGTGAAGTGCTGACTGAGGGAGTTGAAATTTCACCAAGCAGCTTTAAATTAGCTCCAAACAAGATGAAAAAACTAACACTTACTCTTACCACTAATGTTACTCAGAAAACTCCTTTCTTTTTATGCGCTCTCTACATCCCACCTGTCGAACGCAAAGAAGGGCCAGGAGGCGCCACGAGTGGCTCCGCGCTTTTGGCTACGGAATCTTGCTCTCGCTTCTGGGTCAGCCCCTGATGGCGGCAGATAGTGTATCTGTTAATAATGATGCGACCTACGCCCCCCAACCAAGGCTTCAGGTTGATATGGACGATGGCAGCACATGCTCTGTGACGGACCGTTCCCCCCCTGCGCTTGTCGTCTATGGCCGCTGGCGCAAGGGAAATGAAGCCTTAAGCACAGCACCAGACGTTCCTAGTATAATCAATACCTCGGATGGTGTGGGTGGCGGCGTTGCTTTGCTGGTGCCACTTGGTGGTACTGGCTACAAAAACAGTTGCAGTGGTTTACTGCAACTGCAAATGAACCGCGCCAAACTGGCCTTAGCCAAGCAGTTGCTTGATGATGGTCTGATCACCGATGAAGAGATGAAGAAAACCGTGGCGAGTATGCATCGCTCACTTGGTATCAGATAAGAAACATCTTTCCAGAATGCTGACATTCGACCGTCCTTGGAACGACTGTCGGTTGGAATATTTTCTTGAATCATTGAATGAGACTCTAACAAAAATCCAATTGACAACATTTACCATTGCTTTTCCCCCTTGGCGAATCGATCGACGCCCAAGCATCTGCCAACTTGCCCAACCCACCCTGCCCTGCCCTGCTCGATGCCGTTCGAGCAGCTTATTTTGGTGTGTTTTAAACAGCTATTCTATCCATTCCTTGATTTTATCTTCAAGTATAGGCTTGTGAATGCATTGCTATCAATGCGTTCCGCGAAGCAAAATATAAAATAATATAGAATTCTAAGCAAATCTGTAGATATTCTATGGTGCACTAAAACTCATCTTAACAAGTTTTTTTAACTTACGAAGCAGCTGTTTAACTTTTTCTCTTGGCTTTTCAAAATAAACTTGATCTATAAATACATTATAATATATCTCGTCAACGGATGTAATGCTTTCGCCAAATTCGCGATGATGAAGAAGAATAGTATGCTTATTAACTTGATTTTCTTTGAAATGAACGTCTCGCAGATTATCAGCGTAAGGAGGTAAGCCAAGCTGATGGGCGATAATGCCTGCTCCAGTCTGATCATGCCGATGGCCACCGACACGTGGATCATTAGATATGCAGTTTTCTTTATTCCAGGCGATAGCATAATAATCATCAATACTGTTAACTGAAGAACTAACTCCCCTAAAAGTCAAGCCATCTAATGACATTGCATGCCAGCGCATTAAAAATTGTTTTCCAACCTCACTGCCTAGATCTAAACCAATTACGGAAGTGGGCGTTTCTGGAATCATCATCGCCTCTTCTCTGCTAATGCGGTGAAAGTTTAAGACCTCATCACTTGACCACTGACCGACTGATTGACCATAGTTATTTGAAAAAGTAACATAATTTTTTGTCTTAATCATTTCGAAAATTGGTTCGAGAGAGCGCAACGCTACAATCTGTGCGTCTATCCAGAGCACTTGATTATATCCAAGCTTTTCTGCTTCAAGAAAACAAAATGTCTTAAACGCCATCGGGGACTCAAGCTGTGTTGGGGAACCCTCTGGGAGAACATCATCCCAAACAAGAAAATCACCATTAAAGTGTGTTCTTCTAAGACTTTCTTCTAATCTTTTAAGAGATTCAACGTAGCCTTTCCGTCCCAAGCCTAGACTAATGACACATCGATTATTGAGATCTTTAACCTTGCCCATGTGGATGATTTTCATAGAATAAATGCCTCAAGTTTTTAGAAAATAAGTGTTCGCAAAAGCATTAAGTTTTAAGTAAATTTGTGGGTCTTTTCTTTTGTTGCCTAAATTTCTTCTCATTCGATTTTACAGGATAATGCCGCACCTTGCAAGGCTTGTCACAACCAAGTGCAAGCTTGTAATGAGGCTGTAATAAGGACAAAATATATTTTAGCTGTGCAATGGTCTTGGTTTGAAATTTTTTGATCTTGGAAATTTTTACCAGACCTCCCTGGGGATTTGCATGTCCCATGCCCGCGCGAGTCTGCAATGATCACCAGCCTCAGCCACTACAAGGAAAATGCCAGCTCTGCCACGCTGCCGTATTCCATCACGCAGCGGAGCCAAATTGTTCTGGCCAACGGTGCGCATTAGGTTATTATTGCTGAAGTAAGAGGCTTTGACATGGATGTTGTGTGTGCAACAGATGGCAATTATTTACCCCATTGTGTGGCAATGCTTCAGTCACTTAGGGCGCAGCAAAGTGACCCTGATTTACGCGTATATCTAATTTATGATAATACTTCAACTGAAGTTCTCGCAAAAGCGATAGCTCACCTCCACTCTATTCTCCCTTCAATTTCGCTGATTAAGGCATCAGCTGGTCCGCTGCAGGGGTTTCCTGTCAATGGTCATGCAACAGTTGCGACCTATTTCCGATTGCTCCTACCTGAGCTGCTACCCATGAATGTGAAACGGGTAATATTTATTGATTCAGATACAATTGTATTAGATAATCTAAACGAGCTATGGCAACTTTCTCTAAATGGCAAAGCTTTGGCGGCCGTTCCTGAGCATCCCCTCGCTTGTCGCCATCATGGCTACATTCATGGTGAATATTTTAATGCTGGTATTATGCTGGTTGATCTGGAGAAATGGAGATCCTCAGATATACTTAACCGTGGGCGTATCTTTGCTCGTGAACATCCTGATCGTATGCGACATTGGGATCAAGATGTGTTGAACAATCTCTTTCACGGCGATTGGCTAGCCATTGGAGATCGATGGAACGCTTGTCCTCATCTTTTTGGCTTAACCCATGGTTATGATCATACTTACCTTCTAAGTCAATCAGAAGAATTAGCAATCTCAGATCCAGCCATTGTTCATTTCGCAGGTCCAGGCCCTATCAAGCCTTGGAACGCACACTGCAAACATCCCCTTAAACAAAAGTATTTGGATGCAAAGGCTCAAACACCCTGGGCTAATCAACCGCTTGACGACTGTCCACCGCCATGGATAATCACAGCATACCAAAACAGTATTTTTCGGTTTAAATGTCAATTGCGAAAAATTTTGCCGAAGAAAACCTGAGGATTCTTATTCGGCAACAACGCCAAACTTGATTAGATTATCATCAATCGCTGCAAGGGTCTGCCATGATTCATCTGAAGGTGCCCAATCTCGATGTTTTAATATTTCAGCATATTCTTCAAACTGATCTGATTTTAACGGTAGGGGAGCATCATAGTGAGCTCCAATCAGACAATTGATCTCTTTGTGGGTTGATAGATTATTCAACCAATCTAGAAAAATATCACGGGCGCGAACAAAGACAAGTCGCTCCAATACCGGAGCAAGTATAAATCCTTGTTGCTGCTGGGAGCCAGCGATCAACTGATCCGCTTGAGACTCCCAATCGGAACTCCACTGGAATGGATAAAAGCCAAAGTGAGAACGGGGAACTCTATTATTTGAAATCAAGATTTCGTTCATTATGACTTTGAATCTGGGTACACGAATTGAAGTGGGGCGGAAATAATTTGCGAACAAAACAATCCGCTTCCATCCCTTGAGTCGATTTAAAGCCGTATCAATAAGCGGCTCTGAACCACGATCTCTGGCATGAAAAAGCAAGGGGGTTGGATCTAACGAATAAATTGGTGGCACACTGGCCGGAATCGAAACAAGTGCATCCGTTACCAAAAGACTGCCACTGGCGTGGTCCAGGCAAGCCAACTCCAGAAAAGTTCCCAGTCCCAGCTCCAGAGGGCCAAGTGGAATCCAGCTTAATTGATCGGAATGGGGAAAGCCATCGCGACCCAAGACCTTGGTCCTGCTTGCCGGGAAGCCCAACCAAGACGAGGGAAGCGAAAGTGGAAAACTCCACTGTCCATCTGCCACCCAGAGTGTGGCATCGGGAAAAGCTCGCGTCATCGAAGGCACTTGAACCTTGTGCTCAAGGCCGGAAGCCGTAGGCAACACGATTGTGCGGATGGCTCCATGGCGCTCCTCCAGCAGGTGTAATTGATCCAAAACCTCCTTGGTCGGCGCTACCGGGGCATATAACATCAGCCCATGAGACAGCCTGACTACGGTCATGCGAATGGGAACTGCTACATACCAAACCCCATGAAGTTGTTCAAAGCTCCAGATCCGATCAGGGACTAATTCCCGCACCAGAGTCTTGCGCTGCCCATAGGGATAAAAGGGGAAAACTGGCCACCATGGCCAGCGTTGATCAGGACTCCTGACAGTAGTGACTAGGGGGGATGAAGGTGCCATGGTTAGTATGGGCCCAGCCAACAGTAGCGTGCGCCAAATTGATCATGAAAAATCCGATCAAAATAGACGGTCTTCAAATGAAAACTGCGATCAGTTTCTGGTAACTGATTGATGATTCAACCCACATCCTGATCGATAAGCGCCACCCATTAGACGGCGGCAGCCGGATTGTGAGATTGTTTGGGGGCTTTACGTTCGTGCATGGGATGAAGTAGTCACATCCTGAAGAATTTTGTCCTCCATAATTCACAAAATTTGGCTAAGCCGAAGCGGACCACCCCCCCTTAACACCGCCCTGGATCCAGCCCTTTGCCTCTTGTAAAAACTTCGACCAATCCAGCTTTTCGGCCTCGGCGGCCCGGGCCACCAGCAGCGGGGCTTCCCGTTGGATCAACGCCAGATCAGGGGCACTCACCCCGGCGGACAGGGCCAGCAAGTCCGCCATGGCGTGGCCGACCACGCGGGTGAGATAGGCAGCGCTGAGGGCCTGCAGGGCACCGCCCACCAACCAGGTGGCCCCGTGCAAGCGGGCCGCCGTGACCAAGGCCTGGCTACTCCACTCGACCAAGCCAAGGGCAATGGTGGCCTTGGCCAGTTCCAAGGCAGCCCCCCGCAACTGATCCAGCGTCCAGGGGCAATCCCAGAGACGGGCCATCTCCTGAAGCATCAGTCCGTTGCCGACGGCTAACACCAGTAAATCCAGACTGGGAACCGGTGTGATGGCCACCCCCGTTGCCACAATCCACTGGGTCCGCTGCAGCAAGCGTCGCCATTCCTGGCGGCGCAACCGCTCCAGATCGGCCTGCCAGCGGCTGTGGAGGCCCTGGATCGATCGCAAGGATGTGGCTTGGCGCAAGGAACGCCCCTCCCGGTTCAACCAAAGCGCCAGGGGCCCCAGAACCTCCTGCAGGGTGTTCAAGGCACCATCCCAAAGCAGCAGTCGTTCGGGCTGCAGGGACGGCCACTGGCTCGCCAGTTCCAGCAGCAGGGGCTCTGACCCCTTGGCGTCTTGGCACTCCACCAGCAACCAATGGGGTTGGTCCGGATCAAGGGCCTCCAGCCAGCGCAGATCGACCGCCAAAAGCGGCAGGCGCAAGTGATAGAGCAGCACATCTGCTTGGGCAAAGGCCTGGGGCCATTGCCATGCGGAACTGATCAGGGGCAAGGGCAAACCCCAATCCAGATGCAATGGCAAGGAGCTGCGCAGGGCTGCTGCTGCCAGGGATTGGGCCGCCATCTCCGGCGGACGGGTGCCCGTGAGGGTCAGACGCAGTTCCGGGCGCTGCCGCGCCGCCATCAAGGCCTGCAACTCCTGGCGACGGGGCTCAAGCAGACTGGCCTCCCCACCTTGGAGACGTTCGAACTGATCGACTAGCTGCTCACAGCGCTGCTGCCAACCATCAAGGCTGGAGGGCAAACGGGAAGGCCGGCCTGGACGGTCCCGGGACAACCACCACCAGCCTGCCGCCAGGGTTCCAAGGGTGAACAGACTCCCGCCTTCCATGGGCAACCAGTGGGAGATTCCCTCACTGAGCACCATCCCCCCGCCCAGCAGCAACACAGGCGGCAACCAGGGGGCCCCTGACATTTTCACAGGCAATCCACCGAGTAGGGCCCGGAGGGTTGGAGCCACCGATCGGGGCAACCTGGAGGTCTCAGCGGCAGGGGGCAGAGCGGAATCCGAAGCGGTCACGGACGGTCGGCTGGCAAAACGACGAAGCGGGTGAACCCGCCCCATGATGTTTAGCTCAGCTGCCAGCGTCGGACACCCTGACCGTTGCCATCCAGAACACCGAACCTGATCGAAAAGCCCCATAAGTTAGATCCGTTGCTCGCCGTGTCACCCTGCGCCGGTGCCCACCCTGACCCCCCATCCCCCCTTTCACCCCTTGGTTGCCGAGGTCAGGTGGCGGCAGCAAAGTCGCTGCCAGGGCCTTGAGCTGGAGGTGTGGCCATGACCCCAGTCCCGCCCCTGTTGACCCCACGCCAGAAGCAACGGATCGAAGCCCCCATGGCACTGCTCCAATCCAGTGACCATTGGCATGGTGGCCTGCCGGTGCTGGTTCTGGACCGGTGCTGGTTGCGGCTGGAGGCCATTGCGGTGGAAGAGCTGGCCAACAAGTTGCCGCCGGACACCAGTCGCGAAGCCCCTGAATTGAGCCGCTATAGCCAGCTGATCGAGGCGGGATACCCGAGTTGGGACGCCCAGCAGTGCTGCTGGCAGGAATTTGGCGCCGAGGCCTGCCAGCAGGCCCTCCGCCGCTTCTGGGCAGCCAAAGATCGCGGCAACAACGGCTGGACTTTTGCCCGTTATCTCCAGCTCCTGGCCGATTACCGCCAACGCTTTCACGACAGGCCTAGGCCCCTGCCGTTGCTGGTGCTCGCCCGGGCAGACGGGGGCCGCCGTGGCGAAAACCATGGGCTCTTCTGGCTGCGTCCGGAAGTCAGCGATAGCAACCGACCGATGCGGCACACTTGCGCCTGATTGAGACCCTGGTCATGGCCGAAGACAGCACCCCTTCCTATGGCACCCATGCTGGTGACAACCGCGAAGGCCGGGAGAGTCCCGGGCGGGGGGTTCGTCAAACTGGCCCCAAAGAACCAGGCGGGCTGCGCATCCGTCTGAGTGACAACGAAATGAAGGCCGCCAGGGCCCTTCAGGAGGCCTTCGGCCTGCGCTCACCGGTGGCCGTGCTGGGTTTTGCCCTGCGCACCCTGGCGCAACAACTGGAAGCAGGCCAACTTGATGCCCTTGTGGCCCAGCAACGCAGTGAAGGCGCTGGGCGGAGCCGCCCCAGGGGGGAAGAGGGCACTGGCGAGCGGCGTGAGCGCAGCGACAGGGGAGATCGGGGTGGGCAGGTCCGTCAGGTCCGGGTTGATCCCTTTGCCAGGCCCAGTCGACCAGCGGCCCCGGCGCCAACCCCCTTGGCAGCAGAGTCTGAAGGGTCCGAGAGCGAGGCCGCCAGTGACGAGGGCGAATCAATGCTGGGCAGTGACGCCCTGGAGCTGGAGGCCGGTGTGACGGATGCGGTTGTGACAGAAGCCGTGACCGATGCCGCCGCAGCGGCGGCGCCCGAGCAAACTGAGGCCGAAGCATGAACTCGGCGCCCGCTGCCCCCCCGGCACGACCGCGCGTTCTCTCCGGTGTCCAGCCCACGGGCCAGCTGCATCTGGGCAACTGGCTTGGAGCTATTCGCAATTGGGTCGAGCTTCAGCAGGACCACGACACCTTTTTTTGTGTTGTCGACCTCCATGCGATCACCGTTCCCCATGACCCCGCCCGCCTGGCGGAGGACACCCTGGCCACGGCGGCCCTCTACCTGGCCTGTGGCATCGATCCAGGCCAAGCCACGGTGTTCGTGCAGAGCCACGTCAGCGCCCACAGCGAACTCTGCTGGCTTTTGAATTGCGTCACTCCCTTGAACTGGCTCGAACGCATGATCCAGTTCAAGGAAAAGGCCTTGAAGCAAGGGTCCGACGTCTCGGCCGGACTGCTGGACTATCCCGTGCTGATGGCCGCCGACATTCTTCTCTACGACGCCGACCAGGTGCCGGTGGGGGAAGACCAGAAACAGCACCTCGAACTGGCCCGCGACATTGCCCAGCAGCGCATCAATGCCAGGTTTTCGCCCCGAGATGCCAGTGGAGAATTAATTCCCATTCTCAAGGTGCCGTCGCCCCTGATTCTCAAGGAGGGGGCCCGGGTGATGAGCCTCACGGATGGACGCAACAAAATGAGCAAGAGCGACCCGAACGAGGCCTCCCGCATCGCCCTGCTCGATCCCCCCGAGTTGATCGTGCGCAAGATCAAGCGGGCCAAGACCGATGCGGTCATGGGTCTTGAATTTGGCAACCCAGAACGGCCTGAAGCCGACAACTTGCTCGGTCTTTATGCGCTGTTGAGTCAGCAAAGCCGCGCAGCCGCCCTCAACGAATGCGCCGCCATGGGATGGGGCAGCTTCAAACCCCTGTTGGCTGACGCCGCCGTAGAGGCCCTCAAACCCCTCCAAGCCCGTTATCGGGAGTGGCGAAACGATCCCGCCAGCGTCAGGGATGTGCTCTGCAAAGGCCAGGAAAAAGCTGCTTCCGTAGCTGCTGACACCCTGGATCGGGTCCGCAATGCGCTCGGCCTGCTGCCGTCAAGCCCCGGCCAGAGCTAAACGATCGACCTTCGTTTGATCAGCTGCACTGATCAATTGCAGCACTCGATGGGGGAATCCTGACTGAGCAGCGCCCCTTTGACCCTCTCCGCGTAATGAGGTGAAAATCCCAGTTCAGCCCTAGTCTCTTCGGCCCGCTCCGCCACCGGGGCCGGACCGCTTAGATCGCGGCTTGCATAGTCCCTTGCCGTTGTCCAGTGAGGCGGCGGGGGGGTTGGCCTTGTCTGGCTTTGCCCATCAAGGTCAAGGGGTGACGTTCGTGATTTTCCGTTTTGCCCTGCCGACCCCAGTTCGAGCGCACCTCCGCAACTGCCGGCCTGTTTTGCAGCTTGGCCCTACTGGTGGCGCTACCGATCGGGGCTCGTCAACTTCCCCTCAGCCCAGGTCGCTTGGGGGCCAGCCAGCAGGTCCTGCGCTCTGGCCAGAGCCAAGGGGGTCCATACCTGATCACCCCCGAACGGCGTGCCTTACTCAACACGATTCGCTACGCCGAAGGCACCTGGATCGGAGGCAGTCAGGAGGGCTATCGGATGTTGTTTGGCGGCGGTCGTTTCGATCGCCTCGACCGCCATCCCGAAATTGTGGTGCAACTGGAATACACCAGTGCGGCTGCGGGCGCATACCAGTTTATGCCCGCCACTTGGCGAGAGGCGTCCATCAAACTAGGTCTCAGTGACTTCGGGCCAGCCAGCCAGGACCAGGCAGCTCTCTATCTGATGCAAAAGCGAGGTGCCCTGGAAACCTTCGATCGCCGCGGCCTCAACATTGAGGTGCTCAACCGCCTAGCACCAGAATGGGCCTCCCTGCCAGCCAGCCATGGCGGCAGCTTCTATGGCCAACCGGTCAAGGACGCCGATGAGCTGCAGGACTTCTATGTGGCCGAGCTCCAGCGCCAGAAACGGCTCATTGTAGCGGGTTCATCGGCCGCTTGAGGGCCCGCTGCTCAGGGTTCGAGATAGATCACCCGCCCCCGTTCGTCATTGCCCACGTGCAGCAAATCAGCCTCCAGCAGCCGCTGAATCTCCTTGGTGATCGACGCACTGCTCTGGCCTGGAAGCAGATCCACCTCCAGCAAGGCGTCATTGAGGGTGAAGCCCCCGGGAGTCCGCTGACGAGCTAGCTGAAGCAACTGCTTCTCCAGGGAGGGCAGCACGGGAAGTTCGTGGACCCCTTGAGGTTGCTGCAGAAGCAAATCCTGATTGGCCTTCTCAACCATCCCGGGTATCAGGAACAGGTCAATCAACTGGCCGATGCCAAACAAACCAAACGTGCACAGCCAAAGAATGCCGCTCAGAGGTTTGCGGTTGTATAGACGATGGACACCGCAGACCCCCACGAGGGAAAGGCACCAGAGGCCATAGCTGATCGCCACGCTGCGACGCTCGTTAAAGGGATCGAGGCGCAGCGGGCCAAAACCGGAGCGAGACGCCAAGGAAGGGCAGGCACTGATCACTGGATTCTCCTGCGTAGGATCGCAATTCCCCAGAAGCGGATTCCCGTGCCTGCCTCCGTGAGCGCCGCCGACACCGGCGCCGACACTGCCCATGCGCACGAGGCCGGCAGCATCGCCACCGGTTCGGTGCCGCTGGCGATGGTCCTGCCGAAAACGAGTGAGAGTCCCGAACTGCTGCGCATCCGCCACTCCATGAGCCACGTACTGGCCATGGCGGTGCAAAAGCTGTTTCCCAGGGCCCAGGTAACCATCGGCCCCTGGACTGAGAACGGTTTTTACTATGACTTCGACGCCCCCGAGCCCTTCAGCGAGGCCGATCTCAAAGCCATTAAGAAAGAGATGGTGCGGATCATCGCCAAGAAACTGCCGCTTGAGCGCATTGAGGTGAGCCGGCAAGACGCCGAGGACCGCATCCGCAGCCAGAACGAGCCCTACAAGCTGGAGATCTTGGCGGGACTTCAGGATCCCATCACCCTCTACACCCTTGGTGACGAATGGTGGGATCTGTGTGCCGGCCCCCATGTGGCCAACACCAGCGAGCTCAACGCCAAGGCCTTCGAGCTGGAGAGTGTGGCCGGGGCTTACTGGCGCGGCGATGAGAAGAAGGCCCAACTGCAGCGGATCTACGGAACCGCCTGGCAGACCCCAGAGCAGCTGGCTGAATACAAGCGCCGCAAGGAAGAGGCCCTGCGCAGGGACCATCGCCGCATCGGCACCGATCTGGACCTGTTCTCAATTGAAGACGAGGCCGGGGCCGGCCTGGTGTTCTGGCATCCGCGCGGTGCCCGCATGCGCTTGCTGATCGAGGACTACTGGCGAAGCGCCCATTTCGAGGACGGCTACGAGCTGCTCTACACCCCCCACGTTGCCGATATTGACCTGTGGAAGACCTCAGGCCATCTCGACTTCTACCGGGAGAGCATGTTCGGCCCGATGCAGGTGGATGAGCGCGAGTACCAGCTCAAACCGATGAACTGTCCCTTCCATGTGCTGACCTATGCCAACCGGTTGCGCTCATACCGCGAACTACCCATCCGCTGGGCCGAACTGGGCACCGTCTATCGCTATGAACGGCCGGGGGTGATGCACGGCCTGATGCGGGTGCGGGGATTCACCCAGGACGACGCCCACGTCTTTTGCCTGCCCGAGCAGATCGGCGATGAGATCTTGCGGGTGCTCAACCTGACCGAACGCATTCTCTCGGCCTTTGATTTTCGTCAGTACCAGATCCACCTATCCACCCGCCCAGAGTCCTCGATCGGCGAAGATGCAGTTTGGGATCTGGCGACCCAGGGACTGATTGAAGCGCTGGATCGCAAGGGATGGGCCTACAAGATTGACGCAGGGGGCGGAGCCTTCTACGGCCCCAAGATCGACCTGAAGATCGAAGACGCGATTGGCCGTTTATGGCAGTGCTCCACCATCCAACTCGACTTCAATCTGCCCGAACGCTTTGACCTCGAATACGTGGCCGCCGATGGCACCCGCCAGCGACCGATCATGATCCATCGCGCCATCTTCGGCTCGCTGGAACGGTTCTTCGGGATCATGACCGAGAATTACGCCGGCGATTTTCCCTTTTGGCTGGCGGCTGAGCAGATCCGCCTGCTGCCCGTCACCGATGACGTGCGCCCTTGGGCCGAAGCCCTGCAATCCCAGTTGGCCGCCGCTGGGGTGCGGGCCAGCGTCGATCGCAGCGCTGACCGGTTGGGCAAAATGATCCGCACCGGCGAACAACAAAAGATTCCCGTGCTGGCCGTTATTGGCGAACGGGAGGCCGAAGCGGGTGGGGCCAGCCTGCGCAGCCGCCGCGAAGGGGACCTGGGGTTGGTGCAGGCCCAAGCCTTGATCCAGGCCGCCGTCGCCGCCAACCAGGCCCGCGCCGCTGGGCTCCGTGTCAAGGGGGCGGTGGGGATAGGAGGGGCGACCGTCTCGGCCCCATGACCACCCTGCTCGCCGGCGACATAGGCGGCACCAAAACCCTGCTGAGCCTTTACGGCGCCGACGCCCTTGAGCTGCTGGCCCAGGAGCGCTACATTTCAGCCGACTGGGTCGATCTGGCCCCGATGGTGCGCCATTTTTTGGGTCAACCGGAGGTCCGGGCCCATCCCCGCCCCGGGGCGGCCTGCTTTGCCGTGGCCGGACCGGTGCATGGGGGCCAGGCCCAACTGACCAACCTGCCTTGGAAGCTGGCTGAATCCCGATTGGCCTTGGACTGCGACCTCGAAAGGGTCGCCCTGGTAAACGATTTTGCCGTTCTGATCTACTGCCTGCCCCATTTGACACCGCCCCAAAGGGCCAGCGTCCGCCCGGGTGAAGCCAGTGCTGGAGAGCCCGTGCTGGTGTTGGGGGCCGGCACCGGACTGGGGGTGGCGATCGGTTTGCCCACTGATAACGGGCTGCTGGCCATGGCCAGTGAGGCCGCCCACGGCGAATTTGCCCCCCGCAGCGACGCTGAGTGGCAGCTGCGCCAATGGCTGCTCGACGATCTGGGCTTGCAGCGCCTCTCCATCGAAAGGGTGGTGAGCGGCACCGGATTGGGCCATGTGGCCCGTTGGTTGCTCGACCAGGAACAGGCCGCCAGCGACCATCCCCTGGCGGCCGCGGGTCGCCGCCGGCATGGGGAGGAGCCCGGCAGCGCAGGCTCCCGAACCGACCTACCGGCGGCCGTGGCCGCGGCCGCCGCCGCCGGAGATCCCCTGGCCTCCAGGGCCCTCCGCCTCTGGCTCGGCTGCTATGGCTCGGTGACCGGCGATCTGGCCCTGGGCTGCCTTGCCCGTGGCGGCATCTGGCTCGCCGGCGGTACGGCGGCCAAGCAGCTGGAAGGATTGCGTTCGACCCCGTTTAGCGAGGCATTTTTAGCCAAGGGTCGCCTGCGCTCCACCCTGGAGCCCATCCCGATCACGGCGATCCTCGACCCGGCGATTGGCTCCTTCAGTGCCGCCTGTCGGGCCCGCATGCTGCTTGGTTGATCGGCTCCACCCCAGGGACCGGGAAGGCCAGGTGGGAGAGTGGGGGCTGTACTTGAATGCAAATGGCGCGCCCCCAGATCGGCCAGGGGGTGGTGGTGGATGTTCCCGCCACCACGGCTAACCTGGGCCCTGGTTTTGATTGCCTCGGAGCGGCCGTCGACCTCAATAATCGCTTCGAACTGCGCTGCCTTGAAGGCGGCAGCGAACGCTTCGATCTGATTATTGAAGGTAGCGAAGGTAGTCACCTGCGCGGCGGCCCCGACAACCTCATGTATCGAGCCGCCCAACGGGTGTGGCGGGAGGCGGAACTCGAACCGGTGGGCCTTGAGGCCCGCGTGCGGCTGGCGGTGCCGCCGGCCCGCGGGCTGGGCAGCAGCGCCACGGCCATCGTGGCCGGTTTGATCGGGGCGAATGCCCTCGCCGGCGAACCGCTGGGCACCGAGAAACTCCTGGAGCTGGCGATCGAATTGGAGGGCCATCCCGACAACGTCGTGCCCTCCCTGCTGGGGGGCCTCTGTCTGACGGCCCGCACCTCCTCTCCTAGCTGGCGGGTCTTGCGCTGTGGCTGGGATCCTTCTGTGCAACTGGTGGTGGCGATCCCTTCGATCCGCCTTAGTACCAGCGAGGCGCGCCGGGCGATGCCGCGCAGCATTCCGATCAGCGATGCGGTGCTCAACCTGGGGTGCCTCACCCTGCTGTTGCAGGGTCTGCGCACGGGCGATGGAGCCCTGATCAGCGACGGCATGCAGGACCGTATCCACGAGCCCTACCGCTGGGGGCTGATCCAGGGTGGTCGCAGCGTGCGTGAGGCGGCCCTTGGGGCCGGAGCCTGGGGCTGTGTGATCAGTGGAGCCGGACCGACCCTGCTTTCCCTCTGCTCCGCGGAAACAGCCGTGGCAGTGGGGGATGCCATGGTGTCAGCCTGGGAATCGGAAGGAGTCAGCAGCCACCGAGCTGTGCTGGCCCTGCAACACCGAGGCAGCACCTGGACAGCCCTGCCGGACCAGGTTCGGGCCAGTGGCCGTGCCTAAGTTCGCCTTAGGCCCATGGGTAGATATGCTCACTAGCCTGATGGGCCTGGGATAACGCTGAGGCGTATCCTCTCAGGCCCCTGCCGGTCGGTACCCTCGCCGGCGTCCCTTCACCCGCAATCGCCCTGATGGACGTCCTCCTTGCCCTGGCGACCGCGTCCACCGGATCAATACCGCTTAGCACCGAGGTCGGTCCCCAGGCCGGGTCCATCCCCTGGCTGAGCTTGATTGTGCTGTTGCCGGCTGCGGGGGCCCTGTTGATGCCCCTACTGCCAGGCGACGGCGATGATCCCCGGGCGCCCCGCACCCTGGCCCTGGGGATCTTGCTAACAGACCTGGCCCTGATGCTCTGGGTCTTTACACGCTATTTCGATGGCTCGCTCAGCAGCTTGCAACTGGTAGAGCGCATCAATTGGATCCCGATCCTGCACCTGGAATGGTCCCTGGGGGCCGACGGACTCTCGGCGCCCCTGGTGGTGCTCAGCGGCTTGGTCACCTTGCTAGCGGTGGCGGCGAGCTGGTCAATCAAGAGCAAGACCCGTCTTTACTTCGGCCTTTTGCTGCTGCAGGCCTCAGCCCAGGCAATGGTTTTTCTTTCCCAAGACTTCCTGTTGTTCTTCCTGGCTTGGGAACTGGAGCTGGTGCCGGTTTACCTGCTCATCGCCATCTGGGGTGGTACCCAACGCCAGTACGCCGCCACCAAATTCATCCTTTACACAGCCACGGCCTCCCTGCTGATTTTGATCAGCGGCCTAGCCATTGCCCTTTCAGGCGACACCTTCACCCTTAATCTCAGCGAAATGGCCGCCCGTTCCCCAGGGGGCACCTTTGGCTTGCTTTGTTATCTGGGCTTTCTGATCGGTTTTGGGGTCAAGTTACCGATCTTCCCCCTGCACACCTGGCTTCCCGACGCCCACGGCGAAGCCAATGCTCCTGTTTCAATGCTGTTAGCAGGGGTGCTGCTCAAGATGGGCGGCTATGCCCTACTGCGCTTCAACGTGCAGATGCTGCCCCAGGTACACCAGATCCTGGCGCCAGCCCTGATCGTTCTGGGCATCGTCAACATCATCTGGGGGGCCCTCAATGCCTTTGCCCAGGACAACGTCAAACGACGCATCGCCTGTAGTTCGGTGAGCCATATGGGCTTCGTGCTGCTCGGTATTGGGGCGATTGATGCGCTCGGCATGAGTGGCGCCATGCTGCAGATGATCAGCCATGGTTTGATCGCAGCAGCCATGTTCTTCATCACAGGCGTCTTCTACGAGCGCACCAAAACCCTCTCGATTCCCAACATGGGTGGCCTGGCCAAGGTTTTGCCAATCACCTTTGCCTTCTTTCTCGCCAGTTCCCTGGCCTCCCTGGCCCTGCCGGGGATGAGCGGCTTCATCAGTGAAATCACCGTCTTTCTTGGCGTCACCTCCAACAACGACTTCACCGTGCCCTTTCGGGTCATCACCGTTGTCCTGGCGGCCATCGGGTTAGTGCTAACACCTGTTTATTTGCTGTCCCTGTGCCGCAGGGTGTTTTTCGGTCCCCGTATCCCCGCCCTGGCGGAAGTGGGCGACATGAAGCCCCGGGAACTGCTGATTGGCCTCAGCTTGCTGGTGCCCACCCTGGTGATCGGTTTCTGGCCCAGGGTGGCGATCAATCTCTATGAAGCCAGCACCAATGCCCTGGCCAACGGAGTCGCCAACCAGGGTCCGCTGGCCTTGGCAGGCTTCGGCGGCCTCGGTTAACGCTGCCACAACGCCCCCAGGCCTCCTCTCGCGGAGATCCGACCTGCCAGGGGTCCCAGTGCCGGTTCGGCTGAGTTGGAATAACCATCAACAACGACCTTCAACCCATGAGCGCCTCCCTCGAACGTCCCGCCCTATTGGCTGGTGAAGGCCTGCCCACGTTCGAGGCCATCACGCCTGACCAGGTCACCAGCCACATCCCCGAGCTGTTGAGCCAACTGGAAAGCGAACTGGATCAACTGGAGGCCACCTTGGCGCAGGCCCTCGAACAGGGCCGCCCGCTCGGCTGGCATGAAGTCATGGATCCCCTGCATCGCCTGGGGGAACGGCTGCGCTGGAGCTGGGGTGTGGTGAGCCACCTCAACGGGGTTTGTAACACTCCCGAGCTGCGCGCCGCCCACGCCAGCCAGCAGCCGGCGGTGGTGGCCTTCGGCAACCGTGCTGGCCAGAGCCGCACGGTCTACGCCGCCCTACGGGCCCTGGAGCGCCAGGGGGGCTTGGATGGCACCCAGCAACGCATCCTGGCGGCCGAATTGCGGGACATGGACCTGCGCGGGGTCGGCCTTGGCGGCGAAGCGCAGCAAGCCTTCAATGCCACCAACCAGGAGCTGGCTGAACTAGCCACCCGCTTCGGCAACAACGTCCTCGACGCCACCAACGGCTGGACCCTTCTCCTGGAAGGCGCAGACGAGGTAGCAGGCCTACCGGAGAGCGTGCTTCAGCTGCTGGCCCAAGCGGCCGCCGAAGCCGGCCACACCCAAGCCGATGGCTCCGCCCCAACCGCCGCTGCCGGCCCCTGGTTAATGGGCCTGGACATGCCCCGTTTCGGCCCCTTCCTGCAATACGGCCGCAACCGGGCCTTGCGGGAGCGGGCCTACAAGGCCCATGTCAGCCGGGCCTCGGGTGAAGAGGGTGGCAACTGGCCGCTGATCGAATGCATCCTGAGCCTGCGCCTGGCCCAGGCCAGGCGGCTGGGTTATGCCAACTGGGCCGAAGTCAGCCTGGCCTCCAAGATGGCGGGCTCTGAACAAGAGGTGGAAACGCTGCTCGAGGACCTGCGGGTCGCAGCCCTGCCCGCCGCCCGGCGGGAGCTAGCGGAACTGCAGCAATGTGCCGACCGCGCTGGGGCTCCGGAGGCCGCCGATCTGAAGCCGTGGGATGTGAGTTTCTGGGCCGAGGCCCGCCGCCAGGAACTCTTCGAGCTCGATAGCGAGGCCCTGCGGCCCTGGTTTCCCCTGCCCCAGGTGCTGGCAGGGCTCTTCGGGCTATGCGATCGGCTGTTTGCGATCACGATCGAGGCCGCCGATGGCGAGGCCCCCGTCTGGCATCCGGAGGTGCGCTTCTTTAGGGTCCTGGACCGCGACAGCGGCCAACCCCTAGCCGCCTTCTACCTCGACCCCTACAGCCGTCCCGGCAGCAAGCGGGGCGGGGCCTGGATGGATGAATGCCTGGTCCGGCAGACCAAGCCAGACGGCACCGCCGTGCTGCCTGTGGCCTACCTGGTCTGCAACCAGAGCCCACCGGTGGGAGAAACCCCCAGCTTGATGACCTTCCAGGAAGTGGAAACCCTCTTCCACGAATTCGGCCATGGACTCCAGCACATGCTCACCACCGTAGAGCGTCCCCAGGCCGCCGGCATCAACAACGTCGAATGGGACGCGGTGGAATTGCCCAGCCAATTCATGGAGAACTGGTGCTACGACCGAGCCACCTTGCTGGGGATGGCACGCCACTGGCAAACGGGTGAACCCTTGGCCGAAACGGAGTTCGCCAAACTGCAGGCCGCTCGTACCTTCATGGGCGGTGCCGCCACCCTGCGCCAAGTCCATTTCGCCCTGACAGACCTAAGGCTGCACAGCCAATGGACACCGGAAGGCGGGGTGAGTCCAGAACAATTACGCCGGCAAATTGCCACCACCACTACGGTGCTGGAACCCATTGAGGAAGATGCTTTCCTTTGCAGCTTTGGCCATATCTTTGCCGGCGGCTATTCCGCAGGTTATTACTCCTACAAATGGGCCGAAGTGCTCAGCGCCGATGCCTTCAGCGCCTTTGAGGAAGCTGGTCTCGACAACGACTCCTTGGTGCGCGCCACAGGCCGCCGCTTCCGCGACACAGTTTTGAGCCAGGGGGGCAGCCGCCATCCCAGCGAGGTGTTCGAAAGCTTCCGCGGTCGCAGTCCCTCAGCCAGCGCCCTGATCCGCCACAGCGGCCTGGAGGCGGGCAACGGGAGAGTTGCGGTGGCATCCGGGGCAGCGGGCTGAGCCTGGAGCTGGCAGCATGCGGCGCAATGGAGTGGATCTGGAGGGGCTGGAATACGGCAATGCCTGGGAACTCCGCCCCCCCGACCAACCTCATAGCAATTGGATCATCGGTGATCACCCGGCGATCCCCACAGATTCGCTGCGGTTTGTACGGCACCGCTCCGAAGCCCCTGGCCTAGAAAGCCCCGCCTTGGTTCAGAACCTCTCACTGAAGTGGTTTGAGCACCAGCTGGGCGACTGCCCGGCATGGGGCCAGGCCAAACCACCCAGCCAAGGCCGCAGCCTCACGCTTTTGGCAGGCGAAGGGGAATTTGAGCTGCGGTTCCGCCGTGGGCCGAGGGAGCTGGTTCTGGTGCTTGATGTCCCTGGGGATTACGCCCTCTGGGGCGAGGGGTTGGAGCACAGCTGGCGGCCGCTGCGGCCCTCGTCCCTATTGACCCTGCGCTGGCTGCCGGCTGATGAGGCGGCCAACCCTGCAAGGCCCTGAGCCCTTAAATCGCTACCCCATCGCCATCAAAAAGCCGCCAGCCCGTTGGATCCACCTCCAAATGCACCTGCTGTTCAATCTGGATCCGCTGCTCCGGCGGTACCCGAACCAAGACAAGATGCTCACCGGCATCAAGACGGCAGGTGACCAATTGCTCGTTGCCCAGGGCCTCCAAATGGCAGACGCGGGCGGCCAGGGTTTCGGCCGTGGCCGCACCAGCAACCCGCAGATGTTCGGGCCGCAGCCCGGCGGTCAGGGATTGCCCCATTAGGGCCCCCAAGTGGGCCCCCAGGTGGGCAGTCCCCTGGGGTGCAATGTTGACCAGTTGCTGGGCCAGCACTAGCTGCTGGGGCCCAGCAACGCTTACGGGCAGCAGGTTCATGGGCGGACTGCCGATGAACTGGGCCACAAAGAGATTGGCGGGTTGGCGATAGAGCTCCATCGGCGTACCGAGTTGCTGCAGATGGCCCTGGTTCAGCACGGCAATGCGGTGGCCCATCGTCATCGCTTCCACCTGATCATGGGTGACATAGAGCGTGGTGGTACCGAGGCGGCGCTGCAAGGCGACGATCTGGGCACGGGTGCCATTGCGCAACTTGGCGTCGAGGTTGCTGAGGGGCTCATCCATCAGGAACACCGAGGGCTGGCGGGCGATTGCCCGCCCTAGGGCCACCCGCTGCTTCTGCCCCCCCGACAGTTCTTTGGGGAGCCGATCAAGCAGGGCATCCAGTTCCAGCAAGCCAGCCACCTCGGCAACCCGGGCCTCGATGCGGCGCTCACGCAGGGAAGGCACCTGCAGGCCCTTGGGCCAGCTGCGGGCCAGTTGGTGGAGGGAATCCTGGAACTGCTGGGGCAAGGTACGGGGCCGACTGCGCCGCAGCCCAAAGCCGATGTTGTCCCGCACACTCAGGTGGGGATAGAGGGCATAGCTCTGGAACACCATGGCGACGTCCCGTTGCGAGGGCCGCAGCCCCACCACCGAGCGCCCCCCAACGCTGATCGCTCCGCTGCTGGGGGTCTCGAGGCCAGCCAAAAGCCTCAATAAGGTGCTTTTACCGCAGCCTGAAGGTCCCACCAAGACCAGGAACTCGCCATCGGCCACTGTCAGATCCAGATCCCGCAAGACGGTCACCGGCGCTGCGCCCCGGCGGGGGGGGTAGATCTTGCTGACCCCCTGGAAGTGAACCTCGGCCAATCCGGCGCTGCGACGGGCGGATCTTAGGGTTAGGGACTGGGCCCTGCGGCATCCTTTCCCGTGCAGTTCATCGATCAGGCACGGATTGCCGTGCGGGCCGGCCGCGGCGGCGACGGCATCATGGCTTTTCGCCGTGAAAAATACGTGCCCGCCGGCGGCCCCTCCGGCGGTGATGGGGGCCGGGGCGGCGATGTGCTGCTGGAGGCCGATGCCAACCTCCAGACCCTGCTCGACTTCCACTACCGGCGCCTGTTTGCCGCCGACGACGGCGCCAAGGGAGGTGCCAATCGCTGTACCGGCGCCAGCGGCCACCCCCTGGTTATCAAGGTTCCCTGTGGCACGGAAGTGCGGGATGCCCGCACCACAATTCTGTTGGGCGATTTGACCACGCCCGGTCAGACCCTACTGGTGGCGGCCGGGGGCCGGGGGGGGCTGGGCAACGCCCACTACCTAAGTAACCGCAACCGGGCCCCGGAAAAATTCACCGAGGGCAAGGAGGGTGAATCCTGGCTGCTGCAACTCGAATTGAAACTCCTGGCGGAGGTGGGCATCATCGGCTTACCGAATGCCGGCAAGAGCACATTGATTGCCGTGCTCTCAGCGGCGAGGCCCAAGATCGCCGATTATCCGTTCACCACCTTGGTGCCCAATCTTGGGGTGGTGCGGCGCCCCAGTGGAGATGGCACCGTGTTTGCCGATATCCCAGGCTTGATTGCCGGCGCTTCACGGGGGGCTGGCCTAGGGCACGCTTTCCTGCGCCATATCGAAAGAACCCGGATCTTGATTCACCTCCTCGATGCCGGCAGCGAAGACGTTGTTTCTGACCTCAAGGTGGTTGAGGCAGAACTAAAGGCCTATGGCCATGGATTGGAGGGTCGTCCGCGCCTGGTGGTGCTCAACAAAATTGATGTGGTTCCCCCAGAAGATCTGGAGGCCCTAACTGAAGCGATCAGCCAAAGCTGTGGCGATCAGCGGCCATTGCTGATTTCAGCAGCCACATCGAAAGGACTTGACATCCTGCTTGTGGAGGTATGGAAACAACTCAAGCAGGTGGACGAGGTTCAACAGATCCTTGAGAATTCTGCTAAGGAGACTTTGTCTACTGAGGTCTCGTCCATTGCAGCTAAAGCCGCCTATCAATCGTCGTAGACGCGACATTCGGGGGCTTCGGGGTTGAGATCGCAATAGACCTCGAGGGGGCTGGGGTCGTGGCTGTCTTCGGGATGGTGCTCTTTGTACTCCTTAAGCCCCTTCAGTTCCTCTTCCAGATGGCGGACCTTGCCCAAGTTGCCTTCGGCCTTGGCGGCCTCGATCTCCACCTGATCCTTCTGGATGTGGTCGTCGATGCTTTTCATGACGTCGCCGGCCCGGAGGGGCCGGAATTCGGCTCGCCCACCATACGGGGGGGGAGCCGCAGCAGCGGTC
>Ga0207941_1000157_pt1 | contig 21200 bp, 21 predicted proteins | sample LakMenEpi13Sep12_FD_150695 | JGI IMG/M metagenome (GOLD analysis project Ga0207941, IMG submission 150695) | Freshwater microbial communities from Lake Mendota, WI - 13SEP2012 deep hole epilimnion (SPAdes) | ecosystem: Environmental > Aquatic > Freshwater > Lake > Epilimnion/Euphotic zone ...
GCCACAACCTGGATCTGTTGCAATGACGATTTCATGGCTGAGCTAATTGATTCCTTTACAAGCGCCTGGCAGAGGAGTTTTGACTTCGAGGGGCGCTCGCGCCGGCCTGCCTACTGGTGGTTCACTCTGGCGAATTTTATCGTTAGTCTTGGCTTGATTTTATTTAGCCAGATCTCTAATATCTTTGGTTGGATTTACTCGATTTATGCCCTCGTTGTCCTGGTGCCCACATTGTCGCTAAGCGTCCGCCGCTTGCGTGATGCTGGCAAGCACTGGGCCTGGGTTTTCATCACTTTGATCCCCTTGGCTGGCTCGATCTGGTTTATCTATCTGATGTGCCAGCCCACGGCCGGTGTCTTGCCCCCCGGCCTCTCCTGACGCGCCCCGCTTGCCCCTCAGACCCGCAACGTATCCAACACCGATCGGTCTTCGAGGGTGCTGATGTCGCCACTCACCTCCTGGCCGGCGGCGAGGGATCGCAACAGTCGACGCATGATCTTGCCGCTGCGGGTTTTGGGTAGAACATCGCTGAAACGAATCAGATCGGGCCGGGCGATCGGGCCGATTTCCTGACCCACGTGGCGGCGCAATTCGGCTTCGAGGGCGGCATCGCCGCTGCGGCCCCCTTCAAGGCTCACAAAGGCCACAATCGCTTCGCCTTTGAGTTCGTCGGGCCTGCCCACCACCGCCGCTTCGGCCACGGCGGGATGGCTGACCAGGGCTGATTCAATCTCCATCGTGCCTAGGCGATGGCCGGAGACGTTGATGACGTCATCCACCCGGCCCATGACCCAGAAATAGCCATCGGCATCTCTGCGGGCCCCGTCGCCGGCGAAATAAATGTACTCGCCGTTAATCGGTGGAATGTGCTCCCAGTAGCTCTTACGGAAGCGTTCGTGGTCGCCATGGACGGTGCGCATCATGCCCGGCCAGGGCCGCCGCACCGCCAGATAGCCCCCCTGGTCGACACCGACGCTGCGGCCTTCCAGGTCGACCACATCGGCGGCAATGCCCGGCAGGGGCAAGGTGCAGGAGCCCGGTTTGGTGGCGGTGGCCCCCGGTAGGGGGCTGATCATCACGCCGCCGGTCTCCGTTTGCCACCAGGTGTCGACCACTGGGCAGCGGTTGCCACCGATCACGTCGCGATACCACATCCAGGCTTCGGGATTGATGGGCTCACCCACCGTGCCCAGCAGCCGCAAGCTCGTTAGGTCGGAGCGGTCCGGCACCTCGCGGCCACCTTTCATGAAGGCTCGGATTGCCGTCGGTGCTGTGTAGAAGATTGTGCAGCGGTGCTTTTCGATCACTTCCCAGAAGGCCCCTGGCTTGGAGGGCCGCGGCGCCCCTTCGTACATCACCGTGGTGGCGCCGTTGGAGAGGGGGCCGTAAACGATGTAGCTGTGGCCGGTGATCCAGCCCACATCGGCCGTGCACCAGTGGATGTCGTCGTCACGGATGTCGAAGATCCACTGGAAGGTGAGGTGGGCCCAGAGGTTGTAGCCCGCCGTGGTGTGGACCACCCCCTTGGGTTTGCCGGTGGAGCCGGAGGTGTAAAGCACGAACAGCCGGTCTTCGCTGGCCATCGGCTCGGCCGGGCATTCCGGGCTTTGGCTGTCCACCAGGTCATGCCACCACAGGTCTCGGCCCGCTTCCATGGCGGTTGGTTCGCCGGTACGGCGCACCACCAGCACATGTTTCACCGTGGGGCAGACGCCGCCGGCCAGGGCCGCATCCACCGCTGGTTTGAGGGCCACCGCCTTGTCCTTGCGGAAGCCGCCATCGGCGGTGATCACCGCCTTGGCGTCTCCGTCGATCAGGCGATCCCGCAGGGCTTCAGCCGAAAAGCCACCGAACACAACCGAGTGGGGAGCCCCGATGCGGGCACAGGCCAGCATGGCGATGGCCGCCTCGGGCACCATCGGCATGTACAAAGCGACCAGATCTCCCTTACCAATGCCCAGGCTGCGCAAGGCATTGGCGGTCTTGCCCACCTCGGCGTGCAACTGGCGGTAGGTGAAGCGCCGCTCGTCCCCCGGCTCCCCCTCCCAAATCAGGGCCAGCTTGTCGGCCCGGGGGCCCTCCAGGTGGCGATCGAGGCAGTTGTAGGAGAGATTGGTGGTGCCACCCTCAAACCAGCGGGCCGAGGGAGGGTCGCTCCAATCGAGCACCTTCTCAAAGGGGGTGAACCAGTGCATCTCCTGGCGAGCCCGGGCCCCCCAGAAGGCATCTGGGTCCGCCTCCGCTTCCGCCACCAGGGCCCTGTAGGCCTGGATCGAGCCGATGCGGGCCTGGGAGGCGAAGGCGGCAGGGGGCTCGAAGCGACGCTCCTCGTGCAGCACCGACTCGATGCTGGCTGACGCGGCGGGCGCGGCTGGGGTGGCGTCTGGATTGGGGAGGGCCTCAGCCATGGATCACATTGCGCTGTGAAGCAGTCAAGCGCAGGGGCTGTCCCAGTGAAACGATGGGGGTAAGCCCTTGCTCTTGATTCCATGCCCGCCTGGCTGGTGATCGCTGCCTGGATGGTGTTGGTGATCCTGGTTCTCACCCCCAGTCGCCGGGAATTTCGCTGGTTTCTGCAGTTGCGCCGGCCTCGCTGGCTCACCTTCGAGCGCTGGATTCCGGCCATCTGGCTGGTGATCTACCTCTGTTGCTTTGTTTCAGCTCTCAAGGCCTGGGCGGCCAGCGGCAGCGGCAGGCTTCTGGCCGCCTATCTGGGGCTGTTGGTGTTGGTGCAGAGCTACACCTGGGTCATTTGTCGCACCCGCCGCCTGCGTAACGGCACGTTGGTAGGCCTGGCAGGGTGGCTTTGGGGGATGGTGCTGGCCGCTGCCCTGCTGCCCATCAGCAGGGCAGCGGCCTTGTTGTTGGTGCCCTATCTGCTTTGGAGCCCGGTGGGGACCTTCGTGACTTATCGCATGGAGCGGCTCAATAATTAAATACTGCGCTTTCCTGCCGCAAACGCCGCCGCCCAGGCTTGGGACCATCAGGGGTGCTGATTGGCCCCTTGGCAATCGCTGCCGGCGCAGCTAGGCATGAAACAGCAGCAGGATGGGCCATGGAGGAAGAAGAAGCACCCGTAATGCCACTGGCAGCTCCCAGCCTGGATGATCAGGGTGTGCTTTCGTATGCGGGCACGGATGGTCGCCGCTATGTGGTGGGTTTCCCCCCCGAGATCGACGAGGCCCGCATGGAGCAGGTGATGACGACCCTAAGGGGTGGCGGCGATCTGTTCCTTCAAATTGAGGCGTTCTGCGATCGCTGGATTCAACAGGTCAGTGGACCGGATCTCAATCAACATGACGCCCTGGTTTTATTGCTCACCACCTTGGAAACAGCCCTGGAGGACCGCTATCCAGACGGGGACTAGGGGGCCTCGCCTTCCAGGCTCCCAGAACTTCAGGCTGGAACCATGAATCGACCCGCTGCCTGCCTGTTTGATCTAGATGGGCTGCTCCTTGATACCGAGCCCCACCACTCCCGGGCCTGGAGCCAGGCTGCGGCTCGTTTTGGCCTGCTGCTGCCCCCTGGACAGCTAATGAGTCTGCGGGGGCGGCGCCGTAGTGACAACGTCGATCAGGTGCGCGCCTGGATTGGTGAGGCGGGCCAGGCTGTGCCCACCGCCGCCGAATTGCTGGCCGTGCAACAACCAATCGCCCAGCGGCTGCTGCGGGGGGCTGCTCCCATGCCTGGTGCGCGCGGTTTGCTGGAGCGCCTTAGGGACCTGCAGGTGGCCATGGCCCTGGTTACCAGCAGTGGCAGGGACGCGGTCGAGCGGAAGTGTGCCCCCCACCCTTGGCTGGGAATCATCCGCGAGCGGGTGTTAGGGGATGATCCGGAACTGCGCGTCGGCAAGCCGGCGCCGGATCCATTTTTGCTTGCGGCCCAGCGCCTGGGGGTCGCCCCTGGCGATTGCTGGGCTTTCGAGGATTCCCTGGCCGGGGCCCAATCGGCCCGGGCCGCCGGCTGTGTGGTTCATGTTGTGCCGAGTGCCGAGCTGTCAACGACAGACCTGAGCGAATTGCAGAACAGTGCTGATCACCTGCTTGGCAGCTTGGCGGACCTGCGCCTGGACTGAAGGCCCGAGGCAGCGGTCTCAGTACATCTCAGTACAAACGACTCAGGACGAAATCAGGCAATGCCCTGAGGGCGCCGCGGGATTCCGAGGGCTGTAACCAGCTGATCGCTGTCTGGGCCTCGCGGGCAAAGCCTTCCGCCAATTGGCGCGAACGGGGAATGGCCTCACAATCGCGCACCAGGGAAAGGGCCTGCTCAAGGTCACCTTCATTACAAAATTCCCTCTCGATCAGGCCGGCCAGGGCGGGCCGCTCTTCGAGGGCATAGAGCACTGGAGCGGTCAGGTAACCAGCGGCCAGGTCGCTGGCGGCCGGTTTGCCCAGTTCCTGGTCGCTGCCGGTGAAATCCAGGATGTCATCGACTACCTGGAAAGCCAGGCCCAGTTGTCGGCCAAACTGATGCAAGCTACCGAGCCGCTCTGGTTCAAGACCGGATAGAACGCCGCAGGCTCGGGCGCTATTGGCCATTAAGGAGGCTGTCTTGCAATAGCTCTTATCGAGATAGGTCTCGAGACTTTGGCCGGTGTCGTAGCGAAACAACCCTTGGCGCACTTCCCCTTCAGCCAGGTCCATGATCACCCGCGAGAGGAGTTTGACCACTTCGAGATCGTCAAGGTTTGCCAGGTGCCAACTGGCCTGGGCGAAGAGAAAATCACCGGCCAACACGGCCACCCGGTGATTGAAGCGGCTATGGACCGTGGCAACGCCACGACGGGTGGCGGCCTCGTCTACCACATCATCGTGGACCAGGGAGGCGGTATGGATCATTTCGGTGATCTCGGCCAGGCGCCTATGCCGGGCACTCAGAGTGCCGTCAGGGGAGATGGCTTTGGAGAGCAACAAGACAATGCCGGGGCGCAGCCGCTTACCCCCTGCGGCAAAAAGATGTTCAGCCGCCGCCTGCAGGATGGGATGGCCGGCACCAATGAGACTGCGAAGTTCGGCCAGAAGGGTGTCCAGGTCGGACTCAACCGGCTGTAGCAGCTCTGCAACCGTGGTCACGACTCCTCCCAGACGTGAAGATCCTAGAAGCCCCGCACTGGTGACTGGAGGCTGACGCTGCGAACCAGGGGCTCCGATCCCAGCCAGTCGGTGGCGGCGACCGCAAAATCCCGGGCCGAGCCGGTGACGCAGAAGCGGGTGCGTTCCATGGGAGGGGGGAGTGGTACTCCCTGGCTTTCCCGTTCCGAGGGATCCCCCAGGCTGGTGAGCAGGGGGCCGAGCCGTCTGGCAACGGCGGCGGCGGGATCCAGCAGCCGCACTCCCACCGGCACCAGTTCCTTGAGCATTGGGCGCAACATCGGGTAGTGGGTGCACCCCAGCACAATCGCCTCCACCCGGGCAGCCAGCAGCGGTTCGATGTGGGCCTTGGCTGCGGCCCTCAGTTCCGCTCCGTCGCGGATGCCTGCCTCAATGGAGGGCACAAAATTGGGACAGGCGATTTCGAGCACTTCGGCCTCGGGACGCACCGCCTGGATGGCCCTGCGGTAGGCCCCGCTGGCCACGGTGGCGGGGGTGGCCAGCACCCCCACCCGGTCGCTGCGGATCTCGGCGGCCATGCTGTCGATCAGGCCCAGCACCGGCACACCGGCTTCAGCAACGGCCACATCGAAGGCCACGGCATTGGAGGTGTTGCAGGCCATGACCAGCACTCCCACCCCTTGCTGGCGCAGCCAATGGGCCACCTCCGCGGCGATCTCCCTCAGATCGGCACAGGAGCGCTGGCCATAGGGCACCCGGGCCGTGTCGCCCAGATAAAGGCAGCGACTGTGGGGATAAAGGGAGTGGACCTGGCGCAACACGGTCAGACCGCCGAGGCCGCTGTCGAACAGTCCGATGAGGAGGCTCAAGAGGAGTGCGTCAGGAAGGACAGGATGCCGGCGGCGAGGGCCTGCGCAAGTTGGCGACGGTAAGGCCGGCTGGCCAACCGCGGTGCGTCGATTTCGCCCGTTACGAAGCCCATTTCAGTGAGGACCGAGGGCATCACCGTGCGGCGGATCACGAAAAACCGCCCTGGCCGGGCCCCCCGGTCGGGGGTGCCGGGGGAAATTGCCATCAGGCGTTGCTGCAATGCATTGGCCAGGCCGTAGGAAAGACCACCCTCGAAATAGAAGGTCTCGATCCCGTTCACATCGGGTCGATCCATGGTCAGGGCATTGGCGTGCAGGCTCACGAACAGGTCGGCCTGGCTGCGGTTGGCCAGTTCCACCCGGGGGGGCAGGTCCACATCCACCTCCGAAGTGCGGGTAAGCAGCACCTGCACACCCCTGGATTGCAACAACCTGGCGGTTTGGAGGGCCACATCCAGCACCACGTCGGTTTCCCGCAGACCCTGGATGCCTATGGCCCCAGGGTCTGGGCCGCCATGGCCGGGATCGATCACCACCAGGTAGCGACCCCGTCTTAGACGGGGTAAGGGGGTATTGGCCAGGTTGCTCTGGCCCCGGCCAAGCATCGGGCTAAGGCGGGGGGACCGCAAGTTCTGACCTGCCTGGGCGGGCCAGGCGGGGCTTTCCATCTGACCTTCCCCCAGGATGGGCAAGCTCCTGGGGGGAAACTGGCGCAGATCCATGCGCCAGCGATCCCGGCTGGTGCCCACCAAGCGCAATTGGCGCGGATCGAGCCGCAGGCCCGGTCTGAACTCCAGCACCAGCCTGGTGGTCCCCTCGTCGGGCTGCCCTACCCGCACCTCCTGCAGCAGGCCCGCGCCGGTCAGGGAGCGACGCCGCAGTGGGGCTCCGGGCAGGTCGAACCAGATGCGCGGCCCTGCCCCCTGGCTGCCTTCTTCGTAGTAGGCCCGCACCGAGGTGCCCGGGGCGGTCCTCAATTCGATACCCCGATCCGGGCTGACGCGCCAGGCTGAGAGCGTGCTTCCTGCCAAGACAGGTGCGGGCTCCGCCACGGCGGCAATCATGCAACTTGCCACCCAGAGGCCATGGAGAAGGCCCCGAGGCAACCGTCGCGGCTGGGGTATGGGGCTTGGGAGGCCCGTTTTGCTGGCTGTCCCGACGCCCATCTGGCGCTCAGAACAACGTCGGATGACGATGGCGCAGGCTGGGCATCTGTTGCCGAACCCGTTGACTGTGGCCGGTATCGATGGGCCCCATGGCGTGGCCCGGTGCCAGCCCGGCATCCGACAGAACCGTTCCCCAGGGATCAATCACCAGCGCATGGCCATGGGTTTGGCGACGGCCGTAATGGAGGCCGGTCTGGGCGGGGGCGACCACGTAGGCAGTGTTCTCGATCGCCCGGGCCTGGAGCAGCACCTGCCAATGGTCCTTGCCGGTGTAGGCGGTGAAGGCGGCGGGCACCAGCAGCACCTGGGCCCCGGCGGCAGCCAGGTGGCGGTAAAGCTCCGGGAAGCGGACGTCGTAACAAATAGAGAGTCCGACCCGGCAGAGGCCCGGTACATCCACCACTGGCGGCAACTCCTGCCCCGGACGCACGGTCGCCGATTCCCGATAGGTGGTGCCATCGGGGATGTCGACATCGAACAGATGGATTTTGTCGTAGCGCGCCAGCAGCTGGCCTTCGGTGCCCACAAGTTCAGATCGGTTGTAGGTGGCGCCTTCGCCTGCCGGCACCGGAAAGCCACCTCCCAGCAGGGTCACCTGATAGCGACGGGCCATTGTCACCAAAAAGCGACTGCAGCGTTCGGCCAGGGTGGAAGCCAGTTCGAGCCGCGTCTGGTCGGCTCCCATGAAGGCGAAGTTTTCAGGCAGCCCCACCAGCTCGGCGCCCCGCCGGGCGGCAATCTCGATCTGCTCTTCCGCTGCGGCCAGATTGGCGTCGGGATCCGGGGTGCTGGTGAGCTGGAGGGCCGCCGCCAAAAAACTGCTCAACGTCTTTGATTCGCAGGCCTCAGGCAAACTTTAGGCGCCGTCCCAGGCCCTGGCCAGCTCCTTACTGGACTCTCCGTGCCCCAGCGGTTCAGCTGGCCCGCAGCACTCCCGCTTCGGCCTGCATCGGCACGATTTCAAGGCTGTCGACCGCTGCGCAGCAGGCGAAATCGGCGTCATGATCGCCAAGGCCGATCAGCCGTTGGCCGTGGCTGGCGGTCCTCAGGCAGCCTTCAGGGTCCTGGGACCACTGCTGCCAAAGGGCCAGGGCGGCCACCATCTCGTCGTTGCCGTAGCTAACGACCGGCTGGCCATCCTGGGCCAATTCCTGCAGGGCGGCGGCCAGGGCTCCCGCTGCCAGGCTGTCCTCCAGGGAATAATCGCCCTCCCAGCCGCTGCCGACGATCCAGACCCGCTGGCTGTCGCGTTCGATCAGGCGCCTGGCCACGGCCCGCCGGTTGGGCAGGCAGGCGGTTAGCAGCAAAGGCACAGCAACTACCGACTTCAGGGACCGGGTGCCGTTGGTGGTGCTCATGAAAATGCGTTTACCACCCACCAGCTCCGGCGTGACCGCCAAGGGGGAGTTGCCCAAGTCGTAACCGCTGACGCGCTGACCGCCCCGCTCTCCCGCCCGCAGGCACCGCTCCGCGGGCCAGGCGGCGGCTGCGGTTTCCAAGGCGGTGAGATCGGCGAAGGCCTCGACCGCCTCTGCGCCGTTCTGCAGTGACCAGGCGATCGTGGTGGTAGCCCGCAGCACGTCGATCACCACCGCCGCATCTGGTCCCCCTTCGGCCGGGGATAGGACCGGTGGCACCGCCTCGGAGGTATGGAAATAGTTGACTTGCATGGCGAACAGACTGGGCTTCCTGAGCTGGTGCAGGCCAGTGTGTCAGCCCTCGCCCAGGGCGTTTACAGGCAACGAATATCCTGGATCGTCACGGATTGCCATGCAGGGGGCGCGGGAATCAATTTGGTACTGACGTGGGCCACCGCGAGCTCTCTGAGGCTGGAGTTGCCTTGGTGATCGCCCAAGGTTTCGATTTGGGTTTTGCGGACGTTTTCACGGGCCAGGGTTTCATTGGCCTGGCTTGGGTGCATGTTCCAACGCAGCGTCAGATTTTGCTCCCGGCCAGCTACCACTTTTGGCGTCTGGGCTGTGGCCAGCAGAGTTTGGCCTGAAGAGGGATTTACCAGGGATGCGGAGACGGCGAGAACATCACAATCGTCACGGGTGATGACCTTGACCGGCAGGCATGTCTGGTCGGATTTGCAGGAGGGACGATCCCACAGGGACGAAATGATTTGGGGCTTCCAGGCGCTCGATCGCTTCCAGGCCCGATACTCGGCCGGGAACCAAGTTTGCTTAGGGGAGTTGATGGTGGTGCTTGCCGCGTCGGCTGCCATTTGATGGCTTAGGTGGGGCATAGCAATAAACGGTATCAGTCCCAGTCCAATGAGGGTGGCCAGCTGGAGGGGAGGCCATTGGCTGAAGGATCGGCATTGGGATTGGACAAGCTTGGTACGCGGTTCGTCGTGCGTAGTTGCCATCCCAGGGTGACCTCTTAAGGATTTCTTTAGAATGCGTGGATGGTACGAGGTTTTTAGGCCTTAAACCAACTTTACGAATATTCACTCTTGCCGCTACAGAGCTGTGTATCAAGGACAACATTGGTAAGCGTTTACCCATGTAATGCCTAATTTTGTCTCCATTGCTACTGATTATTTGGACTTTTTCTTTGGTGTGATTCCCTCGGGTCTTGGCCCCAAAGGCAGGTGCGATGCGCCACAGTGGAGTGGCACAGAGGGACTTCAGCGTGCCTGGAGTGATGGCGCAGCAGGGCCGCGATCTGCGGGGCTTTCTGCAGATGCTCGAACGTCGCGGCCAATTGCGACGAATTACATCGCCAGTTGATCCAGATCTTGAACTGGCTGCGATTGCCGACCGGGTTCTGGCCCTGGGGGGACCGGCCCTGATTTTTGAAAACGTCCGTGGCTCATCCATGCCGGTGGCCGTCAACCTGCTCGGCACCGTGGAGCGGGTGCTCTGGTCGATGGGTATGGAGCGACCGCAAGAACTGGAGGCCCTCGGCGAACGCCTGGCTTTGCTCCAGCAACCTCGTCCTCCCAAGGGCTTGGCCGATCTGAAGCGCTACGGCGGCCTGCTCTGGGACCTGGCCCGGGCTCGGCCGGACCGGGACTTGACGCCGCCCTGCCGCCAGGTGGTGCTGCAAGGCGACCAGGTCAACCTGCACAACCTGCCCCTGCTGCGACCCTGGCCCGGGGACGCCGGCGGGGTGATCACCTTGGGCCTGGTGATCACCAAGGATCCCGAAACCGGTACCCCCAACGTGGGTGTCTACCGCCTGCAACGCCAGTCCATCAACACCATGACGGTGCATTGGCTGAGCGTGCGGGGCGGAGCGCGGCACCTGCGCAAGGCGGCGGCCCTGGGCAAGCCCCTGGAAATCGCCATCGCCCTTGGGGTCCATCCCCTGTTGCTGATGGCCGCCGCCACGCCGATTCCGGTGCAGTTGAGTGAGTGGCTGTTTGCGGGGCTATACGGCGGCGAGGGGGTGCGGCTGGCCCGTTGCAAAACCCTGGATCTGGAGGTGCCCTCCCACAGCGAATTGGTGCTTGAAGGCACCATCAACCCGGGGGAGGAGTTGCCGGATGGCCCTTTCGGCGACCACATGGGTTTTTACGGCGGTGTTGAGGCCTCCCCCCTGGTGCGCTTTCACTGCGTTACCCACCGCCGGAACCCGATCCTGCTGACCACCTTTAGTGGCCGCCCGCCCAAGGAGGAGGCGATGTTGGCCATCGCCCTGAACCGCCTCTATACGCCGATCCTGCGGCAACAGATCCCTGAGATTGTCGATTTCTTTTTGCCGATGGAGGCCCTCAGCTACAAATTGGCGATCTTGAGTATCGATAAGGCCTATCCGGGCCAGGCCCGCCGGGCGGCCATGGCCTTCTGGAGCGCCCTGCCCCAGTTCACCTACACCAAATTTGTGGTGGTGGTGGATCAAACAATCAACATCCGCGATCCCCGTCAGGTGGTCTGGGCCCTCAGTTCCCTTGTCGATCCCCAGCGGGACCTGTTTGTGTTGGAGGATACCCCCTTTGACAGCCTCGATTTCGCCAGTGAGCGCCTTGGCCTGGGCGGCCGGCTGGCCATCGACGCCACCACCAAGGTGGGTCCAGAGAAACGCCACGACTGGGGCCAACCCCTGAGCCGCGATGCCGCTATTGAGGCGAGGGTGGACCAACGCTGGGCCGAACTGGGTCTGGCGGATCTGGGGGGCCGCGAACCGGATCCGGCCTTATTCGGCTACACCCTCGAGCACGTGCTGGAGCGGTTAACCCTGGGCCGCCGGCCGCTCTGATGGCCAGCGGCCCCACCTCACCCCTACTGGGCCGCCAGGTGGTGCATGCCCTGAAGGCCCTGCTGGAGCTGGCGGAGGACTGCCCCCCTCGGTGGCGATCGGTGGCGGACCTGGCTGCTTGCCAGGCGTTGCCAGCCCCCATGTTGGAGCAGTTGCTGCTGCGTATGCGGCGATCGGGGTTACTGGAGGCCCGTCGCGGCAGGGTGGGGGGCTATCGCCTGGCCCGAGGGGCTCCCCTGATTTCCCTGGCCGAAGTGGTGGGGGCTCTGGAGCGCCAGCAAGGGACTGTCGATCGGCGCCAGCCCGCCAGCGCCACGGCGGCCGATCGGGTGGCCCAGCTGTTGGAGCGTCGCCTGAGGGCGGCCCTGGAGCGGGAGCTGGGCCAATGCAGCTTGGCCGACTTGCACTACGACCTGCGTAGCGCCCAGGCGGTGCTCAGCCCTACGGGAGGCATGCTGCTGGGTTGACAAAACTTTATAAATCTGTGGAATTGTTTGTGAAGCGAAATTTTTGAGTTTTGCCAGGTCTGGCTGCTAGAGTTGTCAAAGATACAAATTTTATTGAATTTGGCTAGAGAAGATTTGTTCTCGTTTTTAAACGAACTTTCCGCCGACGAAGAATTCCAGCAAACCCTGCTACGTGAAACTACCTCCGTCCAGGGTTTGGTGGAGGTCGGTTCAAGCAAGGGCTATAGGTTCACCGAAACTGATCTCATCAATCACTTCGCTGAATCGCTCATCCGCCCCAATGATGATTTGGCTTCTTTTCTTAAGAAAGTTTCTGAGGATAAAGAACTTCAGGAAAAATTTCGTCCCATTACTACCGCCGAGGGAATTGTAGCGGTTGCGTCTCAACTAGAGTTTCACTTCAGTGCACCAGATCTGATCAGGCATTTCGCCGAAACCCTGCTTCATGCTGATGATGCTCAAGCTGTAATTCTATTTGATGCCCTTGGTTGGCATTTTGGTTCTTTGCTTTGGGCCCTCAAGCTCACCGCCTGATCCCTGCGGCGCGGCGCCGGGCTCCATAAGATCGAAGCTATAGCTGTCCTTGCCTGCGTGTCTGCCAGCCCGACCCTGCCCAGTACCGCCGACACCACCTTGCTGGAGCTGCCGGCGGGCGGATGTTTGCAGGGGCGGGTACGGGTTCCAGGGGACAAATCAATTTCCCATCGGGCCTTGCTGTTTGGGGCCATCGCCGAGGGTGAAACCCTCATTGAGGGTCTGCTGCCCGCCGAGGATCCCCTCAGCACCGCCGCCTGTTTGCGGGCGATGGGGGTGGAGGTGGGTCCAATCGTGGCGGGTCAACCGGTGCGGGTCCAAGGGGTGGGACTCGATGGCCTGCAGGAACCGGAAACGGTGCTGGATTGCGGCAATTCCGGAACCACCATGCGCCTGATGCTGGGCCTGCTGGCCGGCCGGGCCGGTCGCCACTTTGTGATCAGTGGTGACGGCTCCTTGCGGCGCCGTCCCATGGGCCGGGTGGCCGTGCCCCTGGCCCAGATGGGGGCCCAGATCCACGGGCGCCAGGGGGGCAACCTGGCGCCCCTGGCGGTGCAGGGCCAGGCGCTTGCGGGGGCCACGGTGCGCACGCCGGTGGCCTCGGCCCAGGTCAAAAGTGCCCTGCTACTGGCCGCCCTGACGGCCGAGGGCCCCACCACCGTGATCGAACCGGCCCTTTCCCGCGACCACAGCGAGCGCATGTTGCGGGCCTTTGGGGCCGATCTTGAGGTGATCGGGCCCGCTGGCACCGAGGTGAGGGTCCGTCCGGGTGCGGTGTTGCGGGGCCAGTCGGTGGTGGTGCCGGGGGACATCAGTTCGGCCGCTTTTTGGCTGGTAGCCGCCGCCATCACCCCCGGATCCGAATTGACGATCGAGAACGTCGGTCTCAACCCCAGCCGCACCGGCATCCTGGAGGTGCTTGAGGCGATGGGGGCCCGGGTCAGCCTGGAGAACAGCCGCGATGTGGCCGGTGAACCCGTTGCTGACCTTGTGGTCCAGCACAGTCCCTTGCAGGCCTTCAACATTGATGAGGCGTTGATCCCACGCCTTGTAGATGAGATTCCTGTCCTGGCGGTGGCCGCCTGCTGCGCCGAAGGCGTCAGCCGCATCCGTGGCGCCGCCGAGCTGAGGGTGAAGGAAACGGACCGGTTGGCGGTGATGGCGCGCCAGCTCAGGGCCCTGGGGGCCAGGATCGAAGAGCACCCTGATGGCCTCACCATCACCGGCCCCACCCGCCTGCGGGGGGCCGATACCGACAGTGAAACCGACCACCGGGTGGCCATGAGCCTGGCGGTGGCCGCGTTGGTGGCAGAGGGGCCCACTCGCCTGGGCCGGCCCGAGGCGGCGGCCGTGTCCTATCCCGAGTTCTGGCAGGACCTGGCCCGGCTACACCATTGACCTGGCCTTTGGACCCGGGGGCTGGGTTGGCGGCGGATCTGACGCCCCGTAGTGGTGCCGACGGCAGCTTCAGTCTTTGGAGTGGCGCCTTCGGCGAGGGATTCCACAGCGCCGCTGGCGCCCTCAGCGAGGCCCAGCAAAAATTCGTGCGGCCCAGCCAACTCGAGCGTTGGCGGCCCGGCCAGGAGCTGGTGGTGGTGGAAGTGGCCGTTGGCACTGGCACCAATACCGCCGCCCTACTCCAGGCCGCCGCCGGCCTGGGCTTGCCGTTGCAGTGGTGGGGCCTGGAGCAGGATCGCCAACCCCTGACCCTGGCCCTGGCGTCGGAGGCCTTCCGCAGCCAGTGGTCTGAAGCCACCTTGAGCCACCTTGAAGCCCTGGTCCGCAGTGAGCGGCTGCTCTGGGGCGATGCACGCCAGGCCGTCAGGCGCTTGCCCGCCGCCCTGCAAGGGGGCTGCGACCTGGTGTGGCTGGATGCCTTTTCGCCACGCCGTTGCCCCCAGCTATGGAGCCTTGAATTTTTGGCCCAGCTGGCGGCGCTGCTCAAGCCGGAGGGGAGGCTCATCACCTATTGCAGTGCCGCCGCCGTGCGGGGCGCCCTGGTGGCAGCGGGGCTGCAGCTGGCCAGCATCGCCGCCAGCGCCTCGGAGCAATGGAGCAGCGGCACGGTGGCTGCGCCGACAGCTTTGGGCGAGTCTTTTCCCCTGCGCTCCCTCACCGCCATGGAATGGGACCACCTGTTCAGCTCCGCTGCCGAGCCCTACCGGGATCCCACGGGCCTGGCCAGCGCTGCCACCCTGCTGGCGGAACGCCAGCTACGCCAAAGCAAAAGCAACGCCATAAGTGGCAGTGCCTGGCGGCGCCGTTGGGGTGTGGCTTCAGGTTTCTGCCAGCAAAGCGGCCTGCCGATTCAGCAAAAAGCGTAGTTTAACTAATAATCAATCAGGAGTCTTTAGTGTCTACGTCAAGTCCTATGGACTTGCGACTGCCTTCCATGATCTGTTCGACGAGGATTTTTAGCAACAGCGAAACAATGGCCACTCCGCCCAGGAGCAAGGCCGCACCATAGGCTAATTCAGTATGATATTGCTTATAAGCGTCTTCAACAAATAGGGGTAGGGTTTGGGTCTCGCCGCGGATGTTGCCACTCACTACCGAAACGGCGCCAAATTCACCAAGGGCACGGGCGGTGGTCAGGATCAGTCCATAGAGGGCAGCCCAGCGCACCGAGGGCAGGGTGACTTTCCAGAACACCTGCCAGTCGCTGGCCCCGAGGGTTCGGGCGGCCTCTTCCTGTTCCCAGCCCTCTTCTTCAAGTAGAGGAATTACCTCGCGCGCCATGAAGGGGAAGGTGACAATAATTGTGGCTAAGACAATGCCAGGCCAAGAAAAGATGATTCTCCAGCCCCAGCTATTCACCAAAGGACCTAACAAACCTTGGCTGGGGCTGTAAAGCAACACCAACATCAGCCCCACTACCACCGGTGAGATCGAGAAGGGTAAATCGATTATGCTTAGTAAAAGGGCCTTACCACGAAAGCGGCGGCGGGCGATGGCGGTGGCCGCCGCCAGACCGAAGATGGTGTTGAAGGGCACGGCAATGGCGGTGGCGAAAAGCGTCAGGCGCAGGGCCGCCAGCAAATCGCTATCGCCAAGATTTTGCAGGAACACACCAGGGCCCTTGGCAAAGGCCTGAAACACCACCGAAAGGGCCGGCAAAAGAATCACCACACCCACATAAAGGCAGGCGACAGTGATGATCAGCAGCGGCCAAAGTGTGCCACCCTTTGCCTTGACGCCGGGTTGGGAAGCGGGAGCTGGTTTTGTGTCGCTGAGCGACGGAATTGTGAAGGCCATGGCTGGGGGAATGGGCGGACGATCGATCGCGTCAATAAATCGCGTTAAAAAATCGCGTTAATAAGTACTACAGAGAATTTGTTTCAGGAGGTGCTTTCGCCCCCCTGATAGCGCTGGCCCCAAACCTGGAGCGCATTGATCACCAGCAGGCTGAGTAGGGAGAAGATCAACATGACGCAACCAATAACCGTGGCGCTAGCAAAGTCGTATTCTTCTAGATGTTGAATTATTAGAGTAGGGGTGATCAGATCCTTGAAAGGCATGTTGCTGGCGATCATCACCACCGAGCCGTATTCGCCGACGGCTCGGCTAAAGCCCTGTGCTATTCCGCCCAGAATGGCCGGCATCAGTTGGGGCAAAATAATCAGAAAAAAAGTTTGGCCCGGGTTGGCGCCAAGGCACCAGGAAGCTTCTTCCTGCTCTTTTTCTAGGGAGCGCAATACCGGCTCGACCGTGCGCACCACAAAAGGCAGGGAGATGAAGACCATGGCCACGCCGACCCCCAGGGCTGTGTAGGAGACCTTGAGGCCGAACATGCTCTGCAACGGCGCACCCAGCCAACCCTCTTTGCTGTACACATAAGAGAGGGCCAAGCCGGCAACGGCGGTCGGCAGGGCAAAGGGCAGGTCGATCAGGGCGTCCAGCAACCGCTGGCCGGGAAAACGGCAGCGAATCAAGGCCCAGGCGATGATCAGGCCGAAAACGCCATTGATCAGACTGGCGAGGGCGGCGATGCCAAAGCTGATTTTGTAGGAGGCAAGGGCGACGGGTGTGGTCGCCATCTGCCAGAACGCGACTGGCCCCACTGCCGACCCTTTCAGCAACATGGTGCCCAGGGGCAGAAAGAGGACGAATCCCAAGTAGGTCCAGGTGATGCGCCAGGGCCAGCTGGGTAGCTTTAGTTGGCGCGGCAGGCCCGCCAGCCTTCGGCCAGAAGGCAATGGCGATGCGGCGACCATGGATTTTGATTGAACGGTAACCCGATCGTATCACCGTTTTGAAGCGGGCCGTCTCCAAAAGACGGTTTGTCTACGCTGTTATCGTCATTGCACTTCAGCAGCGCCGCCATGGGGATCCGCGTGGCCAATGTCAGCAAGCGCTTTGGCGATTTTCAGGCGGTGGACAATGTCAGCGTTGATATTGATTCGGGCTCCCTGGTGGCTTTGCTTGGTCCCTCCGGTTCCGGCAAGAGCACCCTGTTGCGGCTGATCGCCGGTCTGGAGCAAGCCGATGCCGGCCGGGTCTGGATCACCGGTGAAGAGGCCACCGACCGGTCGGTGCAAGAGCGGCAAGTGGGTTTTGTCTTTCAACACTTTGCCCTTTTCAAGCACCGGACGGTGCGCCAGAACGTGTCCTTTGGGCTGGAGCTGCGCCATTGGAAAAAAGAGGCGATTCGCCGGCGCGTGGACGAATTGCTTGACCTCGTCCAGCTCAGGGGATACGGCGGTCGCTATCCCTCCCAGCTCTCCGGTGGCCAGCGCCAACGGGTGGCCCTGGCCCGCGCCCTGGCCGTCCAACCGCGGGTGTTGCTGCTTGATGAACCCTTCAGCGCCCTCGACGCCAAGGTGCGCAAGGAGCTGCGGGCCTGGTTGCGCAACCTCCACGATGAAATGCACGTCACCACCGTGATCGTCACCCACGACCAGGAGGAGGCCATGGAGGTGGCTGATCGCATTGTGGTGATGAACGAAGGTCACATTGAGCAGATCGGCACACCGGCGGAGATCTACGACCATCCCGCCAGCCCCTTTGTGATGAGTTTTGTCGGCGCCGTCAACATGCTCGCTTCGGGCGCCGTACCGGTGCAAAGGCCCCTGGCCGGACCCCAGGATGGCAGCTGGCCAGCCCAAGAGCAGCCTGTTTTTTTCCGGCCCCACGATGTCGAGGTGTCCCTGCACCCGGGCGCGGACACCGTGCCGGCCCGGCTGCGACGCTTGAGCCATATGGGCCGCGATCTTCAGGTCGAAGTTGTGCTGGAGAGTGGCGAGGTGGTGGTGGCCCAGGTGCCCCGCGACCAGCTAGACCACACATCCCTGGCCCTGGGGGATCAGGTGCATATCGTCAGCCGTCAGGCGCGAACCTTCGTGCCCGATTATTCCATCTAAATCCATCTGAGACTGGTCCTGGCGTTGCAGTCTCAGATGAAATACATGACCTGGGACTGGTCGAGGCGATTGCGCTGGTCCAGCAATTCTTGAAGCGTGGTTTCTGCCAGCACCTGCTGGCGGTCCCCATCCAAGCGGGCGGCAAGCTGACCTAGCACCTCAAATTCGGCGGTGGCCCGGGCCGAGCTGCTGCGAGAGGAAGCTTCCCCTTCCAGGCAGCTGACCACCTCGGCCACCGAGACCTCGGCGGGGGGACGGGCCAGCTGGTAACCGCCCTTGGGGCCGCGGATGCTGCGCAGGATCTTGCCGCGGCGCAGGCTGGTCAACATTTGCTCTAGGTAGCGATCGGGGATGCCCTGGCGCTGGGCGATCTCGGCGACCTGCAGCACCAGCCCCTGGTCGTAAACGGCCGCCAACTCGATCAGGGAGACGATGCCGTACTCGGTTTTGGCGCTGAAGCCCACGCTCGATCCCCGGTAATGGCATAGGGATTGTGCCAGAGGCAAGGGCCATCCCTGTCGATCTATGGGTCGGCCCCCTGGCCCAGCCGGCGGCGGCCCAGACCCCAGGCAAGCCCCAGTCGATCCTGTTGGTCACCTATGCCGTCACCAAGGCGGCCTACGACAAAATCATTCCCCTGTTTGTCGCCGACTGGAAGAAGAAGACCGGCCAGAGCGTCGTCATCAGGACCAGTTATGGCGGCTCCGGTTCCCAGACCCGTGCCGTGATTGACGGCCTCGAGGCCGATGTGGTGGCCTTAGCGATGGCTTCCGACATCACCAAGCTTGAGAATCAATCCGTAGCCACCAATTCAACCGTGGCCACATTTGTGCGGCCAGGCAATCCCAAAAAGATTTTCACCTGGAGTGACCTCGATAATAAGAATGTCGAAAGTGTGCTTGCCAATCCCAAGACTTCCGGCGGTGCCCGCTGGAATTTCGTCGCCCTGTGGGGGGCCATCAGCCAAAGTGGGGGCGGCGAAGCCGCTGCCAAACGTTTCATCAGCGGTGTTTTCAAAAACGCTGAAGTGCTGCCCAAGGACGCCCGCGAAGCCACCGACACCTTTCTCAAGCGCGGCCAGGGAGATGTGCTCTTGAATTGGGAAACCGAGGGGTTTTTGGCCAAACGCAACGGTGAAATGCCCGGAGGGTATCGGGTGTTCAGTCCCAACGTGCTGACGGAAATGCCCCACACAGTGGTTGACAAGAATGCCGACAAACATGGCACCCGCAGAGTCGCCGAAGCCTTCACCCGCTTCTTATATACTCCGGCCGCCCAGAAGATCTTCGTAGACAATGGCTTTAGGCCGGTGACACCGGAAGGCAAAAGCTATGCCCGTGGCAAGTTCCCCAATGTCAAGTTCTTCCGCATCGGCGATCTGGGCGGCTGGGGCGAGACCGACAAGAAGTTTTTTGGCAAGGGTGGCATTTGGGATCAGATTTTCGCCCAGACCCGTTAGGTCCCCGCGCCTTGGCCAGGCGCCAATCCCATACCCCTAGCGGATTAGTGTGTAATGTAACCCCTGGTTGTTCATCGCTAAACCGTGGTTTCTCACCATCGCTGCCTCTCATTCGTCCGTCGCCGTGCCGCTTTGGCCAGCGGCCTGGGCCTGGCGCTGCTGTTGGGTGGTTGCGGCGGCCAGGTAAAGCAAGGCCAGGTACAGAGCTCTGGATCAGCCCCTGCAGGAGCTGATAAGCCCCTGCTGTTAGTCAGCTATGCAGTAACCAAGAGTGCCTACGACCGCATCCTGCCTCGCTTCCAGGCCGCCTGGAAGGCCCAAACCGGTAAGGATGTGGCGATTCGCACCAGCTACGGCGGCTCTGCCTCCCAGACCCGGGCCATCATCGATGGCCTGGATGCCGATGTGGCCGCCCTGGCCTTGGCCGGCGACGTGCTGAAGCTGGAAAAAGCCGGTTTGGTCGATCCTGGTTGGGAAAAGGAGCTTCCCAATGGTTCCATCATCACCAATTCGGTGGTCGCTTTTCTGACCCGACCCGGCAATCCCAAGGGTGTGAAACAGTGGGCTGATCTGGCCCGGCCCGGAGTGAGCGTTATCACAGCCAATCCCAAGACATCGGGTGGGGCCCGCTGGAACTTTCTTGGCCTTTGGGGCTCGGTGGCGCGCACGGGCGGCACCGAAGCCCAGGCCAAGGATTTTGTGAGTGCGGTGTACCGCAAAGTTGATAATTTGCCCAAGGATGCCCGCGAGGCTACCGATACTTTTCTCAAGCGCGGCCAGGGGGATGTGCTTTTGAATTATGAAAACGAAGCCATCCAGGCCACCAAGGCCGGCGAACTCCAGACTCCCTTTGTGGTCCCAGAGGTCAATGTGCGAATCGAAGCGCCGGTGGTGATCGTCGATCGCAATGTCGATCGCCATGGCAACCGGGCGGCGGCCGAAGCCCTGGCCAAGTACTTGAGCAGCGAAGAGGCCCAGCGGATTTTTGCCGAAGAGGGTTTCCGTCCCGTCGATCCCCAGGTGTGGAGCCAGGTGCGCTCGCGCTTTGCCCCCGTCAAAACCCTCTTTGATGCGGCCAGTTTTGGCGGTTGGCAGAGCATCGACCAAACCTTCTTTGCCAGAGGGGCTATCTGGGACCAATTGTTTGCAGAAAAACGTTGAGCTTTGACGCCTACATGCTCGAAGCCGGCAAGCTCAGCGAGATCGTGCGCCAAAGCCTGGGCTGAACAGCAGAGCTGAACAGCAGAGCTGAACAGCAAGGCTGAACCCCAGGACTGGTTGTAATCCTGCCAACGTCATGCAGGGGGGGCCTGCTCATAGCCTGTCGGAGCCGGCGCAGGCATGGACCTTGGCGAACTCACAAGGCCCTGTCGCTACGGTCTCTTTGGCGGAGGCGGCCCGCTTCTGGGCCCGGCTCGGCATGGTCAGTTTCGGGGGGCCGGCGGCCCAGATCGCCCTGCTGTTCGACGAACTGGTGGGGCGGCGGCGCTGGTTATCGGAGCGCCGTTTTTTGCATGCCCTGCAGGTTTGTTTGTTGTTGCCGGGTCCTGAGGCCACCCAACTGGCGATTTATCTGGGCTGGTTGATGCATGGGGTTGGCGGCGGCCTGATCGCCGGCGGCTTGTTTTTGTTGCCGTCGGTGTTGCTGCTGCTCACTTTGTCCAGCGTTTATGCCCTGTGGGGCCACTTGCCCTTGCTGGCGTCGGTGTTCTGGGCCCTGAAACCGGCGGTGTTGGCCCTGGTGCTGCAGGCCACCTGGCTGGTGGGCAAGCGAACCCTGCGCCATCCGTTCCAGGGGCTGTTGGCCCTGGTGGCTTTTGCCGGACTGGTGCTGCTGAAGTGGCCCTATCCCTGGCTGCTGGCGCTGGCGGCCGGCAGCGGCATCCTGGTGGGGCGCTTCAGGCCCAGCTGGTTGAACGACACCGGCCACCGCAACGTTGCCAAGGCTGGTGGAAGCCAAGAAAAGTCCGCCCCCAGCGCCTATCTCCACGACGACGACACCCCGCCACCGGCCCATGCCAGGCCCTCCAACCGCCGCCTTGGCCTGGCCCTGCTGGCAACTGGTCTGGCCTTGGGGGTGCCGCT
>Ga0207941_1000160_pt1 | contig 21019 bp, 25 predicted proteins | sample LakMenEpi13Sep12_FD_150695 | JGI IMG/M metagenome (GOLD analysis project Ga0207941, IMG submission 150695) | Freshwater microbial communities from Lake Mendota, WI - 13SEP2012 deep hole epilimnion (SPAdes) | ecosystem: Environmental > Aquatic > Freshwater > Lake > Epilimnion/Euphotic zone ...
CGCATCTCGGCCCTGGGGCGGCTCGAACCCGAAACCCGCATCCGCAAGGTGTCGGTGCCCACCTCCCTGAGCGGCGACCGCGTCCAAGACATCCTGGTGGACGAAGGCCAGCTGGTGAAGAAGGGCCAGCCCCTGGCGGTGCTCAACAGCAAGGCCAGCCTTGCCGCCGCCTTCGCCGAGGCCGAGGAGAACGTGACCCTCTCGCAGCGCAAGTTGGAGCAGGTGAAGGCCGGCGCCAAGCAAGGGGAGATCCAGGCGCAGGTTTACAAGGTGGAAAGCCTCGAGCGCCGACTGGCCGGCGAGAAGCTCGCCCAGGATCAAAAGGTGAACAGCAAGCGCTCCACCATGTTGGAGGCGCGCACCGAGTCGAAGCGCTACGACAGCCTCTATGCCAACGGCGGCGCCTCCCAGTTGGAGCGCGACCGCTACCGCACCCGCGCCCAGACCACCGAAGCCGACCTGGCCCAGGCCATCGAGACCCGCGCCGGCACAATCGCCTCCCTGAGCTCGGAGATCGCCAGCGAGAAGCAGAAACTCGAGCAGATCAAGGAGGTGCGCCCCGTGGATGTGGCGGCGTCTGAGAGCGAACTGCGCAAGGCGATCGCCTCCCGCGACCGGGCCAAGCAGGAGCTGGCCTTCGCCACGGTGCAAGCCCCCCAGGACGGCCGCATCCTCAAGGTGGTGGTGCAACCCGGTGACAAGGTCGGCGATTCCGGCATCCTCGAGATGGCCGACACCAGCCGCATGGTGGTCACCGCCGAGGTGTATCAGAGCGACATCAAGGGGGTACGCCCCGGCCAGGGGGCCACGATCACCGCCGACGGCTTCGAGGGCAGCGCCCGGGCCACGGTGTATCAGATCCTCCCCCAGGTGCAGCGGCAGTCGATCTTTGCCGGCGAGGCGGGCGAGAACCAGGATCAACGGGTGTTCCAGGTGCGGCTGCGCATCGATCCCAGCGATCTGAAGCAACGGCCCATCGGCGGCGCCTCCAATCTGCAGGTGAACGTGGTGTTCAATCCCCTCAGCCCCGCCGAGGCTGCCCTCAGCCCGGCTGCGGCGCCCCGCCCCAACGATGGACCTCAGGCCGGATCCGGAGCGGGCGCGCCAGCGGCCCCCGCCACCCCCACCGGCCCCGGCGCACCGCCGAGGGCCCTGCCAGGAAACAGCCAGCCGCCGAGGACCCCCTGATGCGGCGCGCCATCCGCAAACTTCTGCAGCGCACCCCGATCGCCTGGCTGCAGGTGAGCAACAACCCCACCAAGCTGCTGATCGGCATCGCCGGGGTGAGTTTCTCCAACCTGCTGATGTTCTTTCAGCTGGGTCTGCTGGACAGCCTCTACAACAGCCAGAAGAAACCGATCGAGAGGCTGCAGGCCGATCTGGTGATGGTGAGCTCGAAATACAGCAACCTGGGTTCGCTGCAGGATTTCCCGCGTAGTCGCCTTTATCAGGTGCTCGGTGTGGACGGGGTGGCGGCAGTCTCACCCCTGCGGATCGCGCGGGGCACCTGGATCACCCCGGCCACTCGCCAGTCGTTCGATGTCTATGTCTATGGCGTCAACCTCGACCAGCCCTCCCTGAGCTTCCCCGAGATCGAGGCCAACCGCAGCCAGCTGCAGGTGCTGCGCAATGCCCTGTTCGATCGCAACTCCAAAAAGCAATACGGCAACGTGATCAACACGCTCCGCCAGGGCCAGCCCTTTTCGGTGGAGGTCAACAACAAGCGCCTCAGGATCATCGACACCTTCGTGATGGGGGCCACCTTCGCGGCCGAAGCCAACCTGATCACCGCCGAAAACACCTTTCTCCATCTCTTCCCCAAGATCGATTCCAATTCCCTCCAGGTCGGCCTGATCCGCCTCAAGCCCGGCGCCTCCCCCCAGGCGGTGAAGGCCGCGATGGAGCCGATCCTCAGCGGCCGCAATGTGATGGTGCTTACCAAGCAGGAGTTGGCCGAAAAAGAGGTGAACTACTGGAAGCGCAATTCCTCGGTGGGCTTCATCTTCTCGCTCGGGGTGCTGGTGGGATTCGTGGTTGGCAGCATCATCGTGTATCAAATTCTCTATGGCGATGCCATGAACTCCCTGCCCCAGTACGCCACGCTCAAGGCGATGGGCTACCGGGATCCCTTTGTGATTGGCATCGTGATCCAGCAGGCGGCGATCCTGGCACTGGTGGGCTTCATCCCCGGTGTGCTTCTTTCCAGCGCCCTTTATGTGCTGCTGGCCAATGTCACCAAGCTCACCGTGCTGATGACCCTCAACCGCGCCCTGCTGGTGCTCGCCCTCACCTTCGTGATGTGCGTGGGATCGGGCACCCTGGCCACCCGCAAGCTTGTGCAGCTCGATCCGGCCGATGTCTTCTGACCCCATCATGGAGCGCCCCGACCCCGCTCTCGATCCTTCCGGCGCGGCGGCCGCCGGCCCTAGCGCCGGAACCGCGGCAACGCCCATCGCTCAGCCATCCGATCCTTCGCCGACGGCCGAAGATTCGAAGGGTGAACAACCGGTGATTTCGCTCCAGAACGTAAACCACTGGTTCGGCAGCGGCGACAGTCGCAAGCACGCCCTCAAGGACATCACGCTCGACATCTACCCGGGGCAGATCGTGATCTGCACCGGCCCCTCCGGTTCGGGCAAAACCACCCTGCTCACCATGTTGGGCGGCCTGCGCTCCTGCCAGGACGGCAGCCTCAAGATCCTCGGCCAGGAGCTCAACGGCGCCAGCAAGGAGCAACTGGCCGACCTGCGCCTGAATGTGGGCTTCATCTTCCAGGCCCACAACCTGATGATGTTCCTCAATGCCCGCCGCAATGTGCGGCTTTCGCTGGAACTGCACGACCGCTTCTACGACCAGAACATGGATCAGCTCGCCACGGCCATGCTCGAGAAGGTGGGCCTGGGCGATCGGGTGGAATATATGCCCGCCAACCTCTCCGGTGGCCAGCGTCAGCGGGTGGCAATCGCCCGGGCCCTGGTGAGTCAGCCGAAGATCCTGCTGGGGGATGAACCCACCGCCGCCCTCGACAAGGAATCAGGCCGCACCGTGGTGGAGCTGATGCAGCAGCTGGCCCGCGAGCAGAACACCACGATCATCATGGTCACCCACGACAACAAGATCCTCGATGTGGCCGATCGCATCATCATCGTGGAGGACGGCCGCCTGGCCACGGCCGAGCAGCAGGCCGCCTTCGTGCAACGGATGCGCGATCCAGCCCACTGACATCCAACCCACCGAGCATCCAACCCACCGAGCATCCAGTCCACCGAGCATCCAGCCTTCGGAGCATCAGTCCGTGGAGCATCCAATCCGATCCACCCCACAGAGATTCCGATCCACCCCACGGAGATCCGGCAAAGCGGGTTGCTGCCGCCACAGGAAGTGGTAGCCCGGAGAACGCCGATGCGGAGGTTCGCGCCTCACGAATTCCGCTTCATTAGCCAAGCTTCCCTATGGAAACAGCCGCAAGGAAATCGAAGCAACAACCTACGACGCCTTCACCAAGGTGGTGCGTGGTTGAAAGCACAACGGTTGTTCATCGAACTCACGTTGGAGCCCGATCAAACCGACCCGCCAGCTTGGCCCTTCCCCTGCGGCTCCATCCGTTCGCTTGGTTCCGATGATTTCGACAGATCCAGGCCAGCGGCGGCCCACCGCAGCGCCCTGCGGGTCGTCTGCGGCCGTTGTCCTGATGCCCAGGGCGAACCCCCTAGGATCCAGCCAGCCAGGAGTTGCAGCGATGGCGGATCTGACTTCCGGCTCCGATCCGGGCCCCAGCTCCGGTGCCGATCCCCAGGGGCCGCCCGAGCCGACCGGCGGAGCTGTGCCTAAGCGATGGACCGGCCATCCCGAGCTCGGCGACCCCGGCCCCAGCGCCTTCCCCAGCAATGTGTCCGAGCTGCTGACCCGGGCCCAGCTCGACAATGCCCGCGATGTGTTCCGACTCGTCGAGACCCGCTCGGCCCTGAGCCCCTATCAGGAGCGAGAACTGGCGGTGAAAATCATCCAGAAGCTGGCCGCCTTTCACGAGGATGTGATCGACGGCCTCATCGCCGAGGAGAAATCGGAAAGCGTGGCGGCCTGGGCGATGGACCTCACCAGGATCCGGGTGGCGATCAGCCTGCTGGAGGCGGTCGAGCTCTCCGACGACTGATCCAGCCACTGATCCAGCCGGAGGCAAAGGATTCGCTCCGGCGCCTCGCATCGCGCACCAACTAGCCAGGCAGCTGTCCCCTGCGGGCGCCACCCCGGGCCTCCGGCGGGCGCCTGCTCCAGCCAAGGCCCGGTTCCTAAACCCATGGAGGCTCAGCAAGGCGAGCCTGAAGCTTGGAAAAAGGCGATGTCCCCGCGGCGGCTCCGGTTGATTCAATCGGGGTCCATGCTGCGCGCCTCGTGGGCCAGGTTCTCACTGATGGTCGCCTCCAGGAGCTGGGGGGTGCGGGCTCCGTTCGCCGGGGCAACAGGGGGGTGCGTGGGGGCAGGCACCGGTCCATGCGCCGCCCCGGTAGTGGAGGCCAGCGAGGGCATGGGTGATCTCCGGGCAGAGCCTTTGAGCCGCCATCTTGAGAAGGCCGCTCTGGGTTGGAGAGTCTGGGTTGGTGAGTCTGGGTTGGAGAGAACGGCGTCGGGGCGGGCGGGCCATCAGCCCTCAACGGGGGCTTCCAGCCGCAGGGTCCTAAGCCCGCAGGGTGTCCAGCAGCATCGCCGCCAGCCGCTCGCTGCTGCGCAGGGCACCCTCCACCCGGCCGAAGCCCACCCCGGCAACGTAGTCACCGCAGAAGCCCACCCGGCTGTGGCGACAGAGAAGCAGATCCTCCGGTAGGCCCGGTTCCCGCGGGAAGGCGGCACCCCAACGCATCAGCTGACGCTGCCCCCGAGCCACCAGGCCGGGCTCCAGCCACTCCGCTAGGGCGTCCTGCAGCGCCTCACTGAGGGCTGCGATCACCGCCGTCTCCTCCTCCTGCCTGGGCAACTGGCCGAGCTGGCGGGCGATCGAGGAGCGGGATCCATACACGCTCAGATGCTCGGCAGCGAAGACCGCGCTGGAATGGGCCACCACGGCCACCCGCCCATCGGCCAGGGGCTGGATCGAAAGCCGCGAGAGCCGCCAGCGCTGTTCGGCGGCCGCATCGAAGCGCAGCAGCCGGAAAGGACACCGTCGCCAGACCTCGGCGTCGGCGCCCTCCGCCACGAGCAGCAGGTTGCTGCGGGCCTCCGAACGCAGGGAGGCGAGGGCCGCCAGCACATGCTGCAGCTCAGGATCGTCGAGCGACTGGGCCGCCTCCTTCAGGGGCACGGTGTCCCAGGCCAGCAGCAGCCGGGAGCGGGGGTGGGCCAGCAGGGTGCCCGCCAGCACCAGCCAGTCGGCCTCAGCCAGCAGCTGGCGCTCCCGGTCGAACAGTTGCCAGCGGCCGCCCGGAGTCACCGCTAGATAGCAGACCAGAACGCCGTAGTGCGCTGCAACGCCCGATGCCGCCGCGGGACCGGCCTTGGCCAGGTCCAGCAGCCCAGCGCAGAGGCCGTCCATGCCGCCGGCCCCGCGATAGAGCGCCCCCTCACCGAGGGGATCGCGGCTGTCCTCGCTATGGAGGCGCCCTGCGGCATCGAGGCGTGCCCGGGGTTCCATCCAGGGCTCGATCACCCCCCTTACCAGCAGCGACTCCAGCAGGTCCGGGGCTAGACCGCTGATATTGAAGAGGGGTGCGCCATGGTCGATGCGCAGGCCGGCATCCTGGCGCGAGCGGCGCGTGGCGGTACGGCCCCCCGGACCGCGGCCGCTCTCCCAGAGGCTGATGGCACCGCTCCAACCGCCCCGGCACAGGGCGGCGATGAGCGCGCATCCACCCACCCCCGCGCCCACCACGGCGATGGAGGCTGGTGGACACTGGGCCATCGGGAAGCCGCGCCGTTGATCGCCCTCCAAGGATGCAGGATCCCACCCGGTTCGCACACGCTCCTGAAGGCGGGTCGCGCCCTGAGCTGCCACCCGAATGGATCGGGCCGCGGTAACTGGCCCCAGGCCAGTACTGCTTAGGCTTAGGCCTCGCCGCCAGCTAGCAGGCCTTACGCCGATGCCAGACTCGCCCGACGCCGACCGCCTCCGCCACGAGATGCTCGCGGAGGAGCTGGAGGCGGCCCGGAGCAAACGGGACAGCTACCAGGCCCTGTTGAAGGATCTGCCGGAGGTGTTCGAGGGCAAATTCCGGGAACGGGTGCGGCCGGTGCAGCAACGCAACGAACAACTGCTCGAGGAGGGCATGGCCCTGCGGGAGCAGATCCGTCGGGCGCTGCCGCAGGGCAGCGTCTCCGGGGGCGCCAGCCTGCCCTCGGCCCCCGAAACCGGCGCCGCCACCGATCGCGGCATGGATCCGCACAAGATCCGGGAGGATGCCCCCAGACCCAAAGGTGCTGCCGGGGTGCAGGGGCTGAGAGCTGCGGCGGAAAGCCTGCGGAGCACCGGGATCACCGGGGCCCTGGCCGTCGGCCTGGCCCTTGGACTGGGCGGTCTGCTGCTTGCCACCCAGCCCTGGCGCTCTGGCGGAGGTTCAAGGCCGACCGATCGACCAGCGGCCCCCGGCATGACGACGCCCTCCGCTCAGGTGCCGGCATCAACCGCGAGCCCCGCCACCCAGACCGGCTCACCCCCAGTGGGCGCGCCTTCGATCAGCCTGCGCACCACCGGACCCAGCTGGCTGGAGGTGCGCAGCACCGATGGGGTGTTGCTTTTCTCCGGCGAGCTCAACGGCCAGCGGAACTTCCCACTCAGAAGCGGCCTGATGATCCGCTCGGGCAGGGCCGATCTGGTTCAGTTGCAGGTGAACGGCCAACCGGAGCGGAAACTCGGCTCGGTCGACTTTCTCGACTGGGCCACCTTCCGCCCAGACTCCCCCGCCAAGCCGGGGGGGAGCCGTCATCCCTGATCGGTAGGAGGATCGGAACCCTCACGGTGGGGCGCTGAGGATCCAGCCACGCCCCCAGCCAGCAGCCACGCCAGGACCAGCAACAGCCCCCAGCCCAGCCAGGAGAGGTTGAACACCGGACGGAGCACGGCTGCCAGCGGCTCCACCAGCCAATGGCTCAGGGCAACGGTGAGCACCACCAGCAGCAGCACCATCAGCATGGAGTCTCACCTCCGCCAGGAGCCGGTGGAGCCGCCCGGTCGTTACCGATGGGCCCGGGCCGCAGCACCTGCCAGGGATCCAGCGCCGAATCGGCTGGTTCGCGCCAGGCCAGCACCCGACTAGGGGCTCCAGATCCCTGCGGCCAGGGCAGCGGGGCGAGCCGGGCGAGCCCGGGAAAGGCCGCGGCTGCCTGATCCGCGTCAGTGGCCGGCAAGGCGCCGGACCGGTTGGCACTGGTGGTGGCCAGCGGACCGCTGCGGCGGAGCAGATCGCAGGCCAGGGGCGCGGCTGGAACCCGCAGACCGAGGCTGGCGCCCCCCGGGTTGAGCAGCTCCACCAGCGGTCCGGCGATCGGCAGCACCAGGGTTGTGGCGCCAGGCCAGCAACGGTGGGCTCGCTCCAGCCATTCGGAACGCCAGGGAACCCCGAGCAGCCCCACCAATTGCTCTAGGTCGGCGCCCATCAGGATCAGCGGTTTGTCCGGGGGGCGGCACTTCAGGCGCCAGAGCAGAGGGGCAAGGGAAGGGGTGCAGGCCAGGGCCGGCAGGGTATCGGTGGGGAAGATCACCGCCTCCCCCGCCGCCAGCTGCGCCGCAAGAGCGTCTGCATCGAGCACCCAACTCATCGGGTTCCCCCGCCACTGGGCCGACGACCACTGGCAAAACGCCGCACTCCCTCGAGATCACGGTGGGCCTGCACCTCTTCCATCCCGGCCATCTCCAGCAGAAGCCCCACGCTCTGGCTCTGGTCGTGGTGGTGCTCGAGCAGCAGCACGCCCCCCGGTGCCAGGGCCTGGGCCGCTCCGGCACAGATGGTGCGCAGGGCCACCAGCCCATCGGATCCACCATCGAGGGCGCGGCGGGGTTCGTGATCACGCACCACGGCTTCGAGGGCTTCCACGATGTTGCTGGGAATGTAGGGAGGGTTGGCCACCACCAGGTCCAGCTCTCCCCACCAGGGCTTCAGGGCTTCCCACCAATCGGAGCGCATCAGGGTGAAGCGCTCCTCCACACCGGCTGCGGCCCGGTTGAGGGCCGCGAAGGTCAATGCCTCATCACTGGCATCCACCGCCAGGCCCCGGCCAGCCGGCAGAGCCCTGGCCAGCGCCAGCGCCAGGGCGCCACAGCCGGTGCCGAGGTCGGCCCAAAGCAGCCCAACCCCAGCTGAGGTCGGCGGGGCCAGGGCCAGCGCCAGATCGACCAACAGCTCGGTTTCCTGCCGGGGAATCAACACGCCGGGTCCAACCTGCAGCTCCAGATCCCTCCAGGGACAGCGGCCCACCAGGTACTGCAGGGGTTCAGCCGTGCGGCGGTGCTGCCGCCAGAGCTCCTCGAGCCGGGCCAGGGGCTGGAGCAACCACACCATCCGGTGCGGATGCAGATGCAGGGCCTGCAGCTCGGCCCAGCGGAGGCCACCGCCCAGATCCAGGAGCCAGTCGAGATCGGCTCTAGCCCCCCCGGTGCTGGCCAGGAGCTCCCGGCGCCAGGCCAGCAGATCGGAGGACGGCAACGCCGCGCAGTCCCCGCCCGTTGATCCTTCCATCCCCCCAGGCTAAGGGCAGCTGCAGCCCCTTCAGCATCAGCAGCGCTGCCAGCGCAGGCCGGGCTGCGCGCGCAGCATGCCCTCCCATTCCAGCTGGAACAACGCGACCGCCAGCTCGCTGGCGGGGCGCCCCAGCTGGAGGCTGATCTGCTCAAGGGAAGCTCCCTCCCCCACCGCCGCCAGCAAGCGCTCCTGCTCGGAGCCGGCCGGATCCGCCGAGGGACGGCTCGATGCAGCGGCGGCGCCGGAGCAGGGGGCGAGGGGACCCGGCCCCAGGAAAGCCACCAGATCCTCGGGCGCCAGCAGCGGGGTGGCTCCCTGGCAGAGCAGTCGATTGCTGCCTAGAGCCGCATGGCGCCCGGCATCACCCGGCACCACCCAGAGGGGCAGGCCCTGCTCCCAGGCATAGGCGGCGGAATGGAGCGCGCCACTATCCGGCGGGCACTCCACCACCACCACCGCCGCAGCCAGCGCCACCAGCAACCGGTTGCGTCCGGCGAAGTTGCCACGGTGAACCTGCGCCCCTGGGGGCTGTTCACTCAACAACAAGCCACGATGGCCCACCGCCCGCTGCAGCTGACCGTGGTGCTGGGGATACACCCGCTCCAGCGGGGTGCCCAGCACCCCAACTGGGGCGCCATCCCCGGCCAGGCAACCGCCATGGACGGCCCCATCGATCCCCTCCGCCAGTCCACTCACCACTGGCCAGCCGGCCTGGGCGAGGGCCAGCCCGAGGGCCCGGGCCATGGCCAGCCCGTGGGGTGAGGGCCGGCGGGTGCCGACCACCGCCACCGCCCGTCGTCGCGCCAGCAGGCTCCAGAGGGTGCCCCGGCCCTGCCACCAGAGCCCCAAAGGCGGCCGCTCCAAGGCGCTGATGGCGGCTGGCCAGCGGCCATCCCCAGGCAACAGCACCCGCCGATCCACCCGGGGATCCCTCAGCAGGCGAGCCAGCGGATCCACCCCCCAATGCCCCCGGAAACGCTCCACCACCGGCACCAGCCCAGCGTGCCAGCCCGGAAGCTGCGCGAATCCAGCTGAGGGAAGCCGCCAGGCCGCGGCCAACCCCCCGCAGCCCCGCTCCAGGGACCGGAGCCGAACCCATCCCAACCCCGGGCATCGGCTCCACAACAACCACCAAAGGCGCTGATCCCGTTGCCAGGGAACCGATCCGAAGGCGAACGCACCACCAGCAGCGGCCCCCAAGGGAAGCCCGCCGGAGCCCTCAGCCCCGACTCCCGCATCCCCCGCCGGCAGGGGCATCCGGCCCGGACTACCGCCGGACGCAGGAAAACGGCCCATCAGCAGATCCCCCATGAACAACCCCCATCAGCAGAGACCCAGCAGCTGAGTCCAATCAGCAGCAAGCAATCAGCAGAGACCCAGCAGCTGAGCCCCGCAGGCGGGGCGAGCGCCCTGCCACCAATACATTTGTATTATTGCACAGGTCCGGCCACCAGGGCGGTCACCGCCCGCTCCAGGTCCTCCGGCAGCCGGCGCAGCAGCCGGGGCGGCCGCCCCGGACCCTCCATCGCCACCGCCACCAGCTCCACCCGAGCCTCGGCGGCCACCCCGCCGGAGCCATCTAGCAGCAGGCTCCGCCAGGGAAACTTCACCCCCCGCCGGGGCAGCGCCTGGCTGCGGATCTCCACCCGGTCGCCATGGCGTAGGGCCTGGCGGTAGTCGATCGCCAGCGACACCACCGGCAGCTCCAGCCCCCGGGCCGCCAGATCGCTGTAGGCCAGGCCCACCGCCGCTAGGGCCTCCACCCGGGCCTCCTCCAGCCAGGCCACATAGGCGCCGTGCCACATCACCCCGGCATGGTCGGTGTGCTGGGGCAGCACCCGACGCCGCAGGGACCAGCCCCTGCTCAGGACAAAATCCACGTCCGTCGCCGATCCTGGCGCGTTTTCAGGCGTGGGCGTTGCTGGGAAGGCTGGCATGGTTGAGGAGAACACCGGTGGGAAAACGCAAGCCGGCGTGGGGCCGCCCGCGGGGAGAAGCGTGGTGGACACCAAGTGGGGACCGGCAAGACCCTTGGCCAGGCTGCATCAAGCTCTTCACAGGGATGGTGAGATCGCTGGAAATCGGCCATAGGCTGACCACGGCCGCCCGTTCAATCCGTGTTCCGCAACCTTCTGATCGCCAATTCCGGCAAGGGTCATGTGGAGGAGATGGTGCGCACGCTGCGCGCCATTCCCCCTTGCCGCCAAGCCCGCATCAACCTCCTGCACGTGATGAACGAGCAGGGCGCCGACGATCTCCGCAGCCACCGCGAACAGGCCGAAGCCCTGGTGGCCGAAGCCTTGGCGCGAATGGACCTTGAGCCCGCTGAAGTGAACACGATCGTGCGGGAGGGCGACACCAAGCAGACCGTGCTCAAGGTGGCCGATGAGCTTGATGCCGACCTGATCGTGATGGGCTCCCGCGGCCTCGGGCGGCTCCAGTCGATCCTGGCCAACAGCGCCAGCCAGTACGTGTTCCAGCTCTCCACCCGCCCGATGCTGCTGGTGCGCGACGACCTCTACATCCGCGCGATCAACCGGGTGCTGGTGACCGTGGATGGCACCGGTGTAGGGGACGACGCGATCCGCCTGGCCTGCGAACTGGTGGCCTCAATCCCTGGGGGCAGCCTCACAGGACTGCATGTCACCCGCCAAGACATCACCCCCTCACGGGGCGGGCGCAGCCCAGCTGACGAAGTGCTGGACAAGGCGGTACAGCGGGCGCGCAGCTTCGGTGTCACGATGCAGCCGATCCATCGCACCGGGGACATCGGCCGCACGGTGTGCGACACCTCCGAGGAGATCAAAGCGGATCTTGTGGTGATCGCCTCCCAAGACCGACGTCCCTTGGTGGCGAAGGCCTTGGTGGACCTGGACCGGTTACTGGGAAGCTCTGTCAGCGATTACATCCGAGTCCACGCCCCGGCCCCGGTGCTGCTGGTGAGAGAGCCGGAAGGCCGGCGTTGAGCTAGGCCCCCAGGAAGCAACCAGGGGAACCGGGAAAGCTCCGGTTCCCCGCTGGGGTGTCTGTCGGTGGCGGGCATCGAACAGAGACGCGGCCCCTCAGCCTCCTTGGCGGCTGCTGGTCTGGATGTAGAGAACGATCAGGAACACGGCCGGAACCAGAATGAACAGCAGGCTGGCGACAAAGCCGAGATCGTTGGTTTCCATGGCGACGAGTGGGTCGGACTGCGGAGTTCCGCAGGGACCGTATCACCGCTGCTAGGGGGCTTCATCGCCAACTTCATCGCTCGTTGCGGATGCGATGTCGCTCCCCGCAACCTCCCGGGTTGCTCCAGGCTCGTTCTCGTCTGAGGAAGAGTCCGCCTCGGCGGCCGGGGGCTCGGGCCAGGCGGTGGGTCCCGGCGGCAGGGGGCGGGCCAGGGCTCCCGCCAGCAGGGGGGCCAGGCCGGCCTCGCCGGCCTGGGGGCGGGTCACCACCAGCACCGAATGCTCCACCAGGGCCTGGCAGGCCAGCCGCCAGGTCTGGGGTCGTCGCATCAGCTTTCGCTCCTCCACCCCGGTTCGAGGGCTCAGGGCCACCGCAGATCCGGCCGGCACCACGTCCACAAAGCAGGTGATGCACTGGCCGCAGCCACCGCAGTTCCCCAGCTTTCCCTTGAGGCCATAGAGCTCGATGCCCTCACGCAAGGCCACCTCCCGCAGGTTCTCGCCGGGGTAGCACTCCACATCGCGGCCTTCACGCACAAACCGGATCACAGGCATGGGAACAACCGCGCAGAAACTCCCATCTTGGAATCCCGCAGTTGCGGTCCGTAACCAGCGCCCCCGTGAAGCCGGCGGCAACGCCTACGATCTCCACCACACCCAGACCTGACCCCAATGGGATTGCCCTGGTACAGGGTGCACACAGTCGTCATCAACGACCCGGGCCGCTTGCTCGCCGTGCACCTCATGCATACCGCTCTGGTAGCCGGCTGGGCCGGCTCCATGGCGCTCTATGAGCTCGCCATCTTCGACCCCTCCGACCCTGTCCTCAACCCAATGTGGCGGCAGGGCATGTTCGTGATGCCCTTCATGGCGCGCCTCGGCGTGACCGGCAGCTGGAGCGGCTGGAGCATCACCGGTGAAACCGGGGTGGACCCTGGTTTCTGGAGCTTCGAAGGCGTAGCCGCAGCCCACATCATCTTCAGCGGTCTGCTCTTCCTCGCGGCCATCTGGCACTGGACCTACTGGGATCTCGAGATCTGGCAGGACCCACGCACCGGTGAACCAGCCCTCGACCTGCCCAAGATCTTCGGCATCCACCTGCTGCTCGCCGGCCTCGGCTGCTTCAGCTTCGGAGCCTTCCATCTCACCGGCGTGTTCGGTCCCGGCATGTGGGTCTCAGACCCCTACGGAGTCTCCGGCCATCTTGAGAAAGTTCAACCTGCCTGGGGACCTGAGGGCTTCAATCCCTTCAATCCCGGTGGCATCGTGGCCCACCACATCGCCGCCGGCATCGTGGGGATCATCGCCGGCATCTTCCACATCACCACCCGGCCGCCCGAACGCCTCTACAAGGCCCTGCGGATGGGAAACATCGAAACCGTTCTGGCCAGTGCGATTGCGGCCGTGTTCTTCGCCGCCTTCGTGGTGGCCGGCACAATGTGGTACGGCGCCGCCGCCACGCCGATTGAGCTGTTCGGCCCCACCCGCTACCAATGGGACCAGAGCTATTTCAAGACCGAGATCAACCGTCGCGTGCAGACCGCCATCGACAATGGCGCCACCCGCGAGCAGGCCTGGGCCAGCATCCCTGAGAAACTCGCCTTCTACGACTACGTCGGCAACAGTCCCGCCAAGGGGGGTCTGTTCCGGGTGGGTCCGATGGTGAACGGTGATGGCCTGCCCACCGGCTGGCTGGGTCACATCAGCTTCACCGATAAGGAAGGCCGCGAGCTCGAAGTGCGGCGTCTGCCCAACTTCTTCGAGAACTTCCCGGTGATTCTCCAGGATCAGACCGGTGTGGTGCGCGCCGACATCCCCTTCCGCCGAGCTGAAGCGAAGTACGCCTTCGAACAGCAGGGCGTCAAGGCCACCGTCTACGGCGGTGCCCTCAACGGCCAGACCTTCACCGATCCCGCCGATGTGAAGCGGCTGGCCCGCAAGGCCCAGCTCGGTGAAGCGTTCGAATTTGATCGCGAGAAGTACCACTCCGACGGCACCTTCCGCAGTTCACCCCGTGGCTGGTTCACTTTCGGCCACGCCACCTTCGCCCTGCTCTTCTTCTTCGGCCACATTTGGCACGGTGCTCGCACCCTCTACCGCGATGTGTTCGCCGGTATCGATCCCGATCTGGGCGAACAGGTCGAATTCGGTCTGTTCCAGAAGCTGGGCGACCGCTCCACCCGCCGTCTGCCCCAGGGTTACGTGCCCCCGGCAGGCTCCACCCTCAGCTGAGGCCGGGCTCCGGCCCGCTTTCGCTGACCACCGGTCCTTGCCCTCCCCTACCGAGAACTCCCCATGGAGAGCTTCGCCTACATCCTGATTCTGGCCCTGGCCATTTCCACCCTGTTCTTCGCCATCGCCTTCCGCGATCCCCCGAAGATCGGCAAGTGAACGATCGGATCCAACGCCATCTCAGCCCCTGCTTCGCAGGGGCTTTTTTTCTGATGGTGTAGCCGATCTGGCGCACCTCCCTTCTCAAGCCGGGAATCAATGTCTACACTCGGACGACAAGCCTGAGAGTCGGGCATGCAATGCCCCTCCTGCCAACACACCGATAGCCGGGTGCTTGAGTCCCGCGCCGCTGATTCTGGGCGGAGCGTGAGGAGAAGGCGCGAATGCCTCAACTGCGATTTTCGCTTCACCACCTACGAACGGGTCGAAACCGTGCCGATCACGGTGATGAAGCGCAATGGCTGCCGAGAAACCTTCAATCGCTCCAAACTGCTGCACGGCCTGCTGAGGGCCTGTGAGAAGACCGGCCTTGAGCCGGCCCGACTGGAGGGGGTGGTGGATGAGATCGAAATCACCCTCCAGCAACGCAGCAGCCGCGAGGTGAGCAGCAACGAGATCGGTGAACTGGTGCTTGAGCAGCTGCGGGGCATGAGCGAGGTGGCTTATGTGCGTTTCGCATCTGTTTATCGGCAGTTCCGCAGCGTGAGTGATTTCGTGGCCACCCTCGAGGGACTAGGAGGCGGCGACGCGGCCGGCTTCAGCGGCAAGGAGCATTTGGCTGTGGTGGTCTGAAAGCCCCATCTGGAGGTCATGGGGCCTACGTCTGGGTAGAGTGTGTGGTCGCGTACGCGCTGCTGGCGGGCAGCCGTGGCGCTTTCTTTCGCACTGCCTGCGGCAGACCGCCATTGCTCCATGACCGTGACCCCCACCAGCACTACACCCGACGTCGGCGTTCTGGACGCTGAAGCCGCTCTCAACGAGGCGGAAGCCGATTTCGAGCTGGAGATTCCGGAGGAAGTTCCCTCCGCCGATGCCTCCAGCAGCCGGGGCGCCGGTCGTGACAGTGAAGGCGTGGGCTTCACCCTCGAAGACTTCGCCTCGCTGCTGAGCAAGTACGACTACAACTTCAAGCCTGGCGACGTCGTCAACGGCACCGTGTTCGCGCTGGAATCCAAGGGCGCGATGATCGACATCGGCGCCAAGACCGCCGCCTTCATGCCCCTCCAGGAGGTGTCGATCAACCGGGTCGAGCACCTCTCCGATGTGCTTGAGCCCGGCGAGGTGCGCGAATTCTTCATCCTCAGCGAAGAAAACGAGGACGGCCAACTCACCCTCTCGATCCGCCGCATCGAATACCAGCGAGCCTGGGAACGGGTCAGGCAGCTCCAGAAGGAAGACGCCACCATCTATAGCGAGGTGTTCGCCACCAACCGCGGCGGCGCCTTGGTGCGGGTGGAAGGACTGCGGGGCTTCATCCCGGGCAGCCACATCAGCACCCGCAAGGCCAAGGAGGAGCTGGTGGCCGATTTCCTCCCCCTCAAGTTCCTGGAGGTGGACGAGGAGCGCAACCGCCTGGTGCTCAGCCATCGCCGCGCCCTGGTGGAACGGAAGATGAACCGCCTCGAGGTGGGCGAAGTGGTGCTCGGAACCGTCCGGGGCATCAAGCCTTATGGCGCCTTCATCGATATCGGCGGTGTGAGCGGCCTGCTGCACATCTCCGAGATCAGCCACGAGCACATCGAGACCCCCCACACGGTGCTCAATGTGAACGACCAGATGAAGGTGATGATCATCGACCTCGACGCCGAGCGGGGCCGCATCTCCCTTTCCACCAAGGCCCTCGAGCCGGAGCCGGGCGACATGCTCAGCGATCCCCAGAAGGTGTTCGACAAGGCCGAGGAGATGGCCGCCCGCTACAAGCAGATGCTGCTCGAGCAGGCCGAGGAAGGCGAACCTCTGGGTGTGACCCTCGACTGAATCCCGGCGGTATTCCCCTCTCCATCCCCGTTCCCTTCACCCGGCGGCCCTGGCTGCCGGGTTTTTCCTGGCCATGGCCCACCTGCTGCTGCGCGGCGTCCCCCTCGGCCCTCCCACCGGGGGCATCTCCAGCATCGATGCCGTTCTCTTCGACAAGGACGGCACCCTCAGCCACAGTGAGGCCATGCTCCAGGCCCTGGCGGCGGCCCGGGTGGACTGCGCTCTGGCCCTGGCCGACCTGGAGGCCCACTCACCGAAGCGGCATCGCGAACTCAGAGATCTGCTGGAGCGGGCCTTCGGCCTCCGCGCTAGCGGCATCCATCCCGGTGGCATCACCGCGGTTGCGGCCCGGGACCATAACCTGATCGCCACGGCCACGGCTCTCGCCCAGGTGGGCCTCAGCTGGCCCGATTCCCTCGCCATCGCCGAGGACACCTTCCGCCAGACCGATCGCCTTCATGGCGCCGGAGGCGCAAGCCCTCCCCGCCCCACCGCAGGGCTCCCCGCCCTGCTGGATCGCCTCCAGCGCGCCAGCCTGAGATGCGCCGTGATCAGCAATGACCATGAGGAGGGTATCCGGGGCTTTCTCCAGCGCCACGACCTGGAACACCGCTTCGAGCGGGCCCTTTGGAGCGCCGAGCACCACCCCCGCAAACCCGCCGCCGGGGCGGTTCATGGTCTCTGCGCCGACCTTGGGGTGCAGCCCGGACGCTGCGCCCTGATCGGCGACGCCGACAGCGATCTGCGCATGGCCCGCGCCGCCGGTGTGCCGGTGGTGATCGGCTATCGCGCCGGCTGGGAGCAGCCCCCCGAGTTGGAACCCGGCTGGCCTGAGCTGCACCACTGGGATGAGCTCGAAGCGGCGGCGGATTGAGCGGGATGCAATGGTGCAGCGACAGCTCCCGTTCCGCCCAAGGTCGTGTCCATCACCACATGGCGACGGCGGGTTCAGGTCATAAACTCGCCATCCGTCCAGTCCGTCGCGCCCATGAGCCGTTACGTCTTCACCTCGGAATCAGTCACGGAAGGTCACCCCGACAAGATCTGCGACCAGGTGAGCGACGCCGTTCTGGACGCGGTGCTCGCCCAGGATCCCTCTAGCAGGGTGGCCTGCGAAACCGTAGTGAACACTGGGCTCTGCCTGATCACCGGCGAGATCACCACCAACGCCCGCGTGGATTTCAACAGCCTGGTGCGGGGTGTGATCGAGCGGATCGGCTATAGCGGCGCCCGGGCCGGCGGCTTCGATGCTCGCAGTGCCGCCGTGTTGATCGCCCTCGACCAGCAGTCTCCCGACATTGCCCAGGGTGTTAACGAGGCCGACGACCACGACGGCGACCCGCTCGATCTGATCGGGGCCGGCGACCAGGGAATCATGTTCGGCTACGCCTGCGATGAAACGCCGGAACTGATGCCCTTGCCGATCAGCCTGGCCCACCGGCTGGCGAGAAGGCTCGCGGAGGTGCGCCACAACGGCAGCCTCGGCTACCTCCTGCCGGACGGCAAGACCCAGGTGAGCGTGGTCTACGAAAACGATCAGCCGGTGGCGATCGACACCATCTTGATCTCCACCCAGCACGAGGCTGAGATCGATGGAGTGTCAGAGGAGAAGGCCGTGCGGGAACGCATCGCCGCCGATCTCTGGACCAATGTAGTGCTGCCGGCCACCGCCGATCTCGTGCTCAAGCCCGATCAGGCCAGCACCCGCTTTCTGGTGAACCCCACCGGTAAGTTCGTGGTGGGCGGTCCCCAAGGGGATGCGGGCCTCACCGGCCGCAAGATCATCGTCGACACCTACGGCGGCTATGCCCGCCACGGCGGCGGTGCCTTCTCAGGCAAGGATCCCACCAAGGTGGACCGATCCGCCGCCTATGCCGCCCGCTACGTGGCCAAGGCCTTGGTGGCTGCCGGCTTGGCCCGCAAGGCCGAAGTGCAGCTCAGCTACGCCATCGGCGTGGCTCGCCCGGTGAGCATCCTGGTGGAAACCTTTGGCACCGGCCAGCTCAGCAACGACGACCTCACAGCCCTGGTGCAGGAGCACTTCGACCTCAGGCCCGGGGCGATCATCGCCACCTTCGGCCTTCGCGATCTGCCCCAGCAGCGTGGAGGGCGTTTTTATCAGGATGTGGCCGCCTACGGCCACTTTGGCCGCGCCGACCTCCAACTGCCCTGGGAGGACGTGACCTTGGTGGCTGCCAACCTGCGCCAGGCCACCGCCAGTCGGATCGGCAGCCCGGCCTGAGACTGGCCACCAGAACCCGGCCCCTCTCCCACCAGCCACCGATGCCCCCCAGTCTGGGCCTGGGCCTCGACCTCGGCACCAGCGGGGCCCGGCTCGCTCTTATGGAGGTAGCCGGGGATGCACCAGCAGCGCTCCGTTGGGAGCAGGCCATCCCCTATCCAGGTCGCTTCGAGGATCCGGAAAGCTGGCGCCGGGCCCTGGCCACTCTGATAGCGGCCCTGTCCACCGAAGACCGGCAACGGGTCGGAGCCATCGCCATCGATGGCACCTCAGGCACCCTGCTGCTTTGCAGACCTGATGGCTCCCTGCCCGGGGCAGCACTGGCCAGCGCTCTCCCGTATCACCACGCCTGCCCCGGCCAGCAGGCTGCAGCAGCGGCCCTGGTGGACAACCAGGGTCCGGCGGCCAGTGCCAGCGGCAGCCTGGCCCGCGCCTTGGAGTTGCTGGAGAGGGCTAGGGCCGCAGGGATCGATGGGCCCCTGTGGTTGCGTCATCAGGCCGACTGGCTGATGGGCTGGCTCCTGGGAAGCTGGCGATGGGGGGAGGAGGGCAACAACCTGCGTCTCGGCTGGGACCTGCAACAGCAGCGATGGAGCGGCTCCATCGCCAGCGAGAGCTGGGCCGCCGGCCTGCCGGAGATCTGCCCCAGCGGCAGGGTGCTGGGGCCCCTGGGGGCCGAAGCCGCCACCTTGCTCAACCTTTCGCCCCGCTGCCAGGTGGTGGCCGGCAGCACCGATGCCAACGCGGCCGTGCTGGCGGCCGATCCGCTGCCCGGCGATGGCATCACCGTGCTGGGCACCACCCTGGTGCTCAAGCAATTCGTGCCGGAACCCCTGCAGGGACCGGGTCTCAGCTGTCACCGGGTAGGCGGCCGCTGGTTGGTGGGGGGAGCCTCTAATGCGGGTGCTGGAATCCTCCGCCGATTCTTTAACGACGCCCAGATCGCCGCCCTCAGCCGCCAGATCGACCCCAGCCAACCCACCGGCCTGACCCTGCGGCCGCTGCTCGGCACCGGCGAGCGCTTCCCCCAGGATGATCCAACCCTGGAGGCGGTGCTGGAGCCCCGTCCCGTGGGCGACGCCCGCTACCTCCAGGCCCTGCTGGAGGGACTGACGGCGATCGAGCGAAAAGGATGGATGCGGCTGCGGGAGCTGGGCGCCCCGGCGGTGCAGCGGGTGATCAGCCTGGGGGGAGGGGCCCACAACCCCCAATGGCGCCAGCTACGCCAGCAGGCCCTGGGGGTGCCGGTGCTGAACCGTCCCCAGCTCTCGGCGGCCCGCGGAATGGCCCGGCTCGCGCTGGAGACGCTGAAGGGCAGTGGGCCTTCGACCTAAATCCCCGTCACCGGATCGCACCTGGGCAGGGGCTGCGTGCCCCGGACGTTGGCTCACCGGCACGGACCGAGGACCGACGGCGAGGATGGAACGCATCCCACACCACCCACCCCATGCCGGCTCCCCTTGGCGAACGCCTGCGCACCGTTGTTTCGATGGCCCTGTTCCTGGTGCTGGCGGGCTACGTGGGATTCAGTGCGATCCGCCTCGGCCTGCTGCTTTGGCAGCGGTTTGCCCCAGCCTGATCCCAGAATCGGTTCAGAATCGCCCGAACCCCCATGGCCGCCGACCCCCTCACTCCCGCCGTGAGCGATCGGATCTGCCGACATATGAACGATGACCACGCCAGTGCCGTGCTGTCTTATGCACGCCATTACGGCGGCATCACAGGCGCACGCCAGGCCCGCATGCTGGCGGTGGGTCCCGATGCCATGCGCCTCGAAGTGGATGGCACCCCCGTGGAGGTGCCCTTCGACCATTCCCTAACGGACAGCGAGGACGCCCACCGCACCTTGGTGGCAATGCTGCGCGCCCTGCCCCAGGACGAGGCTCCCGCTCCCGGGGCCTGAGCCGGGCGTCCAGGCAAGGGAAGGCTGAAGACGCGTGTCTGGCCGGGTCGGCGATGCTCCCTCTGCATTGGTTCCTGATTTCCCCCTGTCCCCTCTGTGGCCAAGACCCGGAAGGGCCGAAGCCGGCACCGGGCCATGCCTGCCGGGCCTGTTGTGAGCGGTTGGAGCTTCCTGAGGAGGGCCTGATGGGCGTCGATCCCCTTCCCTGGTGGGGGGCCGGCCGGTATGGCGGCGGCCTGCGCCATCTCCTGCTCGACCTGCGCCGCCGGCCCCGCATCGAAGCGGTGGCTGCCCTGGCGCGGGGAACGCGGCGTGCCCTGGCCACATCCGATCCGCAGCAACTGCGGACATGGTGCGAGCGACCGCTGCTGGTGCCAATCCCAAGCTGGAAACGGCGCGCCAATCCCCTGCCTCCCCTGTTCTGCAGCGCCCTCGAACGCGGGGGCGACTTGCGGCGCCTGGATCTGCTGGAGCGCTCCCGGCCGGTGCTGGGTCAGCACCACCTGGGCCGGAACCTGCGCATCGCCAACCAGGCGGGCGCCTTCCGCTGCCTGCGCCCGCCCGGGCCCGGGGAAGCCCGCCGCCGCCCCGTGCTGATCGTGGACGACATCCTCACCACCGGAGCCACGGCCACCAGCGCCGCCCGGTGCCTGGCTGCGGCGGGCTGGCGCGTGGAGGGGGTGCTCTGCCTGGCCCGCACCGGGGCCCGGTAGGCGGATCGGGCGGTGCCTTAAGATCGCTCGGTCGCTAAGGCGACGGGCCGGGATAGCTCAGTTGGTAGAGCAGGCGATTGAAAATCGCCGTGTCCCCAGTTCAAATCTGGGTCCTG
>Ga0207941_1000161_pt1 | contig 20919 bp, 19 predicted proteins | sample LakMenEpi13Sep12_FD_150695 | JGI IMG/M metagenome (GOLD analysis project Ga0207941, IMG submission 150695) | Freshwater microbial communities from Lake Mendota, WI - 13SEP2012 deep hole epilimnion (SPAdes) | ecosystem: Environmental > Aquatic > Freshwater > Lake > Epilimnion/Euphotic zone ...
CGGGGGGCGGCCCGTCTTGGAGGGCGTCACCGGGGTAGGGAAAACGGTCATAGAAGGCGCCCACCACTGGCGTTGCCGCATCGGTGGGCCCGCTGGCGTCGGCAGGACTGTGGGGGGGGGGACTCGCCGGGAAGCCGGCGTTGGATCCGGGAAGCTCGCTTGACATCGCCAGGGTTGGAGGCTGGTTTCGGCGAGCATTTCACGGCCCGGACCGACCTTCCGGCCCCGGGCCCCGTCGCTGCAAACATTTGTTCATGCCCCCCCGAACCACCGTGGGGACAGCCGTAGGGTGCCTGAGCCCGGCTCGCTCCCGTTCATGACCGTGACCGCCAGCAGCGGCAGCACCAGGGTCGACCCCCAGCGTTACGACACCCTGCCGCTTTCCAGCGTCCGTCGGGCTGAGCAGCAGGACCGTTTTCCGGACGGCGGGGAACTCGACTCCCTGATCAACTTCTTCCAGAGCGGCAAGATCCGCGTTGAAGCAGCACGCCGCATTTCGGCCAATGCCGATGCCATCGTGGCTCGCGCGGCCAATCGCATCTTTGTCGGTGGCACTCCCCTCTCCTATCTCGATGCGCCCCTGAGCATCGGAGCGGCGGAAACGCCCCTGGCGGCCGATCAGGCGGCCTTCCAGAAATCCGTGCAGACCTTCACGGGCGCCGAAGTGAGCCGCGGCAACCTGGTCACCAGGCTGCTCGAAGGCCCAGGCGGTGATGCCGACGTGCGGGTGATTCTGCCCACTGGCTTCGCTGCGATCAGCGTGGGCCGCTATGGCACCGAGCGGATGAAGAAGTCGATCCGTGACCTGGCCTGGTTCCTGCGCTACGTGGGCTATGCCGTGGTGGCCGGCGACCCCAGCATCCTGGTTGTGAACACCCGCGGCCTCCGCGACATCCTTGAGCAGGCCTGCTCCTTGAGCGCCACGAATGTGGCCCTGCAGGAGATGCGAGCCGCCGCCGCCGGCCTCTTCAAGGGAGAGCAGGAAGCGCGCCAATTGGTGATCGATTGCTTCAACGTGCTCTTGAAAGAGCTGGAGGTTCCCACCCCGTCGGCCCGCCAGCGCCTCGGCAGCCCCGTGAACCAGGGCCTCCAGTTGCCGGCCAGCTACGCCCTGGCGGCGGAAGGGTCCCAACGCTTCATCATGAGGCCCGCCATGAGCGGAGCCCAGAAGGCCGAGGTGGTCCGCGCTGCCTACCGGCAGGTGTTCGAGCGCGACATCGCGAAGGGCTATTCGCAGGTAGTTTGCCCGGTGGAGGCCACCCAGCTGCGCCAAGGCCAAATCTCGATGCGCGAGTTCATCCGCTGCCTAGGCCAAAGCAAGGAATATCGGCGCCAGTTCTACGGGCGTTTTGTGAACAGCCGCGTGGTGGAGCTGGCTTTCCGCCATTTCCTCGGCCGCGGCATCAGCTCCCGTGAGGAGTTCACCCGCTACTTCGACATCGTGTCGTCGAAGGGTCTCAACGGCCTCGTCGATGCGCTTGTCAACTCGATGGAGTACGCCCGCGTCTTCGGAGAGGAAACCGTTCCTTATCTGCGCGACCTCGGTGAGGAAGCCCAGGAGAGTGCCGGCTGGGGATCCAACCGCAAGCTCTTCCGCTTCAGTGCCCCCTTCGAAGGGGCTCCCCAGTACGTCACCCTTTACGCCTCCTACCGCCAGCCCCTCCCTGACCAGCATCCCTACGGCGGCGGCAACGATCCCCTTGGCCTGAATTACGGCGCCATTTTTCCCTCCGGTACCGCATCGGTGGCTACGCGGGCGGTGCCCTTCGGTTACGACACACGGCGCATTCTCGTCGGCAACGGCATCAACCAGCCCGGTCCGATGAACAGCGCCCAGTTCCGCAAGGCGGTTCCTCGCCGGGTGGGGCCCAAGGTCCTGCGCCTCCAGCAGATCGCTACTGGAGGCGCCTCGGTTCCAAGGCGTGGTGGCCAGCCCAGCATCCGCGGCACAGAGGCCAGCACCCAGGCCGTGATCCGCGGGGTCTACAACCAAGTGCTGGGTAATACCGGCTATGCCGGCGAGCGCAACACGGTGGAGGAGATCAAACTGGAGAACGGCGACATCTCCCTGCGCGAGTTCGTGCGCCAGGTGGCCCGTTCCAATGCCTTCCGCCGTCGCTACTGGAGCGGCCTCTACATCTGCAAGGCGATCGAGGTGATCCACCGGCGCCTGCTGGGTCGCCCCACCTTCGGTCGCTGGGAAATCGATCAGTACTTCGCTATCGCGGCCCGCAGCGGCTTTTATGGCGTTGTCGACGCCATCATCAACAGCCCCGAATACAACCAAACCTTTGGCGAGGACACCGTTCCCTACGAGCGGTTCATCACCCCGACCGATCTGAACAGCCGCCGGGTGCCTGCCCTGCGCCGCCCGTTCCAGGCTGGCGCCTATGCCGATTTCACCCTGGCCAAGCGTCCGGATGTGGCGCCCTCCGAGCAGCTGCGCACCGGCAGCGGTGATCCCGTTCCCAGGAACCTCACCAGTCGGCCGGTGGTTCGGGGCGGTTGGATGGCCGAGATCAGTGGTGGCCAGATTCCTCTAGCTCCCGTCTCCGCTCCGTCCGGGCCAGGTTCGGTGCGTCAGCCCCCCCCCAGCCGCCGTTGGAGAGAGCTTCCGAGCCGTCCTGGCTCCACCGCCTCGGCGGTCTGGCAGGCTCCCGGCGACGCCACTCCAGCGACTCCCACCGCCCCGCCATCCTCCGAATCCAGCACTTAGCGCGCCGCCCTCACCGCCGGTGCCCACAGCCGTTCGGCCTCGGCCCGCCGGGGCGATGGACAAGGCTATGCCCTCCAGGGCGCCCTAGTGCTTCCGTTGTCGGTAGAGCCTCGGCCGTCCCCTGATGATCGCGAAGGCGGCGATGCCGAATCCCAGCTGACGGATGGCCAGCTCTCGCCGGCTGAATTCGTGGCGGTCGTTGCCGGCAGCGACCTGTTCCATAAATGGCACGATCGTCTGGCTCCCCTTCGCGGAGCCACCGCTGCTTACCTAGCCCTGCTCGGTCGCGTTGCCCTCCCCAAGCAGATTGTTGCCGACGGACCAGCCATCGATGGATCGGAACGGTCCCGATCTTTCGGAGATGGGATTGTAGGCAATCTTGACATCAAATGCAACAAATTTGCGCGACATCGCATTTTGTGTTGCCGCCTTTCATGTGTGACGATGGCTCACATCGCTGTGCCGGACTGGCGCTCAGATCCACTGCGGGGCAAGGGTTTTTGCAGCGGCCTCGCCGTGAAGAACTGTTACCGCCCCTCGGGCGGGACGAGGGCCTTGCCACAGAATGATGCGGCGGACGGCAATGCCGGTCGCGCCCCTTACCCACCGGATACCGGTCTCCTTCATCGGCGACCGCTTGTTTCGAGGCAGAACTGCATGAGCGTCGTCTCCAACTCGATCATCAACGCGGACGCCGAGGCCCGCTACCTCAGCCCTGGCGAACTCGACCAGATCAAGTCCTTCGTGGCCGGCGGGCAACGCCGTCTGCGGGTGGCTCAGGTCTTGGCCGAGAGCCGCGAGCGCATTGTGAAGCAGGCCGGCGGCGCCCTCTTTCAGAAGCGTCCCGACCTCATTTCCCCCGGCGGCAACGCCTACGGCGAGGAGATGACGGCGAGCTGCTTGCGCGACATGGATTACTACCTCCGCCTCGTGACCTACGGGGTCGTGGCCGGCGATGTCACCCCCATCGAAGAGATCGGGATCATCGGCGCCCGTGAGATGTACCGCGCCCTGGGCACACCCCTGGAAGCGCTTGCGGAATCCGTGCGTGAAATGAAGTCTGTGGCCACCAGCATCCTTACAGGCGCCGACGCCGAAGAAGCTGGCTTCTACTTCGACTACGTGGTCGGCGCCCTCTCCTGAGGCCAACCTCCTCCCTTCATCGCTCCCCCTTCAGGTTCCATGCAAGACGCCATCACCAACGTCATCAACCAGTCGGACGTCCAAGGCCTCTATCTTGACGGCTCTTCCATGGGTCGCCTGGAGAATTACTTCGCCAGCGGTGAGCTGCGCGTCCGTGCCGCCGCCACGATCAGCGCCAATGCTTCGGCGATCATCAAGGAAGCCGTGGCGAAATCCCTGCTCTATTCGGACATCACCCGTCCGGGCGGCAACATGTACACGACCCGTCGCTATGCGGCTTGCATCCGCGACCTCGACTATTACCTGCGCTACGCCACCTACGCCATGCTGGCTGGCGATACCTCGATCCTCGACGAGCGGGTGCTGAACGGCCTCAAGGAGACTTACAACTCCCTGGGCGTGCCCATCGGCGCCACCGTGCAGTCGATCCAGGCCATGAAGGAGGCCACCGCCGCCCTCGTTGGTCCGGACGCCGGTCGTGAAATGGGTGTCTATCTCGATTACATCAGCTCCGGTCTCGGCAACTGATCCCGAGCTCCTTCACTGGTACGTTCCGAGGATTTCATCCATGCGTCTCTTCAAGATCACGGCCTGCATCCCTTGCCCTGAGAAGGTGCGCAGTCAGCGGGAACTCCAGAACACCTACTTCACCAAGTGGGTGCCCTATGACAGCTGGTTCGCTGAGCAACAGCGGATCATGAAGCAGGGTGGAAAGATCCTCAAGGTTGAACTCGCCACGGGACGTCGCCAACAGAACGTCGGCAATTGAAGGGGATCTCTCTTCATCGTCTCAGGTGATTCCACCTCGAACCCGGCCTTTGGTCGGGTTTTTCATGGCAGCCCTGGAATCCCGTTCAGCCGTGCTGGCCCAGCGGTCTAGACCCCTTGGGCATCCGTAACGGTCGATGTTGGTTTTGGCTCCCGGGCCCTCGACAAAACCGCGCCGAGCACGGCTCAATGGAGCCAAGCTCTTGATGGTGTGAGGCCTTGGCGAGAACCGCTCCCCGTCGCCGATCTCCCGCCCAGGAAACCGACGCCGTCCATGTCCCCCCTGAGGTGTCCCCCGTCCTCCCCCTTCCCTGGGAGATGTGGCCGGCTGAAACGCGGCTGCTGGTGGGTCTGACGGCGCTCTGGAGCCTGGTGGGTCTGCTCGTGCTCACCTCGGCGAGCTGGTGGGTTGCCGACCGGGAGATGGGTGATGCTGCCTATTACCTCAAGCGTCAGCTCCTTTGGCTGCTGGCCAGCTGGGCCCTCTTCTGGCTGGCGATCCGCACCAGCCTGCGCCGCTGGTTGCACTTCGGCGCCCTCGGCCTTCTCGTGGGCGTGGTGCTGGTGGCCGCCACCCTGGTGATCGGCAGCACGGTGAATGGTGCCAGCCGCTGGCTCGTACTGGGTCCGGTCCAGATTCAGCCCACCGAGCTGGTGAAGCCCTTTGTGGTGCTTCAGGGGGCCGTGCTCTTCTCCCACTGGCGGCGCATCGGCGTCGATCAGAAACTTCTCTGGCTGGCGATCTTCGCCGGCCTGATCCTGCTGATCCTCAAGCAGCCCAACCTCAGCACGGCGGCCCTCACCGGTCTGTTGCTCTGGCTGATGGCGCTCGCCGCCGGTCTTCCCCTCCCGCTCCTCCTGGGGGCCGCCGGCGCCGGGGGCCTGCTCGGCACGGCCAGCATCGCTATCAACACCTACCAGCGCCTGCGGGTCACCTCCTTCCTTGATCCCTGGAAGGATGCTCAGGGCAATGGTTATCAGCTGGTGCAGAGCCTGCTGGCGATCGGCTCGGGAGGCCCCTTCGGACAGGGTTTCGGCCTCTCCACCCAGAAACTCCAGTACCTGCCGATCCAGACCACCGACTTCATCTTCGCCGTCTACGCCGAAGAGTTCGGCTTCGTGGGCTGCCTGATGTTCCTGTTATTCCTGGCAGCCTTCGCCTTCGTGGGTCTGCGGGTCGCCCTCGCTTGCCGCAGCAACCAGCACCGCCTGGTGGCGATCGGCTGCACCGCCCTGCTGGTGGGGCAGTCGATCCTCAACATCGCCGTGGCCAGCGGCGCCATTCCCACCACCGGCCTGCCCCTGCCGATGGTGAGCTACGGCGGCAACTCCCTGCTGATGAGCCTCTTCGTGGCCGGTCTGCTGATCCGCTGCGGGCTGGAGTCCTCGGGGTTGGAAACCGCCCGTCCCCGCCGCCGGCGCCCCCCTGCTGCACCGATAGGCTGAGCTTTCCCCAACTCTGGCCATGCTGAGCCTCGGTCCGCTGCTTGCCGACTGGGCTCGCAGCAGTGAGCAGTTGCTGCGTCTTTCCCTGGGCCATCCCGGCCCCTTCACCCTGGCCCTGGTGTTCAGCGGCGGCCTGCTCACCAGCCTCGGCCCCTGCTCCCTCTCGCTGCTCCCGGTGACCCTGGCCTACCTCGCCGGTTTCGGTGCCAGGGAGCCTGAGCGAGGCACGGATGCAGGGACCACCGTTCGCGATCCCGCTGAAGCGGCCCATGGCCTTCTCCTGGCCGGCGCTGATGCTCCCGTGGCGGTGGTGGCCAGCTCGGCCCGACCATCCCTGCCTTGGCAGCGGAGCCTGAGCTTCGCTGGCGGGATTGTGCTCTCCCTGGTGCTGCTCGGCCTCGCCAGCGGCCTCCTGGGCCACCTCTACGGCAGCCTCCCCACCCAGGTGCCCCTGCTGGTGGCGGTGGTGGCCGTGGTGATGGGACTCAACCTGCTCGGGCTGCTGCGCTTTCCCCTGCCGGCCGGCCCCGATCCGGATCGTTGGCGCAGGTTCGTGCCGGCCCCCCTGGCCCCCCTGGCGGCGGGCCTGGCCTTCGGTCTGGCGGCCACCCCCTGCACCACCCCTGTGCTGGCGGTGCTGCTCACCTGGATGGCCCAGAGTGGTCGTCCCCTCACGGGCATGCTGCTGCTCATCGCCTTCGGCGCGGGCCAGGTGGTGCCCCTGGTCGTGGCGGGCACCGCTGCCGCCAGCCTCCCCGCCCTCCTGGGGCTGCGGCGCATCGGGCAGTGGATCCCGCCGATCAGCGGCGTGGTGCTGCTCACCACCGGCGCCCTCACCCTTCTGGCCCAGCTCTCGTGAGCAACACCCCCTTCCCTGTCCTGCGCCCCCTCCAACGCCTGGTTGCGTGGATCGCCGACCTGCGGGTGGCGATCGTGCTGCTGCTGGTGATCGCCGTGGCGAGCGGTGTGGGCACCGCCATTCCCCAGAAGGAGAGCGAGTCCTTCTACCACCAGCTCTATGACCCCGCCCCCTGGATCGGCCTGCTGCGGGGCGATGGCGTGCTCGCTCTGCAGCTCGACCATGTGTATTCCAGCGGCTGGTTTCTCGGTCTGCTGGCCTGGCTGGGGCTGGCGCTGCTGCTCTGCAGCTGGCGCCGCCAGTGGCCGGCGCTGCAGGCAGCGCTCCGCTGGATCGACTACCGCGAGCCCCGCCAGCTGAGCAAGTTGAGTGTGGCCGAAACGCTCCCCAGCCCCGATGCCGAGGCCGATCTGACCCACCTGGAGGGCCTCCTGGGCCGCCGCGGCTGGCAGGTGCGCCGCCAGCCCGGTCGCCTCGCCGGTCGTCGTGGGGTGGCTGGCCGGGTGGGCCCCCTGCTCGTGCATGCGGGCATGGTGCTGCTGATGGTGGGGGCCAGCTGGGGTGCCCTCGGTGGCCAGCGCCTTGAGCAGTTCCTGGCCCCGGGCCATGATCTGGAGCTGATGGACAGCCGGGGCAAGACCCGGCTCACCGTGGCCCTCGATCGCTTCGCCATTCAGCGGGATCCGGCCGGCCGCCCTGAACAGTTCACCTCCAATCTGCGCATCCTGCCGCCGGCTCCCGCCGATGGAACGCCGGCCCCTCCGCCCGAGCCGGCCCAGATCAGCGTGAACCATCCGCTTCGCACCCGTGGCATCACCCTCTATCAGGCCGACTGGGCCCTGGCGGCGATCGATCTGCAGCTCGGCCGCAGCCCCGTGCTGCAGCTGCCACTCCAGCCTTTCCCCCAGCTGGGCGAGCAGGTGTGGGGCCTGATTCTGCCCACCCGGCCCGATGGCAGCCAGCCCGTGCTGCTGGCGCTCCGCAGCGAGGACGGACCCGTGGATGTCTACGGACCCGATGGCGGCTCCCTAGCCAGCCTGGTGCCGGGCGGCGAGGCGGTGGAGGTGCGAGGTATCCCGATTCGGGTGGCGGGTGTGCTGCCGGCCAGCGGCATCCTGCTCAAGCGGGATCCCGGCGTGCCCTTGGTGTACACGGGTTTTGCGGTGGCCCTGCTCGGTGGCGGGCTCAGCCTGATCGCCACCCGGCAGATCTGGGCCGTGGCCGAACAGGGCCGGTTGCATGTCGGCGGTCTGTGCAACCGCAATCTCACGGCCTTTGCCGCTGAACTTCCCCTGCTGCTGAAGGATCTTCAGGGCCAGCGCGGCGGCGGTTCGGGCGGAGCGCTGGCTGCCGGGTCCCCAGCTCCAGCTCCAGCCTCTGACCAGGTTCCTCAGCAGGGCTGACGCACCCCGTGGCTCACCCGCACCACGGTGTGCACATTGCCGCGCGGGTTGAAATCGGCCACCAGCTCCATCCAGCTGGGGGCACTGGCCTCCACCAGGTCATCGAGGATGCGGTTGGCCACCTCCTCGTGGGAGATCGAACGGTCGCGGTAGCTGTTCACGTAGAGCTTGAGGGCCTTGAGTTCCAGCACCCTCGGGCCGGGCTGGTAGAGCAGCCGAAGCACCGCAAAGTCGGGATAGCCCGAGAAGGGGCAGGTGCACGTGAATTCCGGCAATTCGATCGTCACCTCGTAGGGCCGGCCCGGCCGCGGATTCTCGAAACAGATCAACTGCGCCTCGGCGATCGCCCGCTCCCCGTAGAGGGGGGTGAGCGTTGCGGGGGCGGAAGCGGTGGGCGTGGTCGCTGGCAGCGGCTCGGCTCTCAGGTCGGCTGTCAGCTCGGCCGTTTGGCCGGCGGTGGAATTGGCGCTGGCCATGGGGCATCGGGGTTGGACTTTGACCGTACTGGGCCATGCCGGTAGCAACGGTAACGACGGCTCCCTGATCGCTCCTCCCTAATGGGGTGGTCACAGGGCTCTGCCCGTCTGCGAAACTGGCGGACGGATCGCAGGTCGAACACCGCTCCACCTATGAAAAAAATCGAGGCCATCATCCGGCCCTTCAAGCTCGAAGACGTCAAGATCGCCCTGGTCAACGCTGGCATCGTCGGCATGACGGTGAGCGAGGTGCGCGGATTCGGTCGCCAGAAGGGCCAAGTCGAGCGCTACCGCGGTTCCGAGTTCACTGTGGAGTTTCTGCAGAAGCTCAAGCTCGAGATCGTCGTCGACGACGACCGGGTCGACACGGTGGTGAATGCCATCCAGGACGCGGCCCGCACCGGCGAGATCGGCGACGGCAAGATCTTCATCAGCACGATCGATTCCGTGCTCCGGATCCGCACCGGCGACCGCGACAGCGGCGCCATCTGAGCCTTCAGGCCCCGCTCGCTTCTGAGGAGGGTGCCCTACGGGTCGTGGTTGCGGCTACCACGGCCTTGATGGTTTCCGGCCCCTGGAACCGATCTCCTGGCTGCGGACCTCCCCGCTCCACCAGCCAGAGCAGATATTCGTGGTTGCCGGCCGGACCCGTGATCGGCGATCCGATCAGGCCCGCCGCTTCCCAGTCCAGCTCCGCCGCTGCGCTGATCACCCCCGCGATGGCGTCGACATGGGCGCCCGGGTCACGGACCACGCCGCCCTTGCCCACCCGGCCTGGTCCCACCTCGAATTGGGGTTTCACCAGCACGAGGGCCTCCGACGGCCGCAGCAGCAAGCGGCGCAGAGCCGGCAGCACCCGCGCCAGCGAGATGAATGACACATCGGCCACGGCCAGATCGGGCCAGGCATCGTCGGGGCCGTAGAGCTCGGCAGCTTGAAGGTGGCGCAGGTTGGTGCGTTCCCGCAGCACCACGCGGGGATCCGTGCGCAGGGACCAGGCCGTCTGGCCGTAGCCCACATCGATGCCGTAGACCCGCGCTGCTCCGTGCTGCAGCAGGCAGTCGCTGAAGCCGCCAGTGGAGATGCCCCCATCCAGGCAGGTGCGGCCTTCCACCGCGATCGGCAGGACCTCCAGGGCGGCCACCAGCTTCTCGCCTCCCCGGGAGACGAAGCGGGGGGGCTGCTCAACCGCCAGGGGCAGGGAGGCCGCAACGGCCACGCCGGGTTTGTCGAGCACGGTGGTGCCGCTCCGCACCCGCCCTGAGCGGATCAGCTGCTGCGCCTGCTGGCGGCTGGCGGCCAGACCCCGCTCCACCAGCTCAAGATCAAGCCGCTGCCGACCGGCCATGCCAGGGCATCAACACCTGCTGTTATGGAACCACAAGGGAAACGGAACAAAAGCGGTGGGCGGGGGGTGATCCCTGCCAAAGCGCCAGAGGATGGCGCCTTGCCCTGCAAAGCCCCAGCCCCAGACCATGGCCCAGTCCGGTCTTACGCGTTCCACCCCCACCGCTCGAGCGGCCCGTGGCCAGGTGGTGACATTGCTGCGCCCCGGCAGTTTCGTGCTCCTCCACGACCATCCCGACGACCTTCCCCCCTTCCAGCTGATCCAGTGCCACGGCGGCCGCTGCTGGGTGCGCCAGCAGGCCTGGGGACGGGGGGTGCACTGGGAGGTGCCCCACCGCCGCCTCCTGCCCGCCGCCTGAGCCTCGCCCTCAGGTTTGTTGTGCCTGGAGAACGCAGGCTGGCCCGATAAGTTGGTGAGCTGATCGCCAGCTGCCCCCGCCTTGATCGAGCGCTACACCCTGCCCGAGATGGGTCGCCTCTGGAGTGAAGAGGCCAAGTTCCAGAGCTGGCTCGAGGTGGAGATCGCCGCCACCGCCGCCAACGTGGAGCTGGGCCGGGTGCCCGCCGAGGCCCTGGCCACGATCCGTGAAAAGGCCCGCTTCGAGGTGCCCCGCATCCTGGAGATCGAGGCCGAGGTGCGCCACGACGTGATCGCCTTTCTCACCAACGTGAATGAGCACGTGGGCGATGCCGGGCGCTACATCCATGTGGGCATGACCAGCTCCGATGTGCTCGACACCGGCCTGGCCCTGCAGCTGAAGGCCTCGGTGGTCCTGCTGCGCTCCGAACTGGATGCGCTGGCGGATGCCCTGCGGCAACTGGCCCGGGAGCATAAGGCCACGGTGATGATCGGCCGCTCCCACGCCATCCACGGCGAGCCGATCACCTTCGGCTTCAAGGTGGCCGGCTGGCTGGCCGAAACCGAACGCAACCGTGTGCGCCTGGAGCGCCTGGAGCGGGTGGTGGCCGTGGGCCAGATCAGCGGTGCGATGGGCACCTACGCCAACACCGACCCGCAGGTGGAAGCGATCACCTGCCGCCTGCTGGGCCTGGTGCCCGACACCGCCAGCACCCAGGTGATCGCCCGCGACCGCCACGCCGAATACGTGCAAACGCTGGCCCTGGTGGGCACCTCCCTGGAGCGCTTCTCCACCGAGATCCGCAACCTGCAACGCACCGATGTGCTGGAGGTGGAGGAGAACTTCGCCAAGGGCCAGAAGGGCAGCTCGGCCATGCCCCACAAGCGCAATCCGATCCGCAGCGAGCGCATCTCTGGCCTGGCGCGCGTGCTGCGCAGCTACACCGTGGCGGCGCTGGAGAACTGTGCGCTCTGGCATGAGCGCGATATCAGCCATAGCTCGGTGGAGCGGATGATGCTGCCCGATTGCTCGGTGACCCTGCACTTCATGCTGCGGGAGATGAGTGAGGTGGTGAAGGGCCTGGGGGTTTACCCCGAGAACATGGCCCGCAACATGAATGTGTATGGCGGCGTGGTGTTCAGCCAGCGGGTGCTGCTGGCCTTGGTGGAGAGCGGCCTGGCCCGCGAGGAGGCCTACCGGATCGTGCAGCGCCACGCCCACACCGCCTGGAACAGCGAAGGCGGCGACTTCCGCGCCAACCTCGAGGCCGACGCCGACGTGACCAGCCGCCTCAGCAGCGAGCAGCTGGCTGACTGCTTCTCCACCGACCTGCACCAGGCCAACCTGGCGGTGATCTGGGAGCGGCTGGGGATTTGATCTGGACCCATTGTGGGGAGTGCAATGGATATCGCCCCTACCCCTTCCACCCGAGCAACGGTGATGACCACCTCGACCCCGGCCCCGTGGACCATCCCGCAACCGCTGCAGGGTGAGCTGGCACTCGGAGCAGGGATCGATGCGGAGGCCCTGCGCAAGGGGCTTGAGGCGCTCGCGGACCGAAATGATGTGCACGCTCTGGTTGTGTTCGGATCCAGGGCCTGCGCAGGAACCCGTCCCGATTCCGATCTCGATCTCCTCGTGATCGGCAGGGAGGCCAGGATCAGTCCGGAAGAGCAGATCCAACGCTGGCAGGAGCTTCGCAGCGCGTTGGGTGATGTGGGCGTGCCTGTGGATCTGCTCGTTTACGGCCAGGAGGAAGCAGGCTGGTTGAGCGGATCCCGCTGGCATGTGCTGGGCCGTGCGGCACGCAGTGGGAGGGTCCTTTATGTCGCCCAGTGAGGATGCCGCCCTGCTGCTGGTAACGGTGCGCCGGCATCTTCGCTCGCTGGCGATGACGATAGACCCTGCCTTCCCCCAGGAGGACTGGGGCTTCCTGGCCCAGCAGGCGCTGGAGAAAGTGCTCAAGGCCAGCATCGTGCTGATGGATCAGGAACCACCCCTCACCCACGAGCTGGCCTCGCTCGCCGCCCTGGCTGGAATCGAACTTACCCCGCTGCTGCTGGGGCTCCAGCCCTTTGCGGTGAAGGCCCGCTACAGCGCGGAAGACACGCCGCTGCCGGGGGATCGGATTCTCCTCCTCAGGGAAATCGAGGCGCTTAGCAACTCACTGGAAGCAAGGCTGGCGCCCTGAAGTTGACGTGGGCCCCGCGGGGCTACCCTAGGAATGGAGGGGGATGATCTGTTGCGGTATCAAGAAGACGTGCGACTATCTTCCTAGTTGTGGAACAGCGTCTCTGCAACCCGAGCCGTATTGAGCTCCGGTAGGTCGATCCAGAAGGCAGACGCCAGTCCCTCCTTGAACTCGGGCTAATGCGGCGAAGGGCGTGTAGAGGTGGCTGCAGAGGAAGATCATTGCCAGCTTGAGCAGCGCGGCGCTCACCTGGTCAGCTACCGGTGGCAGCCCGCCATACCCCATATCCTGCTGGCCCTGGAGGTGAATGCCGGGGTGAGTTTGTGAGTCCGGATCCTGTTGTTCGCCATGCCCTTGATCGCCAGCTTCTGGATCGCCCAGGCTGATGGGGTGTACGCGCTGGTGAGCACCACCCTGCTGCTGGTCGTGGTGGCCCTGGTGCTGCGGCCGGGCAACCGCTGAGGCGGCATCTTCGCCGTGGGCGTTGATAGCGAGACCCTGCTGCGCGCTCAGCGCTTTCAGCCGCAGCGCAATTTTTCATGGTGATTCAACACGGCTTCAGGGGCCGCTCTTTGCCGCTGCTGAGCTCCTGGTCGAGGCGGATCCGGCTTCATTGGGAGGCGGTGTGCGGCGGCGGAGGGCAGCCAGCAGGTCGTCGAGCACGAGGGAGGCGCCGTAGCCGGAGAGGTGATCGCCATCGGAATAGAGCAGCCGACCATCGCGCAGGCGCGGGCAGCGGCCGGTGCCCGCCGGGCAGAGCGCATTGAGGGGGTCGTGGAGGATCAGATGGGGGTGCCGGGCCACCAGGGGTTGGAGCTGCCGCTTCAGATAGGCGCTGAGGCGATCCAGGTCGCGGCGATCGAGGCCGGTGCGGCACTCCTGGGGCGGCTGGGGGCGGAACCACTGGGGTTGGCAGAGCTCCATCGGCACGCCACCGCCGAACTCCGGCGTGGGCAGCAGCAGCACGATCGGCGTGCCGGGGTTGGCGGCTGCGATCTCATCCACCCCTTTGATCCAGCGGCCCAGGGCCTCGCTGCGGCTGAGCGGTAGGTCGCTGAACGGGTCGAAGTGGCTGGTGCGCCGCAGGGCGCTGTCGGGCAGGAAGCCAGGGTCGAAGTAGAGCGGCCAGCGCAGGGCCAGCACCAGGGTGTTGCGTTTGGCAGCGTCGCCGGCCAGGGAGGCCAGCAGCGAGTTCCAGCGCTGCTCCTCCACCAAGGCCAAGGTGACGGCCTCCTCCCGTGACATACCCGTGGCGGGATTGGTGTAGTGAAGCGGCGGGTAGGGCATCCCCACGGTGGCGGCCTCGCCATAGCCGAGCCCGTGGCGGCGGCAGAGGTGATCAGCGGCACTCATGAACACGTGCGCATGGCTGTCGCCCGCGAACAACAGCCGGCCTTGGCCCGGCCCGGAGCAGTCCGGAGCATCAGCGGCGGCGGGGGCTGAGGGGCCCGCCAGGGCGGCATTGCGGTCACCTTGAAAGAGGAGGGCGCTGCCCTGGCGGGTGAGGCCCTGGAGCAGCCCCGTTCCCAGCGCCGCCAGCAGCAGGCCCGTGGCCACCACCTGCCACCGCTCCGGCCACCAGGGGGAGCGTCGCAGCGGTTCCTCCAGCCAGCGCCAGGAGATCACCGCCAGCGCCAGCATCAGCCCCACCAGCAGGGGGATCGTGGTGGCGCTCACGCCCACGGTCCAGCGGGCCAGGGTGAGCACGCTCCAGTGCCAGAGATAGAGGGAATAGGAGATCAAGCCGAGGAACACCAGCGGCGGGCTGCTGAGCAGGCCATGGGCGGCGGTGCCGGCTCGCACCGTGCCCAGCAGCAGGGCCGTGAGGGCCACGGCGGCCGCCACCGGCACCATCCCGAAGGGCAGCGGCAGGGCGGTCACGGCGAGCAGGGCCAGCAGGGCTGCCAGGGGCAGCGGCAGGGGTATCGGAGCGGCGATGCCGACCCTGCCGCCAGGCACGTCCTCCAGCGGGGCGGGGGGGGCGCCCGGATCCGCTGCGGTGGGGTTGCGCAGGGACAGGCTGAGCCAGAGCAGGCAGCCCACCCCCAGCTCCCAGAACCTTCCGGGCAGCAGGAAGAAGGCCCCCGGTACATCCACCCGCAGCTGATGCACGAACACCCCGAAGGAGGCGACGACCAGCGCGATCAGCAACCAGAGCAGACGCCGGCTGCCAACGCGCCCCGTGCGGGCAAAGCCGCTGAACCACACCAGCAGCGGGAAGAGCAGATAGAACTGCTCCTCCACCCCCAGCGACCAGGTCTGGGTGAAGGGGTTGAGTTCGGCGGCGGGGCGGAAGTAATCCACCGCCAGCTTGTGGAGAATCAGATTGGAAACCCCGAACAGGGAGCGCCAACCCACCCCAAGCATCTGGCCCGGCTCCGGATTCACCAGGCAGAGGGCCACCGCCGTGATCAGCACGCAGACCAGCAGCGCCGGCAGCAGGCGCCGAATGCGGCGGCCATAGAAGGAGAGCATCAGATCGCCCAGGCCGCTGGCGGGCCGCTGGGCCAGGGAGCCGGTGATCACGAAGCCCGAGATCACGAAGAACACATCCACGCCCAGGTAGCCGCCGGGCAGCAGGCGGGGGCTCAGGTGGTGCAGGATCACCGCCAGCACCGCCACGGCCCTCAGGCCATCGATCTCCGGGCGATAGGAGGCCGGAGCATCCGCTCTGGGGTTGCTCCGCGAGCGGCCGGTGGCGCTGGGGGCAACCCCTGGGCTCTGGCTCACGGCATCACGTTGCGATCCGGGCCGGACCTTATCAGGCTTCTGAGGCTGGCAGGGCCCTGGCGCATTCAGACCTCAGGGGGCGTCGGCACTGTCGCCGGCTCCCAACGGAGTCGGGGGGCGCTCGGTGGCCGGATCGAGGGGCGCGGCGGCCAGCAGGTCCTCGATCTCGCAGACCGGGAAGCGGTTGATCGCCTTGAGGGCGCGGCGGGAGTTGGTGCGCAGCTGCTCGCTGATCGCCTCGCAATAAGGGATCTGGGCCAGCAGATCCACCGTGCGCCGCAGCACCCGCACCACATCGCCCTCATCGAGGGAGGTGGCGGCGATCACCTCGCCCCAGCTGGCCCCCTTGGCCCAGGCATGCACCAGGCCGGTGAGTTCCGGCTCCCACCACACCGGCACCACCACCGAGCGGCTTTCCTGCTGGCGCTGCAGTTCGCGGCGCAGGCCGCGTAGATCATGGAGCGCCTCCTCCACGGCCGGCGGTGGCGGCCAGGCGCACCAGAGGTCGGGGCGGTTCACCTCGGTGGAGATCGCCTCGAGCACGGCCGCCAGTTCGGCCGGATCGAGCCCATCGAGGTGGCCGCTCATCAGCGCTAGACCCAGCCAGAGCTCGTTGTCGCCCCGCAGGGCGGCCACGGTGCGGCCCACCTCGGTGGGATCGAGGCCCGCTTCGCCATCGAGGCCGCCGAAGAAGCGCAGGATGTCGATCAGGGAGAGGAAGGTGTCCCAGTGGCGGTTGGCGCGGAAGTGCAGCAGCCGCTGCCGCTCCTCCAGCTCGGCTGCCAGTTCCTCGGTGCGGCGGCGGTGCTTCTTGAGCTGCTTGCGGTCGCCCCAGCGGTGGGCCGGGTGCTGCTCGATCGCCACCTCCAGCTCGCGCACCAGCAGGTCCTGGGCCTGAACTTCGCCGGCCAGGTCGTAGCGGGGGGTGTGCATGTCGTGGCGGCGGGCCATCGAGGCCACCGCCAGGGCCAGGCCGCCGCTCTCCTGGTTGCCATGGCGCAGCTCGCCGCCATGGCGCAGCTCGGGCGGCTCCAGTTGGGACACCTGCAGGCAGCTGAGCTCGGCATGGAGGCTCACCACCGCCGAACAGGGCAGAAGGATCCAGACGTTCTCGTCGGTGAGGCAGAGCAGCAGGGGGAATTGACCTGACCCTTGCACCTTTTCCACCACCACCGCCGGGGTCACCCGGCCCCGCAGCTGGGGTGCCTTCACGCTCACCAGGGTGCCCTCGCTGGCGAACTGGAGCGCCAGGGTGAGCTCGTGGGCGAGGGTTTCCTCGGCCTGCTGCTGCAGGATCCGCAGCAGGCGCCGCTCCTCCCGCAGCCGGCCCCGGTCCTTCTCGTAGTCCTCGAAGTCGTCCCAGGGCACATCGCCGCCGCTGCTTTCGAGGGAGGCCAGTTGGGCGGAGAGTTCGGCGATGCGGTCCTCGTCGTCGGCCAGATCGAGGGTGGCCAGATAGCGGCCGAAGCTGCGCTCCACCAGCTCCTTCGCCTTGGCCAGGTCGTAGCGCTGCAGCAGGTTGAGCACCATGCCGTAGCTGGGGGTGAACTGGCTCACCAGCGGATCGGCGGGGCTGGTGGCCAAGGCGCCGGCCTCGCGCACCCCCTCGAAGCGGCTCTGCACCGTGACCACATAGCCCTGGGAATCGAGGCCGCGGCGGCCGGCCCGCCCCGCCATCTGCAGGAACTCACTGCCCATCAGGGGCCGGTGGCCCCGCTCGGTGCGCTTCGAGAGGGCGGAGATCACGGTGGTGCGGGCCGGCATGTTGATGCCGGCGGCCAGGGTTTCGGTGGCGAACACCACCTTGATCAGGCCCTGCTGGAACAGTTCTTCGATCAATTCCTTCCAGGCCGGCAGCACGCCGGCGTGGTGGGCGGCGATGCCGCGCAGCAGCGGATCGGCGTGGCCCTCCCGCACCGCCTCAGGCGTGGCCGCCACGAAGGCATCGAGCCGGGCGCGGATGCGCGCCTGCTCGCTGGGATTCACCAGGCACACCTTGCCCAGGTCGCGCACCGACTTATCGCAGCCGCGGCGGCTGAAGATGAAATAGATGGCCGGCAGCATCTCGCGCTCCGCCATCTGGGCCACCACGAAGCCGATCGGTGGCGCCTCCGGCTGGGGCGGGCGGGCTTCTTTGGGCCCCTTGCGGCGGGTGGTCTTGGGAGGCCGCCAGACCTTGCAATTCGGATGGAGGCCGGTGCCTTCGTCGTTGAGCAGGGGGTGGAGGCCCTTGGCGCTGCAGAAGCTGAAGGCCAGCGGCACCGGCCGGTAATCGCTGAACACCAAGCGGGAGGGGCCATGCACCCGCTCGATCCAGTCGGTGAGCTGCCCCGCATTGGCCACCGTGGCCGAGAGGGCCACCAGCTGCACCGGCGGCGGGCAATGGATGATCGATTCCTCCCAGACGGTGCCGCGCTGGGAGTCGTTCATGTAGTGGCACTCATCGAGCACCACCGCCTCCACGTCATGGAGGGGGTCGTCGGCCTCGCGATCGATCTCCGCATAGAGCATGTTGCGGAAGATCTCGGTGGTCATCACCACGATGCGGGCCTCGCGGTTGAGGCTCAGGTCGCCGGTGAGCAGGCCCACGTTCTCGGCGCCGAACTGGAGGCGGAAATCGCGCAGCTTCTGGTTGGAGAGGGCCTTGAGCGGTGTGGTGTAAAAAACTTTGCGGCCGTGGGCCAGGGCCCGGTAGATGGCGTACTCGCCCACCAGGGTCTTGCCGGAGCCGGTGGGGGCGCTCACCACCACCGAGTGGCCGATGTTCAGCGCATCGATCGCCTCCAGCTGGAAGGGATCGAGCGGGAAGGGGAAGAGCTCGCCCAGGGGCGGCACGGAGCCGGTGGTGGGGCGCTCGGGCATGGCCTGATCCTATGGGGCGGGCGCTCACCGCATGGAAGGCGACCCTGCTCATCCAGCTCGGCTGGGTGGACCTCTGTCATTCGAACGGAGGATGCGTCATTTTTAGCCTCTACATCCGTTGTTCATCCATGGCGGATTCCACGGTTGATGGCTGGGTCGATGAGTTGGTGGATGTGGTGGTGGTGGGCGCCGGCCTCTCCGGCCTGGTCTGCGCTCGGGAGCTGAGGCGCCAGGGGCTGGCGGTGCAGGTGCTGGAGGCGCGCGAGAGCGCGGGGGGGCGGATGCGGGGCCACAGCAGCGGCCTGGGTCTGAGGGTGGATCTGGGCGGCCAGTGGGTGGGTGCCACCCACCAGCGGCTGCTGGCTCTGCTGGAGGAGTTCGGCCTGCGCCGCTTCCCCACCTATTACGACGGCGAGGGGGTGTTCCACTGGAATGGAGCGGCGCGGCGGGCCGGCGTGGAGCACGACTTCGGCTCGAGCCTGCTGTTCTTCCGCCCCGAGGAGCTGGGTCTGCAGGCCGCTGAGGTGGCCGCCACGCTGAAGCTGCAGCGGCGCTTTCAGGAGCTGGTGGCCCGGGTGCCGCCCCAGGCGCCCTGGACCGCCCCGGATGCCGAGGCGCTGGATCGGCTGAGCATCGCGGGCTGGCTGGAGCGGCAGGGGGCGGGTGAACTGGCCCGTTACCCCTTCGCCTGGCTCACGCGCATGGGCGGATCCGGGGGCTTCGAGCCCCATGAGAGCTCCCTGCTTCACCTGGCCTGGACCCAGGCCGTAGCCCCCCAGCACGAGACCCCCGAGGCCTGGCTGGTGGAGGGGGGGGCCGCCCAGCTGGCGGAGCAGCTGGCCGCCGAGTTGGGGGAGGCGCTGCGGCTGAGGGCGCCGGTGCGGGCGATTGAGCAGGGCAGCGGCGGGGTTCGCGTGAGCCATGGCGCCAGCGAGGCGGTGCGGGCGGCGGCGGCGGTGGTGGCCATCCCCCCGCCCATGCGGCTGGGCATCCAGTTCGATCCGTGTCTGCCGCCGGAATGGCTGGGGCTGCTGCAGCGCTCGCCGATGGGCTCGATGGTGAAGGTGCTGGCGCTCTATCCGCGCCCTTTCTGGCGGGAGCGGGGGCTCAATGGCTTGGGCATCGGCAACCTGCCCACCCTGGAGCTCACGGTGGATAGCTCACCCCCCGGCGGGCCTGGCATCTTGGCCGGCTTCATCGCCGGGGAGCGAGCCGTGCGCTGGCAGCGCCTGGGCGAGGCGGAGCGCCGTAGGGCCGTATTGCAGGACCTGGTGTGCTGGTGGGGAGCCGAGGCGGCCGAGCCCGCCGATCTGGTGCTTCACAACTGGAATGCCGAGGGCTGGTGCGGCGGTGCCTTCACCTCCTTCCTCACCCCAGGCGCCTGGACCACCTACGGCGCGATTTGGCAGGAGCCCCATGGCCGGGTGGTGTGGGCCGGCACTGAGGCCGCCAGCCGCTGGCCCGGCTACTTCGAGGGGGCGATCGAGGCGGGCCTGGCCGCCGCCAACCGCGTGCGGGAGCTGCTCGGGGATGCCGGTGCCGGGGAGAGCCTTGAGGGCTTGTAGCGCTGTGGGGCTGCGGGAGTCTGATCGATCAGAAGCGGGCAGATGGCAAAAAACTTTCACCAGGCGATTTTGGCCCGGCCGCTGGATCTTGATGCTCGGCATCTTGATGTTCGGCGTTGCTTTTACTCGCCGACTGGCGTACAGAGTTCAATCAGACACCCATCCGGCGCTCGGACATACGAGACGATCTGCCCCCAAGGTTTGGAGACTGGCGCGCTCAATTCAATCGCGCCTTCCCTCAATGCATGAGCATGAGCAGAAGCGACGTCAACAGTCACCAAACCGATTTCCATCCCCAGGGGTATCTCTGATTCACTGGCACGGATATAGCCACCTGGGAAATTCGCATCTCCAAGATCGTGTGCAGCAAATGAAAGCGTTGTTTCGCCGGTCTCAAGTTCTCCATATGTTCCTGATTCATGGAGAAAACGCCGCTTAAACCCAAATGCCCGCTCGTAGAAACTCAAGGATGAAGCCACATCGGCGACGTACAGAATCGTGTATCCGAGCTTCATTGTCGAAAACTAAGAAATCCATCCCCCATATTAACCCACATATCAGTCGGAGGCAAGAATCTCCGCTTGGATATACGCCTAACGCTGCGGATCGGAAGCGGGGAGAAACCCTGGCAAAGCCTAAAGCTTCCGCCCCCGTTTTCTGTATCTTGATGTTAGGCACTTAGTGCGCTCTTTCGTTGGCTGGTTGTCATCGCGTACCCTTTGGTAAACCCGTGCATCATGGCGACAACGAGAGCCAGCGTTTGGCGAAGCCTCGTTGACCGCAGCCGAGGCGAGTTCGGTAAGATGAACTCTTCGGCACAGTAGATCCGAAGAAGGGCGTCAATTCGGCTGGCGCGTTGCCCAGGCCGAGCAAAGCCACCTACGGTCTGGCCGCGCGACCTATGATGAACGAAAACCTTAATCTCCACTCTCTTCACGTTCGAGCCGGATTTGCCTTTTCTTGATTACCCATAAGCCTCCGCGACCCTGAGATCACGTTCTGTGAGCGGCATGCAGCAGCAGACCGCATTGGCGATCCGCTCTGTCATCCCAGA
>Ga0207941_1000163_pt1 | contig 20720 bp, 13 predicted proteins | sample LakMenEpi13Sep12_FD_150695 | JGI IMG/M metagenome (GOLD analysis project Ga0207941, IMG submission 150695) | Freshwater microbial communities from Lake Mendota, WI - 13SEP2012 deep hole epilimnion (SPAdes) | ecosystem: Environmental > Aquatic > Freshwater > Lake > Epilimnion/Euphotic zone ...
TTGCCAAGAAGCTCCCACCATCTGAAATACCAGCAAACCAGCTAATCCCTCCCACTATCTTCGGCATGCCCACAGATATCGTCGAGGGCGGCTAACGCTGCCCCTGAGTGGCAGGCAAAGAGCCTCGGGATGCGTAGCCGAGAGTTGCTGGGGGCCTGTCCACTCGAGGGACCTGTTGGATGCTTCTTAAGGCGAAGCCAGACTTAGCATCCCAGTCAAGCCTCCACACCGTCGCATCGCATGTGTACTTTGAGTTGACAGCCGTGCGGGGGGCGCTATGGTTAATAGGGCTTGCTTCTAGATCTTGTGCCATGCATCGTGGCATTTGAACCAAATGTTGGGGTCTATGGCTCGCAACATTTTCCTTGACACCGTACTAGTAATTAGTACACGTCGCGTTCCGCAAAGGAGTAGTAGCAAGCCCACTATTTCAAGCGACTGAATGCTAACCCTGCGCCGCCTGCAAAATGCCGATGGCATCAACGATGTAGCCAACTTACTTGGCTTTAAGCCAATAGCTCTTTCCCATATTCTCTACGTTCAGCCAGCTTCATCTAAATACCACTCATTTACCATTCCGAAGCGCTCTGGGGGCACTCGTAGTATTTCGGCACCCAGAAAAGGCATAAAACTCCTGCAACGAAGGCTTGCCGATCTACTTCAGACTTGCATTGTTGAACTAAATCAAATTAGAGAGGAAAGTGATGATCCAATACTTCGCTATCAGCTTGCTCACGGGTTTACGAAAGATCGTTCTATCTTAACAAATGCAAGGCCGCATCGAAATAAGAGGTATGTGTTTAATATTGATCTGGAAGACTTCTTTGGCTCTATACACTTTGGGCGAGTCCAAGGTTTCTTCTTAAAGGACAAATCATTCCTCCTTAAGCCGAAGACAGCTCTTGTCCTGGCTCAGATTGCATGCTTTGAAAAAAAGCTTCCCCAGGGAAGCCCGTGCTCACCAATTATTTCCAATTTAATTTCTCATATTCTGGATATACATCTTGTCCGCTTGGCTTCGCGCTGGGGGTGCACCTACACTCGGTATGCCGACGATCTTACGTTTTCAACCAACAGAAAAGAATTTCCAGCAAGAATTGCTACGCGGTCACATTCAGCGAGCCACGAATGGACTGCAGGAAGCGATCTAGTCAGAATTATCAGTCACTCGGGATTTAGGGTCAATCAGACTAAAACCCGAATGCAGTATCTTGACTCGCGACAAGAGGTTACAGGACTAGTTGTAAATCATAGGATTAATGTCCCCTCTGATTACAGAAGGAAGGTTCGTGCTATGGCCCATAGCCTATTCCGTACGGGAAAGTACTATCTACCATCTTTTGCGAAAGATCAGGATGGCATAGAACAGCCGGCAATGGCTCTAGGAACCTTGGCCCAGTTACATGGGATGCTCGGATACATTCATTTTATTGGCAAGAGCGATGCAGAGACTCAGATGCAGCAATATTCCACCAAGGATCCTCAACCGGTGATCAAAGATCGGCAGGTTCGAAGGGAGACTATCTATCGCCGATTCTTATTTTATAAGGAATTCTACGCCTTGGATAGGCCTGTTCTTCTTTGCGAAGGCTGGACTGACTACGTATACGTTCAAACCGCCTTAAAGGCGCTAAAGGGTCAATATCCGAATCTGGTCTCTGTAGACAACTCAGGGAAGTCATCCTTCGCTTTTCGGTCTCTAAAATATGCTGACAGCAACACCGGCAACATATTGCAGCTAAATGGAGGAACCGGCGACCTTTCTAAGTTTATTCCTGCGTATAAGCGTGAGTTTGATCTGTTCCTAAGTTCTCCAGGGATGGCTCATCCTGTTATCCTGCTTCTAGATAACGATTCAGGCTGCAAAGGAGTGCTTAGTGCCGCGAAGCAACTGAAAGACGCGACAATCAGCCGAAACGATGATTATCTGCATGTAGTTAGAAACTTATACATTGTTCTTACCCCTCTTTTACCAGGCAGGAATGAAACGACAATTGAAGATATGTTTGATCAAGCTACGCTGTCAATAAAAATAAATGGTAAAGGTTTTAATCGATCCAATACAGGAAACTCGGATTCCAGCTATGGCAAAGCGGTGTTTGCAAAGAAGATAGTCGAAGAACGAGCATCATCGATTAACTTCAACGGATTTATCCCTCTTTTTGACAGGATGTCGCGTGTTATTAATGCATACTACGCACAACGCCAATCGAGGCGTTAAGGAAAGCATATCTTGATTTGACAAGGCATCCAACGCTGTATGGACGGGTCCGGTATCCGCTCTGCGGTGGGTGCCGTTGTCGGCCTATGCAGCCGATGGGAAGTCGGCAGCTTGCTCTAAGGGCATGCGCTGCAATGGGTCTGGGGGATTGTACGGTGGAGACGTAGGGATTTTATACGGACCCGGTATCGCGGCGCCGCTTTTCGACTTCTTTACAGGAAGTCTGGCGAACTGGTGACATCTATTGGCCCATAAATGAGGACGCGCGCATAGACCATTGTCCGTATGAGAACATGCTCAGGAATCACAAAGCATGGATCAAGACTTGGCGCAGCTAGGCACAAGTTTTCATAGCCAGAATGATAAAATAAGAGACAAAAGTGCTGTAAATTAAGCTGGAAACTTCGATCCTCCGAACACAGCCATCGCATCGGCTGCAGAGAAGCGCCTGCCCCATCAGCCCAGCGCAACGCCCAACTGCTGCCGCAGCTGCTCCTTCGCCCCCGCCAGCGCCCCGTCCAACGCAGCGCCATCCCTGCCGCCGGCCTGGGCCAGATTGGGGCGGCCGCCGCCGCCGCCGCCGCAGGCCTTGGCCACCGTGCCGATGAAGGCGCCCGCCTTGGGGCCGGCGGCGATCACCGCCGCTCCGAAGGCCGCCACCAGCACCACCTTGCCGGCATCAGCCGGATCGGGCAGGCCGCCCAGCACCACCGCGGCACCCTCGCCGAGCTGATCCACCAGGCCCTGGGCAGCCCCCTGCAGGCCGGCTCCCTCCACCCCATCGAGGCGCTCCACCAGCAGGGCAAAGGGTTCGCCGGCGCGGGCGGAGCCGGCCGGGATGGCCCCCAGCGCCTCGGCCCGGGCCGCCAGCGCCGCCGCCTTGGCCACCGCCAGCTCGCCGCGGACCGCCGCCAGGGCCTTCTGGCTGCCCCTCAGCTCCTCCTGCAGGGCCGCCACCCGCTCCACGATCTCGCCGGGCTGGGCCTTGAAGCGATCGCCCAGGACCCGCACCACCGCATCGCGCTCATTGAGGTAGGCGAGCACCGCAGGCCCGGCCACGGCCTCGATGCGGCGGATGCCGGCCGCCACGCCCGCTTCGGCCACGATCTTGAACAGACCGATCTCGGCGGTGTTGGCCACATGGGTGCCGCCGCACAGCTCCATCGACACACCGGGCACATCCACCACCCGCACCACATCGCCGTATTTCTCGCCGAACATCGCCACGGCGCCGGCCGAGCGGGCCTGCTCGATCGCCATCTCCTGAACCTCCAGGGCGTGGGCATCGGCGATCCAGCCATTGATCAGGGCCTCGATCTGCTCCAGCTCAGCGGGCGTCACAGCGCGGGGGCAGTGGAAGTCGAAGCGGAGCCGCTCGAAATCCACCAGCGAGCCGGCCTGGCCGATCGACGGATCCACCACCTCCTTGAGGGCGGCCTGCAGCAGGTGGGTGGCGGTGTGGTGGGCCTGCACGCGGCGGCGGCAGGCCCGGTCCACCCGGGCATTCACCAGATCACCCACCGCCAGGCTGCCCCGCTCCACTCGGCCGCTGTGCACGAACACGCTGCGATTGCGGCCCACGCCCTCGATCGCCACGATCACGCCCTCAGCGGCGGGGCCATCGCCGCTGCCCGCGCCGGCCAACACGCCGCGGTCGCCCACCTGGCCGCCGCCCTCGCCATAGAAGGGAGTGGTATCGAGCACCAGCTGCACGGCATCGCCGGCGCTGGCCCGCTCGGCCGGCTGGCCATTCACCACCAGGGCCAGCACGCAGCTGGGATGCTCCAGGGCCTCGTAACCCATAAAGGCGGTGGACTCCAGCTCAGCAGCCATCTGCTCAATCGCCCCCTGCAGGGTGAGGTCGAGGCTCACCGCCGCCGCCTTGGCCCGCTGGCGCTGGGCCTCCATCGCCGCCTCGAAGCCCGCCAGATCCACCGTGAGGCCATGCTCCTCGGCGATCTCCTCGGTGAGCTCCAGCGGGAAGCCGTAGGTGTCGTAGAGCTCGAAGGCCTGCTCACCGGAGATCCGCTGCGGGCTGGCCGCCAGCACCTCCGCCAGCAGCTTCTCGCCGCGCTCCAGGGTTTCGAGGAAGCGGGCCTCCTCGCGCTCCAATTCCGCGAGAATCACGCTGCGGCGCTCCAGCAGCTGGGGATAAGCCGCCTCCATCAGGGTGATCGCCGCCTCCCCCATCGCCGGAAGGAAGGGCTTGTCGATGCCCAGCAGCCGCCCGTGGCGCACCACCCGCCGCAGCAGGCGACGCAGGATGTAGCCACGGCCCAGGTTGCTGGCGGTCACGCCATCGCAGATCAGCTGGGTGATGGCGCGGCTGTGGTCGCCGATCACCTTCAGGCTCGTTTGCCCCTTGCCATCGAGGGCGCGGTAATCAACGCCCGCCAGGCCCGCCGCCGTTTCGATCAGCGGATAGATCAGATCGGTTTCGTAATTGTTGGGCACCGCCTGCAAAATCTGGGCCATGCGCTCCAGGCCCATGCCGGTGTCGATGTTGCGGTTGGCCAGCGGCGTGAGCACACCCTCGGCATCGCGGTTGTACTGCATGAACACGAGGTTGTAGAACTCGATGAAGCGCGAGTCGTCCTCCAGATCGATGGCTTCGTCGCCCAGTTCGGGCTTGAAGTCGTAGTAGATCTCCGAGCAGGGGCCGCAGGGGCCGGTGGGGCCGGAGGCCCAGAAGTTGTCGGCCTCATCCATGCGAATGATCCGCTTGGGATTCACCCCCACCTCGTCGCGCCAGATCGCCTCGGCCTCATCGTCTTCGCGGAAGACGCTGACCACCAGGCTCTTTGGCGAGAGTCCGAACACGCCGGTGCTCAACTCCCAGGCCCAGGCGATTGCCTGCGGCTTAAAATAATCGCCGAACGAGAAGTTTCCGAGCATCTCGAAATAGGTGTGGTGCCGTGCCGTACGGCCCACGTTCTCGATGTCATTGGTGCGGATGCACTTCTGCGAGCTGGTGGCCCGCGCCGCCGGCCGCTCCTGCTGGCCGAGAAACACCGGCTTGAAGGGCAGCATCCCGGCGATCGTGAGCAGCACCGTGGGGTCCTCCGGCACCAGGGAGGCACTGGGCATCGGCCGGTGACCCCGCTCCTCGTAGAAGCGCAGAAACGCGGTGCGGATCTCGGCGCCGCTGCGGGGAAGGAAGGAGGAGGCGGCGGCCATGGGCTGCGGAATCAAGCGCTTCGGCGCCCATGATCGCGCAGGGGTGGGGCGGGGCGGCCGGCAGGGCGGGCAACACTGAATGGCAAGCGGTCATTGTTGACGCAAAAAACTATTGGAACATGCATGTAAATGCGAGCAAAAACGTGACTACAGATGCGAAATTAGCTGCGAATACAAACGCGACTATCAATGCAAACATGAGCACAATACAACTGCCAATACAACTGCAAATACAACTGCAAATACAACTGCAAAAGCAACTGCGAATATGGATCAACTATGGCCTACCACTACGTCTTACGACTACGGCTTACTCAAGATCTGCGAACCGCGATCACGAGTCGGAGTAAACCAGATTGACCCAGCAATGTTTCCCGCCACCAGCACCCGCTGCACGGGGCGGCTGCCGGGCCCGGCAGGAGGGCTGACGTGAACAACTGGCCACAACAACTGGCCACAACAAAACCTTGCCCATGCTGCACCGAATCCCTGCCCCGTGCGCCCCGGAGCGGCGGAACGCGGCGGGCCAGGCATGATGGCGCCACGCGATCCGGCCTCCGTGACCCCGTTGCCGATCGAGAGCCGCGCCCGGCTCCGGCTCCGCTCCCTCGGCTGGGCCCTGCTGGCCGCCGCCCTTGCCGCCGCCATCAACCTGCCCCTGGCCCTGCTGGATCCCGCCACGACCGGCGGCGCGGCACCCCTGCTGGATGCGCTGCTGCGCTCGGCGGGCTGCGGCTTCTTCTATGGCCTGCTGGCCTTCCACCTGCAGCGGGTCGATCCCGACGACGGCCACCTGCAGGCCGGCCTGGTGGGGGCCGTGTGCGGGATCCGCAGCCTCGGGGCGGGAGCGGCCGCCGCCCTACCGCCGGGTGCGAATCTGATCAGGGTTGCGCCATCCCTGATGATGGAGCTTGCCCGGGCCTGGCTGCCGCTCTGGCTGCCCTTAGTCGGCTGCGCCCTGCTGCTCCACGGCATCCGGCGCCTGACGCCCTCCCTGCTGCCCACCCTGCGGCCATGATCCAGCGGCGTGGCCGTTTCCCGGCCCGATGAGCCCCCGATGAGCCTGCTGCACGCCACCTGGCTCTATCCCCCCGAAGGGGCCGGTGGCCGTCTGCTGCTCTGGGCCGATACCTGGCGGGTGGCTTCGCCGGTGCAGCCCGGCCTTGAGGTGCCCGAACACCCGCTCGCCCTCGACCTCGATGCGATCGGCGGCTGGCTCGACGACCACGACCTCTGGACCGACGACCTCCGCCCCGCCGAAGCGGTGCTCTCCCTGCCGAGCCGCGGCCAGGCGGTGCGGGGCAAGCGCAAGCTCGCCGACGCCCCCTGGAGCGGGCTGCCCCTGCAGGCCGGTGAACCGATCCCCAAAGAGCCCCAATGGTGGCCTTGGCATGTGGAGGGCTGGGCCCTGGAGGCGGGCGCGGCGGGCGAATGGCTGAGCCGCCTGCCCCTCTCCGGCCACCACGCCGACCTTGCCGATGAACTGCGCTGGTGGAGCCACCTGCAGCGCTGGGCCCTGAGCTTGATCGCCCGCGGCCGCTGGCTGCCCCTGGTGGAGGAGGGCCAGGCCCGCTGGTGGCCCCTGCTCAACCGCGAAGGCGACCGCCACCGGCTGGAGGAGATGGCGATCCGGCTGCCCCAGGTGGCCACCTGCGCCATCGGGCCCGGATCGCCTGGCGAGAAGGCCGTGGCCTGCCGCCGCCCCGGCAGCGGTCGACTGCGGGTGGCGAGTCTGCTGGAGGCCCTGCTGGCAGGCCAACTGCGGGCCGGCTTCAAGCCACCGGCCACCGGCCTCGATCCACTGCTGGCCGCCTGGCAGCGGTCCCTGGGCCCCGGCGATGGCCGCATCGCTCTCGATAGCGAGGCGATCGAACGCCTGGAGATCGCCACCCACCACTGGCGCGAGGCGGTGGCGGGCCGGGTGGCGCCGGCGCGGGCCTGCCTGGAACTGTTCGCCCCGCCGCCGGAGGAGGAGCTCTGGGAGCTGCGCTTCTCCCTCCAGGCCGAGGCGGAACCCAGCCTGCGGCTGCCGGCGGGCGCGGTTTGGAGCGCCGGCGACACCACCCTCCAGATGGGGGAGGTGAGCGTGAGTCAGCCGGGCCTGCTGTTGCTGGAGGGCCTGGGCCGCGCCCTGCAGGTGTTCGAGCCGATCGAGCGGGGCCTCGACGCCGCCGCGCCGGAGACCATGCAGCTCACCCCCGCCGAGGCCTTCGTGCTGGTGCGCACCGCCGCCGCCCAGCTGCGCGATGTGGGTGTGGGAGTGGTGCTGCCCCCCAGCCTCAGCGGCGGCCTGGCCAGTCGCCTCGGCCTCGCGATCGTGGCCGAGCTGCCCACCCGCTCCCGGGGCTTCAGCCTCGGGGAGGATCTCAGCTGGTCGTGGGAGCTGATGATCGGGGGGGTCACCCTCAGCCTCAACGATCTCCAGCGCCTCTCGGCCAAACGGAGCCCGCTGGTGCAGCACAAGGGCGCCTGGATCGAGCTGCGCCCCGCCGACCTGCGCAACGCTGAGCGCTTCGCCACCGCCAAGCCCAATCTCAGCCTCGACGACGCCCTGCGCCTCACCGGCAGCGCCGGTGACACCTTCCACCGCCTGCCGGTGCACCACTTCGAGGCGGGCCCGCGGCTCCAGGCGGTGCTGGAGCAGTACCACCAGCAGAAGGCACCCGATCCCCTGCCGGCGCCCGAGGGCTTCGCGGGCCAGCTGCGGCCCTATCAGGAGCGGGGCCTGGGCTGGCTGGCCTTCCTGCACCGTTTCGACCAGGGCGCCTGCCTGGCCGACGACATGGGCCTGGGCAAGACGATCCAGCTGCTGGCCTTCCTGCAGCACCTCAAGGCGGAGGAGGAACTGCGGCGGCCCGTGCTGCTGGTGGCCCCCACCTCGGTGCTCACCAACTGGAAACGGGAGGCGGCGGGCTTCACGCCCGAGCTGGGGGTGCGGGAGCACTACGGCCCCCGCCGCCCCGCCACGGAGGCGGCCCTGAGGAAGGCCCTCGACGGTGTCGACCTGGTGCTCACCAGCTATGGCCTGCTCCAGCGCGACAGCGAGTTGCTCGAAACGATCGACTGGCAGGGGGTGGTGATCGATGAGGCCCAGGCGATCAAGAATCCCGCCGCCAAGCAGAGCCAAGCCGCCCGCGACCTCGGCCGCCCCGGCAAGAAGGGCCGCTTCCGCATCGCCCTCACCGGCACGCCGGTGGAGAACCGCGTCAGCGAGCTCTGGGCCCTGATGGACTTCCTCAATCCCAGGGTGCTGGGCGATGAACCCTTCTTCCGCCAGCGCTACCGCCTGCCGATCGAGCGCTACGGCGACATGAGCTCCCTGCGGGACCTCAAGGCCCGGGTGGGCCCCTTCATCCTGCGCCGCCTCAAGACCGACAAATCGATCATCTCCGACCTGCCCGAGAAGGTGGAGCTGCGCGAATGGGTGGGCCTCAGCCCCGAGCAGAAGAAGCTCTACACCAAAACGGTGGAGGAGAGCCTCGATGCGATCGCCCGCGCCCCCCTGGGCCAGAAGCACGGCCAGGTGCTGGCCCTGCTCACGAAGCTCAAGCAGATCTGCAACCACCCCGCCCTGGCCCTCAAGGAGCAGGGGGTGGATGCCGGCTTCGCGGCCCGCAGCGCCAAGGTGCAGCGGCTGGAGGAGATCCTCGAGGAGGTGATCGAGGCGGGCGATCGGGCCCTGCTGTTCACCCAGTTCGCCGAATGGGGGCTGCTGCTCAAGGCGCACCTGGAACGCCGCTGGCGTCAGGAGGTGCCCTTCCTCTACGGCAACACCAGCAAGAGCGAACGCCAGGCCATGGTGGATCGCTTCCAGGAGGATCCCCGCGGGCCCCAGTTGTTCCTGCTCTCGCTCAAGGCCGGCGGCGTGGGCCTCAACCTCACCCGCGCCAGCCATGTGTTCCACATCGACCGTTGGTGGAATCCCGCCGTGGAGAACCAGGCCACCGACCGCGCCTACCGCATCGGCCAGACCAACCGGGTGCTGGTGCACAAGTTCATCACCAGCGGCTCGGTAGAGGAACGGATCGACCGCATGATCCAGGAGAAATCGAAGCTCGCCGCCGACATCGTGGGCAGCGGCGAGGACTGGCTGGGCGGCCTCGACATCGGCCAGCTGCGCGATCTGGTGGCCCTCGAGGAGAGCTGAGCGGCCGGCCGTGGCCCAAGAAGCGCCCGCTTCAGCGGCTCGCACCGCTGGCGCCGTTGGGATCCGAGCGAGAAGAACCGGCAGCGGAGCACGGCAGGCAACACGGCGGGCAGGACGGCGCTCAAAACAACGCCCGAGACCTCAACCGGACGAACCCCGCCCGGGCTGCGCGGCCGCCATCCCCGCCGAGAAGCGCCGCAGCCCTTCGGCCAGGATCGCCTCACTGGTGGCGAAGCAGAGGCGCACGTGGCCGGCGCCGCCGGGCCCAAACCAGCGGGGGCTGCCGGGCACCAGGGCCAGCCCATGGGCAAGCCGCAGCCGCTCCACCAGCGCTTCGGGCTCCTCCCCGCCGGCCGGCAGCCCCACAAACGCCACGTAGGTGGCCTCAGGGCGACTCACCCTGAGGCCAGGGATCGCCCGCAGGGCGTCGATCGTCTGGTCGCGGCGCTGGCGCAGATGCTCCAGGAAGGCCGCCAGCCAGGCCAGGCCCTCGGGGCTGCAGGCCGCCGCGGCCGCCACCTGGCTGAGGGTGGCCACCCCATCCACGGTGCTGGGCTGGTCGCTGGTCGCCAGCAGCGCCGCCAGGGCCTCCGGATCGGCCATCGCCACAGCGCCCACCCGCAGCCCCGCCAGGGCGAAGCCCTTGGAGAAGCCCTGCACCACCGCGCCGATCGCGGCGAGGGAGGGCTCCAGGGCCAGCCAGCTGGTGAACACCGCCGGCGGATACACGATGTCGCTCCACACCTCATCGCTGAGGACCCGCAAACCCCGGGCCAGGCAGAGGCGCCCCAGGCTTTCCAGCTCCTGGCGGCTGAAACAGCGGCCGAGGGGGTTGTGGGGATTGCAGAGGCAGAGCAGGCGGGTGCGGGGCGTGATCAGACGCTCCAGGGCCTCCAGATCCAGAGGGCCATGGCGCTCGATCGGCCAGAGCACCGGCACCCCGCCGGAAGCCCTCACCACATGGGGGAGCAGGAAATCCACCGGATCCCACACGATCGCCTCATCGCCGGGCTGCAGCCAGTGCCGCGCCACCAGGGCCAGGCCGGCGGCGGCGCTGTTCACCGCCATCACCCCGCCCGGCTCCACCGGCGCTCCCCGCCGCTGCCGCAGGTCCCGGGCCACAGCCTCGCGGAACAGGGGCAGGCCGCCGGGCGGTCCGTAGCTGAACACCCCCTCGCGCCCATGGGCCACCAGGGCCTCCCGGATCACCGCCGCGGCCGGGAAATCGGGATCGGCGGCCGTGAGCGGGATCACCCCCTCCGGCTGCTCGGCCCAGCGCTGGTTGAAGGCCCGCTGCCGCAGAAGGGGCAGGGGCACCGCGGCATCGTCGAACAGGGGGTCGGGAGGCGGGCTCATGGGGCCACCGGCAGCAGCCCGCGGTCGGGCCCGAGGGCCAGGAAGGCGGCGGCCATGCCCCGCCCTACCGCCACGTAGTGGCGCAGCAGGGGCAGACGGTTCCGCTCATAGACCCGCAAGGCAGCCTCGATCGCCGCGAAATCGCCGGCGTCCCGCAGCAGATCGCGCAGCACACAGGCATCCTCCAGGGCGAGGTTCACCCCCTGGCTGGTGAAGGGCAGCAGGGGGTGGGCCGCATCGCCGAGCAGGGCGATGTTGGGACCCACCAACCGGGTGGGCGGATCGAGATCGAGGGGACGCCAGTGGTGGGGAAGGCCGCTCTCCGTGCCGGCGATCACCTCCCGCAGCCACGAAGGAAAGCTCTGCAGCAGGGTCTCCAGAAAGGGCAGCGACCGCGCCGCCTGGGGCCAGCCGTGACGCGCCGTGTCGAACTGCACGAACCACACCAGCCGGCCGCGGGCCAGGGGGAGCAGACCCACCGCCAGCCCGGCGCCGGGCGCCACGATCTTCAACATCCCATGGCCGAGCCGAGCCGCCAGCGCTGGAGCGGACACCTGGGCCACAATCTCCTGCACCCGCGCCACGGTGCCCGGCATCCACGGTTCCCCAGGGTGTTGCAGCAGCGCCCGGCGGCAGCGCGACACCGCCCCATCAGCGCCGAACACCAGGTCGGCGCTGATCTCCTCTCCGCCGCGGAAAGCCACGGCCACCACCCGCCCAGCGGCGCAGCGACGCAGGGTCTCGAACCGTCTCCCTTCGAGGAGCCGGCTGCCATCCAGCCGGCCCCGCAGGGCCGCCAGCAGCCGGGAACGGTCGATGGCCAGGGTTCCCGGCTCGAGGCGATGCTCGGCGATGGTCTTGCCCTCCGGCGTGACCAGGCGGGTGTGCTCGATCGGGTGGGGTTCCAGTTCCCGGTTGGTGTCCACCCCGAGGGACCCCAGGGCCTGGAGGCCCCGGGGCAGCAGCAGAAAACCGAAGCCCTGATGGGCAGACGCCTCCAGCCGCTCACACAGCAGCGGTGTATGGCCATGGGCCTGCCGCCAGCCCACAGCGAGCGCAAGGCCTGCCACACCGGCACCGATGATCAGGGGTTGGGTTTGAGGCAAAGGTCAAGAATCCGGTGACACTGCCGGAGATCACAGGGGTATGGCTCGGGGAGGGCAGACTGGGTACACAACCAACCTGCCCATCATCCTGCCCAGCATGGTCGTTTCCACAACGGGAAACAGCAACGGAATCACCACTCAACTGGGCCAGCAGGGCCTGGGCCAGCAGCCCTGGTGGGTGGAGCAGTGGATGGAGCTGATCAACGCGTACCGCTTCAAGAAACGGCTGGAGCGAGCCTGGGACTACGCCCGTTCCGGCAACGTGGTTTCGATCCGCTTTGAAGGAAGGCGGGTGCATGCCCGCGTGCAGGGCACCGGTGAGGAGCCCTACAAGGTGAAACTCTGGCTCGATGTGCTCAACGACGAGGACTGGGGCTACGTGCTCGAGGCCCTGAGCCTGAAGGCGCGCTGGTCGGCGCAGCTGCTGGCCGGGATCATGCCCCAGGACATCGAGCGGGCCTTCGCGGCAAGTGGCAAGCGGCTGTTTCCGTTCAAGTTGCAGGAGGTGCGCAGTGAATGCACCTGCCCCGACAAGGCCAATCCCTGCAAGCACGTGAGCGCGGTGTACTACCTGATGGGCGACCGCTTCTCGGAGGATCCCTTCGTGCTCTTCCAGCTGCGCGGCCGCACCCGCAGCCAGCTCCTGGCCGACCTGGCCGAGCGGCGGCGCCAGGGGGCGGTGCTGCGGCAGGAGCATGTGCCCCATCCGGTGCACGCGGCGATCGCCGATCCGGCCCGCTGGTGGCGCTACGACTCCGCCCTCGATCCCGACCTGGTGGTGATCACCCCGGCCCTGGAGGGTGAATCGGGACTGGAGGGGGCCGGTCCCCTACCCCTGGCGGAAGAACCCCGTTTCCCGGAGGCCAACCGGCTGTTCCTGGAACGTCTGCGCGAGCAGGGGATGGCCATGGGCCAGTTGGCCATGGTGCGCGCCATGGCAGCCGGCGCGGACTCCACGACCAACGGGGAAGAATCCGGCGATGGGGCAGGAGCGGTGGGGTGAGCGGTTCCGGCGGCATGGCCCAAGGCAACGTCACCGCTGCCGAGCCCCCCTGGCTGAATCCCCAGGGCCAGGCCTGGACGGCCCGGATCCTGGAGGGACACCGCCGTGCCTATGGGGTGCCGCTGCTGGCGGGTCCTGCAGAGCGGCCACTGCGGCTCCAGGCCCAGGAACTCTTCGCCACGGCGAGTGTGGTGCTCGCCCACGACGGCGGCGACGATCCCCGCATCACCTTCGCCAACGCGGCAGCGCTGCGGCTGTGGCAGCGCCCCTGGGCGTCCATGGTGGGCATGCCCTCGCGCCTCACGGCCGAACCGGCGGAACGGCAGGCCCGCGCCGGCGCCCTCGCCCTCGCCCTGCGCCGCGAGGCGATCAGCAACTACGGCGGCATCCGCATCGACAGCCAGGGCCGCCGGTTCCGCATCGAGGGCGCCCGGCTCTGGACCCTGCGCAACGAGGCGGGGGAAGCCTGCGGTCAAGCCGCCTGCTTCGAGAGCTGGTGGTGGCTCTGAAAAACCCTGCCGCCGACTCTCAGCCAGCAATTGACTAATCGCAACAGGAGATGATCTTGGGATGGTCGTACGGACGCTCGCCTCCCCTGTGGCACCTCGACTCCGCCACCATCACCTCGGCTTCGAACGCCAGCACGGATCGAGAACATCACGGCGAACAACGCGCCAGCCTCCAAAACGCGCGCTTCGGGCCTGGGCTCAGCGCCGACCGCCGCTATCTCACGCTGGTGGGCATCGATCATCTGCCCAACACGAGCCAGCCCAGCGGCTGGCAGGGGGCCACTGGCAGCTCCTTGGGGTGACCTTCCAGCCGGTCAGCTGAGGCCGACGGGATCGCTGCGCCTCCCTCCCCAACACGGGCGATCAAACCTCTGCGGGGCGTAGCCGCCGCAACCCTGTCCAGGTACCGGCGGCGACTTTAACCCGGGATGCCAGCACGGCAGGGCGCCAATCCCCCAGGAAGTTCCTACAGTCCACCCCACCACGATGCAGGATCGACAGAACTGTGACGATCACCTCTTCTACACCTTCTTCCCAAAGCCTCACGCCCCTCTCCACGGCTCCTGGATCCGCCACCGCCACCGCACCACCGCCACGCCTCTCTCTGCAGCGGCAATCGATCGCCGCCGACACCACCGCGATCCGCTCCCTCGATTGGGACCGCAGCCGCTTCGACATCGAATTCGGCCTGCGCAATGGCACCACCTACAACGCCTTCCTGGTGCGGGGCGAGCGCACCGCCCTGATCGACACCAGCCATCTCAAGTTCGAGGACACCTGGCTGCCGCTCCTCAAAGGAGAGATCGATCCCACCACGATCGACCATCTGATCGTGAGCCACACCGAACCGGACCACTCCGGCCTGATCGGTCAGCTGATCGACCTCCACCCCGAGATCGAGATCGTGGGCTCGAAGGTGGCGATCCAGTTCCTGGAAAACCAGGTGCACCGCCCCTTCCGCTCCCGCGCCGTCAAGAGCGGCGAGGAGCTCGATCTGGGCACCAACCCCACCAGTGGCGTGGCGCACCGCTTCGAGTTCCTCAGTGCCCCCAACCTCCATTGGCCCGACACGATCTTCTCCTTCGACCACGGCACCGGCATCCTCTACACCTGCGATGCCTTCGGCCTGCATTACTGCTCTGAGGAGCTGTTCGACAGCGATCCGGGCGCCATCGCCCCCGATTTCCGCTTCTACTACGACTGCCTGATGGGCCCCAACGCCCGCAGCGTGCTGCAGGCGTTGAAGCGCATGGAGGCCCTGCCTCCGATCCAGACGATCGCCGTGGGCCACGGCCCGCTGCTGCGCCACCACCTCGATCTCTGGCTGGGCGACTACCGCGACTGGAGCACCGGCCGCAGCAAGGGTGAGGCCTACGCGGCGGTCTGCTACTTGAGCCAATACGGCTTCTGCGACCGCATCAGCCAGGCGATCGCCCGCGGCATCGGCAAGGCCGAGGCCCAGGTGCAGCTGGTGGATCTGCGCGCCACCGATGCCCAGGAGCTGGCTGCCCTGGTGGGGGAGGCCAGCGCCGTGGTGGTGCCCACCTGGCCGGCCCAGGCCGATCCGGAGCTGCAGGCCTCGATCGGCACCCTGCTGGCGGCCCTGCAGAGCGGCCAGTGGGTGGCCTGCTACGACGCCTACGGCGGCAATGACGAAGCGATCGACACCGTGGCCTCCCAGCTGCGGGGTCTGGGCCAGAAGCAGGCCTTCGAGCCGCTGCGGATCCGCCAGGTGCCCTCGGCCGAGGATTACCAGCGCTGCGAGGAGGCCGGCACAGACCTGGGCCAACTGCTCACCCGCGACAAAACCATCGCGGCAATGAAGAGCCTCGATGGCGACCTCGACAAGGCCCTGGGCCGGCTTTCCGGCGGGCTTTATGTGGTTACGGCGCGGCAGGGGGAAGGGGAATCCCTGCGCAGCGGCGCCATGGTGGCGAGCTGGGTGAGCCAGGCCAGCTTCGAGCCGCCTGGGCTCACGGTGGCGGTGGCCAAGGACCGGGCGATCGAGGCCCTGATGCAGGTGGGCGATCGCTTCGTGCTCAACGTTTTGCGGGAGGACAACCACCAGGAGCTGCTGCGCCACTTCCTGCGCCGCTTCCCCCCCGGTGCCGACCGCTTCGCCGGTGTGGCCACCCTCGATGGGGTGGCGGTCGGCGGGCCGGTGCTGGGGGATGCCCTGGCCTTCCTCGGCTGCCGCGTAGCCCAGCGCCTTGAAGGACCCGACCACTGGATCATCTATGCGGTGGTAGAGGAGGGCAACGTGGCGGACACCACCAGCACCACCGCCGTGCACCACCGCAAGGTGGGCAACCACTACTGATGGCCGCCTCCCCCCCCTCCACAGCGCCCGCCATGCCCGATCCCTCCGCGGCCGCCCCGACCACCGCTCCAACCACCGCCCCGATCAGCGTGCAGGCCGGCCTGGGTAGCAACAACGCCGCTGCCGATGCCACCGGTCGCTCGGTGATCGTGCTGCCGATCGATCCGGGCCTCACCTGCCTGCGAGGCCTGAGCCCGCGGCGCCTGCGCTTCGAGGTGGAGTACGGCCTGGAGCGGGGCACCAGTGCCAACAGCTTCCTGTTCGCCGCCGGCAGCACCGCCGCGGGCCAGCCGGTGCCGCCGGTGCTGGTGCATCCGCCCGGGGCCTCCTTCGCCGCGCCCTTCCTGGAGGCTCTGGCCGCTCTGGTGCCAGCTGAGGCGGCCCTCAAGGTGGTGGTGGGCCATGTGAACCCCAACCGGGTAGCCCTGCTGCGCCAGCTGGCCGAGCGCTGGCCCGCCCTGATGCTGGTGGCCTCCAATGCCGGGGCGCGGCTGCTCAGCGACCTCTGGAACCAGCAGAAACCGGGCTCGGGCGCTGGCGGCTCCGGTGTTGCTGGCACCGGGGCGAGCGGCGCGGGCGTGAGCAGTGCTGCCGATTCAATCCCGAGCGGCGATGCCGGCTCGGCCCCAGGCGCCGCTTCCTCCCAGGCCACCCCGGACCTGGCTGGCGAAGCAGCCCTGCCGCCCCTGCCCCCGATCGATGTGGTGAAGCAGGAGGTGAGCCGCGAGTTGGCCGGCGGTCACCGCCTCACCCTGATCCCGGTGCCCACGCCCCGCTGGCCCGGCGGCCTGGTGGCCTTCGAGGAGCGCACGGGGCTGCTGATGAGCGGCAAGTTCTTCGCCGCCCACCTCTGCGGCGAGGCCTTCTCCGAGGCCAACCTCAGCAGCACCGAGGAGGACCGCCGCTACTACTACGACTGCCTGATGGCGCCGATGGCCCGCCAGGTGGAGGCGGTGGTGGACCGGCTCGATGAACTGCCGATCCGCACGATCGCGCCAGGCCATGGTCCGGCGATCGCCACCAGCTGGCGCAGCCTGCTGGCCGATTACCGCCGCTGGGGGGAGAGCCAAGGCCGCTCCGGCCTCACCGTCACGCTGCTGTATGCCAGCGCCTACGGCAACACCGCCGCCATCGCCGATGCCTTGGCCCAGGGGGTGGCCCGCAGCGGCGTGCGGGTGGAGAGCCTCAACTGCGAGTTCGCCCCCAGCGAGCAGCTGATCGCCGCGATCCGCGCCGGCGATGCCCTGCTGATCGGCTCCCCCACCCTCGGGGGCCATGCACCCACCCCGATCGTCTCGGCCCTGGGCACGGTGCTGGCGGAAGGAGATCGCGAGAAACCGGTGGGAGTGTTCGGCAGCTTCGGCTGGAGCGGCGAGGCGATCGACCTGCTGGAGAACAAGCTCCGCGATGGCGGCTTCCGCTTCGCCTTCGAGCCGATCCGGGTGAAGTTCAGCCCCGATCCGGCCACCCTGCGCACCCTGGAGGAAACGGGCATCTCCCTGGGCCGTCAGCTGCAGACCGAACAACGCCGCAGCCAGCGGCGCAGCGGCGGCGGCGGCCTCGAGGAGAGCCGCAGCAACCCCGCCGTGCAGGCCCTGGGCCGGTTGGTGGGCTCCCTCTGCGTGGTCACGGCCCGCAAGGGAGAGGGCGAAGCGGCCCTGGGCGGGGCGATGGTGGCCAGCTGGGTGAGCCAGGCCAGCTTCAACCCGCCGGGCTTCACCGTGGCCGTGGCGCGGGAGCGGGCGGTGGAGAGCCTGCTGCATGTGGGCGACCGCTTCGCCCTCAATGTGCTGGCGGCGGGGCGGGAAACGGGGCCGATGCGCCAGTTCCTGCAGCCCTTCCCCCCCGGCGCCAACCGCTTCGCGGGCCTGGAGCTCGAAGCCAGCCCCGGCGGCCAACCACTCCTGCCGGAGGCCCTGGCCTGGCTGGAGGCGCGGGTCACAGCGCGGATGGAATGCGGCGACCACTGGATCCTCTACGCCCAGGTGAGCCACGGCGGCCTGCTCGATCCGGCAGGCACCACGGCGGTACACCAGCGCCGCAGCGGGGCGAACTACTGAGGGCGGTCGGGCCCGCCCCCTGGCAGCTCAGAAGCTGAAGGTCACCCCCGCGCCCACGTGATGCACCCAGCCGGCCATGCCGACCTGGGTGTTGTACATCGGCTGCCAGTGGGTGAACAGCACGGTGCGGGAGCTGAGCGGGTAGGTCAGTTCGATCTCGCCGCCCCAGTCAACCCGTCCCCCGAGGCCGGAATAGCTGCCCGGTTGGTAGAAGCGCGGCCCCGCATCCATGGTCAGATTGAGCAGATCCACGTTGAAACCCAGGCCCAGGCGGGTGTCGGTGTAATTCCCCAGGTAGGTGCCTGTGGAATCCCAGCCGTTGCGATTCTCCACCGCCAGAAAGAAGCCGTCGGCAATCGTCTCGAGCCCATCGCCCAGCGCAAAGTTCACATCACCGTTACCCAGCGCCAGGGTGCCGGCCAGCGAGAGCTGCTGGCGCAGGCCGCGCACATCTTCACCCTGACTGGTGGTGATCAGGTAGGGCATCCACTCGGCGCTCAGTTCGAGACGGCGTGTCGGCTGGTACACCAGCTGCAGCCGACCCTTGATATCGGTGCGGCGCCAGTTCGAGCCAGGCAGCCCGTGGTGGTCGTGCTCCTCCTCCTCGCCGGCTGGTTCCACCCGGCCATAGAAATGCTCGGCCTCACCCCACACGAAAGCCGGGCCCAGTTCCATCTCGATGGCGAACACGCCACCGTTGTTGAGACCCCACTCCAGCACCGTGCCCATCTGGGCATCGATGGCGTAGTGGCGAGGCTGGCCCTCGATGTTGTTCTCAAAGCCGCCGTGGCCCTCGATCGTGATCAGCGGCAGCACGCGGAACTGGCCCGGAGCCACCCGGCCGGCCTGGCCATCGGCGCCATGGCTCAGGGCAGGTGCGCCGGAGAGCAGCAGGAGCCCTGCCAGACCCGAGCTGAACGGCCAGCGGAAGCGGCAGGAGTATGGAAACACCATGACGGGATTGCGGATGAAGAAACGACTGGGGATGGATTGAGCGAAAACTGGAGGATCCAGGCGCAGCGGGCTGCCACGCCGAGGTGCGCCGCGGCACTCAGCGAATCGCCGCCCAGCGGCGCGCCAGTTGCTGGCCGCCGGCCCGGTCGCAGCTGCCGCCCTGGCCCTCCACGAAGGTGCAGACGTTGGCGGTGAAGGTATCCACGTAACTGGCCTTGGCTGCCAGGCCATCGGCCACGAGAGCCACGGAACTGATCGGAACTCCGCTGCGCTGAGAGATGCGCCGCAGGGCCTTCGAGGGGGGCAGACGATCCGGGAAGATGACGCGAGCGCCGGAACGCTTCAACGCATCACTGACCTGATTGAGTCCCTGGGGCCGCAGCAGGCCGGCGGTGCTGAAGGATTCGATCACCGCCAGCTCCCGTATCCCGTAGCGAAGGGCGAAGCTGCGGAAGGCACGATGGCCGCTGGCCAGCACCCGGGCCGAGGGGGGCAGCGTCGCGATCTGTCGAACGGTCCAGGCATCGAGATCGATGAGCACCCCAGCGGCCAGCTGGCTTCGGGAGCGCAGCCGGCTGTCCTGGTCGGTGAAGGGAGCCAGGCGTTCGGCGATCAGCCGCACCATCGCGGCGCCCTGGCGGGGGTCATGCCAGACATGGGGGTCCCGCACACCGCCGGCACCCTCGAAGCTGGGGCTGTTGGGCACCGCCAGCTCCGCCACCGCCACCTGGGGCCGACGCCCCTGCACCTTGCTGAGGGCGGGGGTGAGGCCATAGCCATTCACCAACACCAGATCGGACTGGGCCAGAACCTGGCGATCGCTGGGCCGCAGCGCCGCCTGATGAGGGTCCTGGCTGGCGGGCAAAAGGCAGATCACCGTGATCAGCCCGTCCGCCAGGGTGCGGGTGAGGTCGCAGAGCACGCCGTCCGCAGCAACGACGGTGGCCGCCCGGGCAGGGGGAGGCGGCAGCAGCAAGGCGGCACCCAGAAGGAGGGTGGCCAGCCATGGCCCGGATCCGGAGATTCGCCGGCCCTGAACGTGGAACCGCCTGAGACCGGAGCCCCGACGAGGTGACAGCAGCGACACATGCCCAACATCAAACACGCAAACGATAACCATTCCCGCCATTAGTGGCCCTAGGCTTCGACCGGTTGGAACCCATGGGCAGCCCAGGGCAGCCCTCCCTTCTGCCCGGAATCCCATTCCCCGCGCCTCCCATCGCAGGGCCTCCCAGCGCAGCGCTATCCCGATCCGCCTTACCGATCCGCCTTACCGATGCTTCAGGTTCAGGGCGTCAGCTACCGCTATCCAGGCAAGGCTTCCCCCACAGTTCTGGCGGACCTGAGTTTCAGCCTCGGGCCCGGCAGCCTCACGGCGCTGCTCGGGCCGAATGGCGCCGGTAAATCCACCCTGCTGAAACTGCTGCTCGGCCAGCTCACCCCAAGCCAGGGAAGGCTGCTCTGGAATGGCCAGGCCATGGCCCCTCAACGGCCGCGACTTGCCCTGGTCCCACAGCGGAGCAGCATCCAGTGGCAGATGCCGATCACCGTCCGGGATCTCGTGGCCCTCGGCACGCTGGCAGCCCCCGCGGCGAAACCGCTGCTGGATATCCCCGAGGCCTTGCAGTCCATGGGTCTGACCTCCCTGGCGGAAACGCGTCTTTCGCAGCTCTCTGGGGGCCAGCAGCAGCGGGCCTTGCTGGCCCGGGCCCTGGTCCAGAAGGCCGACCTGCTGCTCCTGGATGAACCCTTCACCTACCTGGATCCCCCGACCCGCCAGCAGCTGCTGGCGGTGCTGCGCCAGCAGGCCGCCCGGGGACGCATCGTGCTGGTGAGCAGCCACGACTGGGGTGATTCCCTGCAGGGA
>Ga0207941_1000164_pt1 | contig 20685 bp, 28 predicted proteins | sample LakMenEpi13Sep12_FD_150695 | JGI IMG/M metagenome (GOLD analysis project Ga0207941, IMG submission 150695) | Freshwater microbial communities from Lake Mendota, WI - 13SEP2012 deep hole epilimnion (SPAdes) | ecosystem: Environmental > Aquatic > Freshwater > Lake > Epilimnion/Euphotic zone ...
CTTCAGCGGGCGCGACGGGCTTTCGTTTAGTCGATCGCGTTCGCTCGAATCATGGCACGCTAACCGGCATGGACCCGGCTACGGCATGGCAGGCAAGCGGTGGCAAGCTTGCGTTGGATTTTGATGGGACGAATGATTTTGTAAAGCCAGAAAATGTTCGCGGTGTAGGGACGGGGAACTTCAGCGTCCTTGCTTGGATCAGGCACAGCGTTTCGGCTCGGCGATACATGGTAGCGAGCAACTTGACTGATGCCTCAAGCGAAGGCCATTGGTTAGCCGTGCAAACGAATCAGATCTACTCGTATTTTGGGAGCGAACTAGCCGTCACAGCGACAGGCTTTACGCTCGCGGACAATCAGTGGCACTTAATTGGAGTAACTCGGGCCGGTACGACCGGCACGGCATTTGTCGACGGTAGGCAGATCGGATCGCCGCAAGCAATCGGTGGTTTTGACGCGGGGAAAGGCGTTTTTCGGATTGGTGCGAGAGGCGATTCCTTTATTCAAAACTGGCAGGGTCAACTTGACGACATTATCATCTACAACACCGCCCTAACTGCCAATGAAATACGCGAAATCTATCGGCTCGGGCGCGGCTACGGCGTATTTCCAGAGCCTGATTTTGATGAAGGGTTTGCAGCGGCATTTAACAGACGACGAAGAGTCCTACTAACGGCAGGGTGACATGCTAGCAAGACAATCCACAGCCTTAACCGTCATCGTCGGTCCAATCCTAGATTCCACAGGGGCAGAATACGCATCGGCGGTAATCGGCGATCTTTCGATCAGTAAGAACGGCGGAACGCTGACGGCAATGGCATCGGCAGCGACGCTTACCTATATCGACAACGGCATGTATACGCTTGTCACAACGACGGGCAATATGGACACGCTAGGAGCGGTTCAGGTCACTTGCAACAAGGCTACCTACCAGATGCCAAAAATGGAGCGAAACGTTGTTCCAGCGAGCGTTTACGATGCGATTATAGCTAACGCGACCAACACAACAGGCGGCTTACCAGCAGCGACCGGGACAATCTCGGCTCTTGCAGGAGCGGTAAGCACACTGACGGCCGGCGGCGTGAGGACGGAGCTTGCAACGGAGCTAGGTCGAATCGATGCGACAATCGGAAGCCGAGCGACGCAAACCAGCGTTGACGCGATCGATGATTTCATCGATACCGAGGTGGCGGCGATCAAGGACAAGACTGATTTGATTGTGGCATTTCCGGCCAACTTCGGAAGTCTCGATATCACGGTCGGCGGGGCAATTGCAGAGCTTGGGGCTGGTGCTCTCACGGCTAACGGCGCAGGCGATTCGATCGAGACTTACGTTTGGGGTGCATTGCTTGCTAACCACACAGCAGCCAATAGCTTTGGGGCTCGGATCATTCGGTCGGCCAACTCGAACAACACGGTCCAGGTGACCGGCGGCGGCAGTAATCATATCTTCGCAGTGCTTCACGATGCCGAGCCGAATTCGATACCAGAAGATGCTTTTGTTGATGGTGCGTTGTCGGCTCGGGCTTTGGCAGCGGATGCGCTTGGCGAAATAGCCGATGGCGTTTGGGATGAGGCAACCAGCGGACACACAACGGCAGGCACAACGGGCAAGGCTCTTATCGATTCAGGGGCAGCGGGTAATCCTTGGTCGACCGATCTTGCTACAGGGTACAGCGGGACTGAGGCGGGGAACATTCTAAATGAAGTTAAGGCCAAGACCGATACGATCACAGGCAATCAAACGATCAACGTCTACCCTGTGTCGGCGTCGACCCCTGAGAGAGTGGCCGGAACTACGATTACGTACTACCGAAACGAAATCCGATCGGTATCGGTGGTTACTGATTTCACTCTGACAAACCTAACCTTAAGCTTTACCATTGAGGATGCCGAAGGGACTGACCTACTGACGATTGCTAACGGCTCGATCACTCGATCGAACCAGACCTTTACCGTATCGATTGGTACGGACGTCACTGCGAGCGTCGGCAATAAGCGGTGGGCATTGCGTGACATTACCGGCGGGACCAACAGCGTAATAGCAAGGGGCGTCTTTAGCGTCCAGGAGGCAGCAAGCAATGGCTAAGCTCTGCCGATGCGGAAAGATTGTTGCCGATCGATGCGAGTGCCAGGGCGGTGCGAGTACGCAACGTCGAGACACTACGGCCGAAGGGCATGGCACCGATCACAGGCGAGCATCGGAACGGTACAGAGCAAAGCATCCATTGTGCGAACGGTGCGTTATGCTTTATGGGGCGATTGATGCCAAGCCGTCGGAGGACATGCACCATATTCACAGCATTCGGAACGCTCCCCATCTGAGGATGGACTGGAACAATTGGCTTGCCGTTTGCGGCCCCTGCCATGAGGCTATAGAGGGCCGAGAGCTAGAGGGTATGGAAATCAAAGCGTGGTCGGTGCGCTTGTATAGCGAAACGCTAGAGGCGTCCAGCGGGCCAAACCCGGGGGTATGCGAAAAGCTTATACCTTACGGCGTCGATCCTTCGTTATCGCTTTCGCGAGTCTCCGCAAAATTGGAGGTTTGAGCATGGTCAAGGGCCGAAAACCGCTTTCCAACGCTACCAAAGAGGCATCAGGTGCATTTATCAAAGACCCGCAGCGACGCAACGCAGATGAGCCAAAACCGAAACTAGGAAGGCCGAAGATTCCAGCGGCGGTGGAGGACGATCCGACTGCAAAATCCCGCTGGCACTGGGTTTGCGATCAACTCGAATCCATGAACCTCCTGGCCGTGACCGATCAGGGTCTAATCGCTGGGTATTGCCTTGATTATTCGATGATGCTTGCCTTGTGGGACACTATCAAGGGCGGCAATGTCTCGGATACGGATGAAAAAGGGCGGACTAAACTCAAGCCCGAGGCGAATCAATTCCACACCTACAGCGACCGGATCCTAAAACGGGAAGCAGAGTTAGGCTTAACCCCATCGAGCCGATCGCGACTCAAGGCCCCACAGACCGAAGAGGAAGACGAATTCGCCCAGTGGCTAGCGAGGTCAACAAGTTGATCGCAAGTGGCATCCCGCTACGTGTCGAGGACTACTGCCAAGCCGTCGAAGACGGTTCGGTAGTTGCTTGCGATCGCGTCAAGGATGCCGTCCTCCGCTATCGGCTGGACATGGGCAGGCAATCAACGCCGGACTTCCCGTATTACTTCGATGCGGTTAAGGCAGCTAGCGTCTGCGAATTCTTCCCGCTCATCCTTCGGCATTCGATCGGGGAGTATGCGGGCAAACCGCTGACCCTTGAGGATTGGCAGATTTTCGGGCTATGGAATATCTTCGGATGGCGGCGCGATGAGGATCGGACTAGGCGGTTTCGCAAAGTCTACTGGTCGATGGCCCGGAAAAATGGCAAAACTACATTCGTAGCGGGACTGTCTCACTACCTAGCGATGGCCGATATAGACCCGCGAACAGGCAAGCCGGAAGCTATCGGGCAGATCCTCCTGACAGCGACCAAGAAAGAACAGGCAAACATCGCTTACGGCGAATGCGAACGGATGGTCCAGCAATCCAAGACCATGCAAACGCGAACCGACATCCGGAACGAGACGATCACGTACACGCACAATGGCAGCTATATCCGCAAGGTATCCTCGGACAAGCCTTTCGACGGATTGAACCCGCATTGCGTAGTCATGGATGAGGTTCACGCATGGGGCCAACACCATCGGAAATTCTACGACACGATGGTTACGGGCAGCGGCTCACGGTCCCAGCCTTTGCATGTCATTATCACAACCGCAGGGGATGATAAATCCGATTTGTGGCTACAGGAATACAACTATGCTACCAACGTGGTATCGGGCGTTAGCAAGGACGAAACCCTATTCGTTCTAATCTACGAGCTAGACAAAAACGATGATTTCGAGGACGAATTGACTTGGATTAAGGCCAATCCGAACCTGGGTATTTCAGTTAAGCGGGAGTACCTTCGCGAACAGGTCAACAAGTTTCGCCACACCGCAATCGGACGGAATTTGCTCGATCGTTTCCACGGCAACCGTATCGTATCATCGACCGAAAAAGCGTTCGACCTTGAGGATTTTGAGCGATGCGTTAAGCCCTACTCGGACTGGTCGCAGGCCGACGGCTACGGGGCTGGCATTGACCTTGGAGCACGCGACGACTTAGCGGCTTACGCTCTTTGTGCTCGATTCCCGATCGACATTACAGACGACGGTAAAACAATCTACCGCTATGAAATTCGGACCAAGGCTTACATCGCGGCGAATTGCAATCGCGACTTGACGGCGATGCCTTTTTCGCAATTCATCTTCGATGAGGAAATAACCAAGGCGACCTATCCTATCGAGGATCTTACCGAATCGCTCTTGGCAGACCTTGAGGCCAACGACATTGGGACGGCGGCGTATGACCCATACAACGGGCAGCAACTCGGAGAAAAGCTAACTAAGGCGGGCGTCGTCGCGGCTCGAATGGCGCAGAACCAAGCCAACTTCAACGAGGCTATTCGCGGCTTTATCGACTTAATGAAAAACGGGCGGCTAGTATTTGCCGACTCAAAGCTACTACGCTGGTGCGCGAATAACGCTATAATTGCCAAGGATCGGCAAGATAGGTGGATGTTTGACAAGGCCAAAAGCAAAGACAAGATCGATCCGATCGTTGCGGCGGTTATGGCTTATCGAATCGCAAGCCTACAGCCTGAGCGATCAACCGGGAAACTTTACGTCATTTAGGAGCGAATGAATGGACATGCTTTCTCGATTGGTTCAATGGGCTGGATTCGGCTGGGATGTTAATCCGGCTAGGGTCGGCATCAAGGATGCAATGGGCATACCTCCGGCGTTCTTCGCCCACAACAAGCTTACCGGGGACTTTGCTAGGCTACCGATCGACGTAAAAAAGGTGGTCGGCAAAGGAGCTGAAAACGACCTCAAGCATGATGGCTACAGGCTACTGAGGAAACAGCCAAACAAGATTCAAAGCCCCACGGTATTTAAGCAGCAGCTATTGAGCCATGCAATCATGCGGGGCAATGGCAGAGCGGCAATTATCCGCAACGGCAGCGGCGTCGAGGAATTGATTCCTATGATGCCTGAACGAACCTGGACGGTAATTCATGAGGGCTTGAAGTACCATGCCTACAAGCCTGAAGACCAAAACAAGACCGAGCTATTCGATACCTACGATACCGACAATAACGGCTACATCGTATTTCGAGACTCCGACGTTTTGCACATAAGCGGCTTTTCCTGGAATGGCGTTGACGGGCTAGGATTGCTGGACTTGGCGAACGTGGTTTTTAGTACATCCAAAGAGGCGATAAAGTTCCAGAATCAGCAAATCGCAAAAGGCTTTCGGGCTAAGCTATTCCTGGAAGCCCCTCCGGCAATGTTTCGCAGCGAATCCGACGCAAAAAAGTTTATCGATGCGTTTAATGCGTCCGAGGCAGGATCGGATAACGCTGGCAAGGCTGGACTATTGCGCGAAGGCATCAAGGCCAACGCGGTTTCAATGTCCAACTCAGACGCTCAATTCGTCGACCTGCAAAAGTTCAACCGAGCGGATATCGGTATGCTCTTTGGTCTTGAGGGAATGCCCGGCGATGGCGAAACGGATTCGTACAACTCCAGAGAGCAAACGCAGATAGCTTACCTTCAATGCCTTGATCGATGGCTAGTCCAGTTCGAGGAGCAATGCGATATGAAGCTCTTGACCCCACTGGAAATCAGAAAAAACAAAGCGTACTTCAAGTTCAACACCGGAGCGATCCTGAGAACCGCCCTAAAGGAAACCATCGACGCGTTCTCCGTGGCGGTATCGTCGCGGATTATGAACCCCAACGAATGCCGGTCTAAGCTAGACCTGAACCCCTATGAGGGCGGCGAAGAATTCATCAACCCGAACATTCAGCGATCGGGTGACGATCCGGAGCCCGAACCAGAAGACACGCCCGAAGACGACCAAGAGGACACGCAAGAGCAAGCCCGAAACGATCGAGCCGTCGAGCAGATGCTTCGGGGGCTTATCAAGACCGAGGGCAATAACGCTATTAATGCATCGAAAAAGGCTCAGTTTGTCGCTTGGATCGGCAAAAAGTACCCGCAATGGGAAGCGAAATTGGCCGACAGTATTGAAGCGATCGGGCTTGACCGTGACCTAGCAAGGATTCACTGCCAGGAATCAACGCGAATCCTAGCGGGATTGGCGGCTAAATACGGTGGTGAATCGCTTCAAAAAGCCGTCGAAACTGAGGTTAAAACGTGGGAAAATCGTCTCTTTAGCTTGAAAGGCTTGCCAGAATGATCGAAGTATTCAACGAAACCAACGAAATCCACCTATCTGGCGTCGTCGGCGATGGATGGGCAGAAGATCCGATCACCAAAGACGGCGTACTAAAGGCCCTCAAGGCTTTCGGCTCGCAAGCGGTGACTATTCGGATCAACAGCCCAGGCGGCGCGGCCGATGAGGGGATTGCGATCCATAACCTACTCAAAGACTACGCAGGGGAGGTTACAACCGTCAACGACAGCCTTGCAGCGTCGGCGGCTAGCGTGATTTTCCTTGGCGGGTCCAAGCGGCTCATGGGTGATGGATCGCGGATTATGATCCATCGAGCAATGGGCATGGCTTTCGGAAACGCGACCGAAATCAAAAAGACGCTAGCGGCACTCGAAAGCTACGATCAATCCCTGGTCGAAATCTACGCCGATTTTCTCGGGAAGGATCCTGTCGAAATCCTAGCCATGATGGATGCCGAGACATGGTACAACGTCGATGAGGCTATCGCTTCGGGCCTTGCAACGGCTCGCTATGGCAAAGACAAAGACGACCGGAAGAAAAAGAAAATGGCATCGCAATTTGACCAAGCTAAAGCGAATTTACTTCAGGCAAAAATGGCTCAGTTTTCAAAACACTTGACAAGCCCGGGCCAGTAGCCTAGATTTATTGCGTCGGCCAGAAGTGCCAACAACTCTGCAACTTATTAGCGGCAGTGACACACGGTAAAAACGATTTTGTTTCCCGTGGCAGTCATGCCGCTATCTTGGTTTAACGACTGCCACACAACCCACAAAGGGCAGTCCAAGTGAAGAGTGCAACGCAGCTACAAAAAGAGATCGAGGCTCTACAAGCCAAAGTAGGAGCGATTCAAGCAATCGCCAAAGAAGACAATCGAGAGCTTTCGACCGAAGAGCAAACCGAGATTGATTCGATCGTTGGCGATGACAAGAACCCTGGCCAAATCACGGCTCTTGCAACGCAACGCGAACGAGCGATTCGGATTGAATCCGCCGTCTCGAATTCGGTTCGACAGGTCCGAGAGACCCAAGCCGACTCCGAGATGACCGGCAAGCCGTTCAAGATTCCAGCGCAGGCAAAGGCCCACAAGCCCCTCGTCGCCTTCAAGGGCGAAGATGCCGAATTAAACGCCTACCGAAGCGGCAAGTACATCCTTGCGACGATTTACAAGGATGCCAAAGCTGAGCAATGGTGCAAGGATCACGGCGTTCAAGCAGTGATGAGCGGCAGCGACGACCTCCGAGGCGGTACGCTTGTTCCCCCTGAATTCGAGAACGCCGTTATCGCGTTGTTCGAGTCCTACGGCGTGATTCCGCGATATTCCAGGCTCTATCCGATGGCATCGGATACCCTGAGCGTACCTCGGCAATTGTCAGACGTTACGGCGTATGCTGTCGGCGAATCTGACGAAATCACGGCAAGCGATGCGACGTTCAGTCCAGTCAATTTGGTCGCTCGCAAGTTCGGTACTCTTACCAGGGTGCCAAGCGAACTCAATGACGATGCAGTTATTTCGATCGCTGAAATGCTCGCTACGTCGATCGCTCGGGCCCAGGCACTCAAAGCCGACACGGCTGGATTCTTGGGCAACGGCGAAGCAACGAATCACGGCGTACAGGGGCTAGCGAACGTGCTGAATGCTGGATCCGTTGTGACGGCTAGCGTCGGCAATACGATGGCAACGCAAACAATCGCGGTGTTTCAAGAGGCAGTCGGAAAGCTTCCTGACTTCCCTGGAATCAATCCGGTGTGGTTTTGTCACAAGGCGATTTGGTCCAACGTCCTCGGGCGTTTGCAACTAGCTTCCGGTGGCAACAACAAAGACGACCTTGGCAATGGTCCGGTAGTTCAATTCCTTGGCTACCCAGTTGTTTTCGTCAACGTAATGCCCAAGACGATTACCGGATCGTCCAAGTTTGCACACTTCGGAGACTTGGGCATGTCGGCAACGCTCGGGATGCGTCGTCGGCTGTCGATTGCTGCGGACGCTTCGCGGTACTTCGAGCTTGACCAAATCGCTTACAGATCCACCATGCGATGGGACTGGAATTGCCACGAGCGCGGAACGGCTAGCGAAGCCGGTCCAATCCTGACGGTCCAAGCAGCAGCCTAATTCACAACCAACAAAGAAAGACACAGGTGACATTTTGAACGACTTGCAACACTGCAAATTTGTCTCGGCGGTCAAGCCGACGGCCATCACGGATAACGCGACGGCTACGGCTGACGTTGTTGACTGTCGAGGCTTTGATTTCGTTACGTTTGTGGTCCAGCTAGGGGCCACTGACATTGCATTGACGGCATTGAAGGTCCAAAACTCGGCAACGAGCGGCGGCAGCTATGCCGACATTACCGGAGCCACCTTCGCAGGCGGTACTGGGCTTGGCGGGGCTACGCTTGCCTTGCCAAGTGCGACCGATGACGGCCAAACCTGCGTTTTCCAAATCGACCTTCGCGGGCTCGATCCGTTTCTGAAATTGGTTGTAACTTTTGGCGATGGGTCAACGGGCGGTTTTTCCGCAGCGGTTGCGATCTTGAGCCGAGCAAAGTTCCCTCCGATCACATCGACCGGAATGGCAGACGGTGACGTTTGCATCGTGGTCTAATGCGAGTCGAGCTACTTAAAATTTGGCAGGGTTTTCCAGTCGGCCATAGGCTGGAAGACCTGCAAGACGGCGTAGCGTTGATACTGATCGAAAGGGGCATCGCCAGTGCGATTGATACCGGAGTTAGTGACAGGGCCGACAGCGGACCCGATCACATTAAGCGAAGCGAAAAAGCAGCTAGAAATCGGCATAAGTGACACGACCCACGATACGCACTTGGCAGGCTTGATTCAGGCGGCTAGGGAGCAGTGGGAGCACGATACCGATTCGGCTACCTGTTTCGCTACGTACCGCATCCGGCTTGCGCAATGGGCCGATGGCGTCGAGCTACCAAAAAGCCCGATTCACTCGATCACCTCGATTCAATACTACGATGGGGCCAACACGCTCCAAACCTATCCGGCGATTCAGTACCAGCTACACGTTGACGCGGTAAGGCTTGCTTATTTGCAAGTCCTGCCCGGGACGGTGGCAAGGTGGGACGCTTGGACGATAACCTATAAGGTCGGCTATTCAGAGGACGGTTCAAAAGTGCCAGCGATCGCCAAAAACGCCATGCTGATGCTGGTTGCTCACTACTTTGAAAATCGGGACATGCTGATGGCCGAAGCGATGCAAACGATGCGGCCTTACGAGGCCTTGGTTCTTCGATACATGCGGAGCAGCTACCCATGAGCAAGCCACAAGAAAAAAGCGATAAGCTAGACCGAACAAACGCAGCAATCAAAATCCCAGAGGGTGGATTGACTTGCGAAGACGGAAGAAAATTCCTCGTTAGGTGCTGGAAGCCAACGGTTAAAACCCAAGGCTTGGTGACAATCGAAATGGAGGTAATTGTGCAGTTTCCCGATGGGGAGTATGCGCAGTGAGGCCCAAGAACCAACGTACCGGGGCCTTGCGGCATCGATGCACAATTCAACAGACGACAGAGACGCAAGACGCAAGCGGGCAACCTATCGTTTCGTGGACGGCTTACGTTGTCGACGAGCCTTGCCAATTTACGCCGACGGCTGGAATCGAATCGATGAGGGGCCGACAACTTGAGGCAGGCACAAGGGCGGTTTTTCGAGTCAGATACCGATCTGGCTACACGGTTCAGATGCGAGTTGTTTACCAGGGCGAAACCTACGGGATCACGGCCGTAAACATGGTCGATGGCTTGCGAAACTACATCGATATAATCTGCGCGGCGGTGTTGCCATGAGTACCAAAATCGAAATCAATGAGGATCTTATCAAGCAGATCGGCCAAATCCCCTTGATGCTTCGCAATGCTCCGTTTGGTCGATGCCTTGGAGCCTTTGCAAAGCCTGTTGCGGCGGCTTGCGAGGGTCACGCCCAATCATCGAGGGCTACAGGATCGCGGCTAAAGTGGTCCAAGAAATTCAAAAATAACGCAGCGTTCCAAAACGATTCAAGGCAGCATTTTAGCCACAAGGTTTTTAAGGGCGGTATCGGCGTTGTCACTGGAGCGACCTACCCGAAGGGCAATAAACAGCAATTCGTCATGCCATACCGCAAAGGCGAAAGCTACACGCGATACCATTGGGGCAAGCCTGGATCGCCTGTGATTTATACGGGCCGATCCGGTCGGCAATACACCCGAATCAACCGATCGAAAGCGACGGTCGCGACATTCCCTAAAGAACAACGCGCACCCATGCGGGCTTACCGCCAAACCTCGGGAACTGCCGAAGCGGCTTTTGTCGATCAACTGCAAAAGGAAGTAAAGGAGCTACGAATTGGCTAAAAACCTTTCATTGACCGGGACAGTCACGATTGCATCGAGCGGGACCGTATCGACGGCAATTACCATCGAGGGCGGTCGGACGGTGCTTGCACTCAGGACGCCAGCGACGCTAACCGGGACCGAATTCAAGTTCCAGGCCTCGACCGATGGCGATAACTTTTTCGCCTTGTACAACGGATCGACCGAATACGCGGTGACTGTTGCGGCGTCGCGGTACATCGCTTTAAATACCGAAGTGATGGCCGGGGTGCGATTCCTCAAGGTTGTCAGCGGGTCAAGCGAAGCGGCAGCAAGGACGATTAACATTGTGAGCGGGGAGCTGTAAATGTCGGCAATCGGCGAAGCATTGCGAACCAAGCTACTAAGCTATTCGGCGGTATCTACGCTCATCGGGCAGCGTATGTATCCCGATGCGTTGGTTCAAAACGCAACGCTTCCAGCCGTGGTTTACTACGTCACATCGACCGAACGCGAAAGCCACCTACAGGGCCTCAGTAAGCTAGCTCACGCACGATTTACCATTGAATGCTACGCACTGACGCGAACTACGGCAAGTTCGATCAGTCGAGCCATTAGGGACACTGGAATCGACGCCTTTCGGGGCGTTGTTAGTTCGCACACCTTTTGCGGGATCGATTTTGATTCCGGTGATGAATACATGCAGGAGCCGCCAACAGACGGCAATCAAGAGCACAGGTACATAGTTTCGTTTGATATGTTGGTCCATTACAAGGAGCCTTAAACATGGCAGCATTGACAGTTGCAGATACCGGACTCGGAGCGACCATTTCGGGGACCGGATTGATTACTACTCAGGTTGTTTCGATCGGCGAAATGACGATCAGCGTCGATACGCTCGACATTACGAGCCTGGACACAACCGGCTTTGAAGCCCTTCGGCCTTCGGACCTTCGCAAGAATCCAGAGGTTGACGTTGTGTTTAACTGGCTTGGGGCGGCGATTCCGATCACTACCGCGATGATTCCAACCTCGGAGCCTTACGCTGGAATCTCCGTTACGATCACTCTTCCTGGAGCCGGATCGCTCCAGGGGACGGCTTTCGTCAAGGAAGCCAAGACGCCAAAGCTTGCCAAGGGCGAGGTAATGAAGGGCAGCTACAAACTGCAATTCGACGGTGCCACTGACGTTACATTTACTCCTGCGTAAGGAATGATCGAAGATGGTTTTTGAATTGAATCGCCAGCGCGGAATATCGTTGGCTACCGGGATCGAGCGGGATTTGAATCAGTGCCAGATCCGCGTTGGCGGTAAGCTTGTTGGTTATTTGCCGTTTGGTGAATCGCCTCAAATTCAAGCGATTTTTGAATTCCCGCATGATGCTTTGACGGCTGAGGAAATCGCATCGCTCGGAGCACAACTCGAAGCGATCCAAGGCTATCCAGCCAAGGTTCAGCCGCCTGAGCAAGTTTCGCGCACCTTCGTTAAGGCAGCACTCGAAGCAATCGCACAAGCAAAGGGCGAAGAGGACGATGAGTAACCAAGACGAATTCCTTGCACTGGCAAGGCGTGATTTGGCCGTCGAGCCGGTCACGGTCAAGGGCAAGCAGTATTTCATCCATGAGCTATCCGAATCGGATGCGGCAAACATGGAAGTCGAGCTACAAACCAAAAAGGGCTATGACTGGACAGCACATCGGCGGGTGATGGTTGCCTACTGTCTTCGGGATGAATCAGGGCAGCGGGTTGTAACGGATCCTAACGTACTGCGAGACCTTCCGCGTTCGGTTGTTGGGCCTCTTTACGATCAATGCTTGGATATCAACAAGTACGACCAAGGGGAGATCGAGGCCTTAGCAAAAAAATCAGAAAGAGCCGACGCCTGAAAGTGGCGTTTAGGCTCTGCTTGAAATGGGGAATCCAGGATCCGGCGGCGTGGATGCAAAGTCTACCCGCTGGGGCTTTAAATCAGTGGCTAGCGTGGGACATGGTGGAACCGATGGGGGAACGCTGGATGCAGACTGCGAAGCTCTTAGAAGCCCTCTATTTGCCCCTCTACGCACGGGCCGATGAAGAACCGCCTGACGCATCGGATTTTATGCCGGATCGCTTCTATAGGCCCAAGGTTAGCGCAGCCTCGATTCTCAAGCAATCGGCGGAATCCTGTAAGGCGATGGCGAACCAAGTGAAATCGATGTTCGGATTCGGAGGCAAGTAGCTATGGCGCAAACGATTAACGTAGCGAATATCCGAATCGGGATGAATGCCGACGGCGGCGAGTTCATGCGAGGCGAACTTCGCAGCATTACGTCGATTCTTAAGCAATCTGAAACGCCTCTCGATAAGTTCCATGAGCAGATGAAGCTCATGGACAGGGCTTTCAAAGAGGGTGCGATTAGTGCCGAGCAGTTCGCCCAAAGCGAAGAGTTCTTAGCCAAAAAATTCGGCGTTCTTACCTACAAAATGGAAGAGCAGCTACAAGCCGAAAAAAAGCTAGCGGACCAAGCAATCAGGACGGCAGAAGCGAAAAAGGCTCTAGCCGACAGCGCGGCAAGGCTTGAAAGGATCATCGAGGCAAGCCACACGCCATTTCAACGGATGGCCCAAGACGTTGCATTCCTGGACAAGCAATACCAAGCGGGAAAACTTGACGCGAACACGTACAACGCGGCGGTGGATGCTCTAGCCAAGAAACATGGCGTAGCGGCGATCTATGCCGATCGAGCGGCAGAGGCGAACCGCAAGCTAGCTCAAGCGGAAAAAGAGGCGGCCAATTACGCCAACTGGGTAGCAGACGCCAATAAGAGATTCGCAAGGGAAACCGAAGCAGCAACGGCGGCGGCAAACAAGCAATCCCTGGCGATGAATTCTCAAGCGTCGTCAATGCGATCGCTACAGATGATTGCGAACCAATACATCGGCATTGCGGCAGGGTTTCAGGCAATCAAGAAATCCGTTTTGCTTGCGACGGAACTAGAGAATAACGCGATCGCTTTCGAGGTTATGACGGGCTCGGCATCCAGGGCCAATACGCTCCTGAGAGAATTCAAGCTTCTCGACGTTGAAAGCCCTTTGAATTACGGCGAATTCGCCAGGGCCGGGCAGACGTTGATGCAGTTCGGCGTTGAATCGACGCGGGTATCTCAGCACCTTGAGCGGCTAGCAGCGATCAGCCTTGGCAATCGCGACAAGTTCCAAAGCCTTTCGTTGGCATTCGGTCAGACCCAAGCAGCGGGCCGATTGATGGGGCAAGAAGTCTTGCAAATGATCAACAGCGGGTTCAATCCGCTGCAGGAGATCAGCCGGACCACTGGTATCAGCATGGTCGAGCTAAAGAAGCGGATGGAGGACGGGCAGATATCCGCTGAGATGGTGGCCAGGGCATTCCAGACGGCCACGTCGGAAGGCGGGTTGTTTTACGGCATGAATGAGCGGCTGTCTCAATCTATGTCGGGCCAGTTCGCCAAGATGGAAAGCGAAATCAAAGCGGCGGCGATCAGCCTTGGAACCGACTTGATGCCGATGCTCAAGCAAGTTACTGGAATGCTTCGGGAGGGCATTGGAGGCGAGGGCGGCGGCGAACGTGGTATTGTTGGATTCAACATCAAGCTAGCCTCGGATGCTTACGCTTCGCTTTTTGCCGGGATCGGTACGGGCATCGAGAGTGCGTCCAAGTCAGTTCGTAATCTGGACCTAACTTCGGGCCTTGTCGGCGCGGTGATGGATGGCCTCAATGCGACGCTAGACAAGAGCCAAGAAATCAAAGACGCGGAACTAGACCGGGAAGCGGCGTTGATTAGGGCGGCCAACCAAGAGGGCGAAATAGCCAAAAAGAAAGCCGAGCAAGTCGAGCAATCAAAGCGACTGGCCGAAGCTGAAATGGAGCGAACCAGGGCCGAAAATCTTCGAGTGAACACGCTCAAGTCTGATATCGAATTCCAAAAAAAGACTTTTGGCGACCTATCCAAGTTACGCGAAGAATACGACAAGCTCACACTAGGCGACGATGAAGCAAGGCGGCAAAAGCAGGCCCGCGACGGGTACAAGCAGCAAGACATCGAGCGTTTCGACAACATGAAAAAGCTAGTGGACGCGGAGAGGCAACGCAAAGACGCGATGAGCGAATCGGCAGCGATCGAAAAAGAAATGATGAGCGACAAGCAAAAGGCTACAGCGGAAATCCAAAGGTTACGGGCTTTGTTTGCTCAGTTGACGCCTGAGCAGCAAGCCGGATCGATGGGGCAGGCGAACATTGCCAAGCAGGCTCAGGTCCAGCAAAAGCTATCCGACCCGGCGGTTGACATTGCCAAAAACATCGCCCCTGCCCTCAAAGCCGGATCCAAAGAGGCGGCAGCGTTCCTCTTGTCTCAGCGAACCGACGCAGCCGAAAAAGCAGAGCGGAAGAAATGGCAGGATTCGCTATTGCTCGAAGCGCAAAAGGCTAACCGATTAGCAGAGACTCAGCAGCAAGTAGCGAGGGCAAGGTAATGTCTAACGAATTGGTCGGCGCGGAACTTCGCAAGGGTTCAGGTTTTGCTCGCAAGGGCCAAGGCTTTCAACTCATCCTCGGCGAAACTTGGAACTACCGGGTAAAGACCGATCAAGTTACATCCAACCGCCAAAGCATCCTCTATGATACGCCTGGACTCCCTCGGGCCGGATTGCTCTACGGGCCACTAGGCTTGATTTGCGATAGCGTGGACTGCGATCGAGAGGAAAAGCACGCTCTTTACTGGAATGTCACGGCTCGATTCCAAACCGGGACGGAAGAACAAAAACAGAACAGCGAATCCAATCCAGACCCGGCAACGTGGATACCGATTTTCAAAATCGATTCGTTTGTGACGAAAGAAAAGGTTCTAGCCAAGGATCGATCAAGCCCATCTAAATACCCGGTCAATTCAGCGGGTACGCCTTTCGACCAACCGCTAACCGATACATCGAGTTTTTGCCAGTTCTCTTTCGTGCAGTTCGACGACCCAGGGCTAAAGCTAAAAGACTTCCTCGACCGAAACGACATTGTAAACACAACGGCATTCACGGCTCTCGGCCAGACGTTTGCGGCTAGAACCCTACTCCTGGAGGTTCAAGAGGCCGAATTAGGCTCATATGCGGGCTATGCAGCGTGGAGAGCCAAATACAAGGTCACCTATGACCCTGACACGCACGATGAGAAGCGGGCCGACATTGGGCCGTTTTATCTCGACGGTGGCAATAAAGTGCGATACATGGACGATACTAAGCACTTCCCAATGATAGGGGCCTTAAACGGATCAGGGGCAAAAGCGGCGAATCCAGCCGAGTTGGTTTTTCGGTGCAAAAAGGAAGTCGAATTCTCCACCATAATCAGGACTTCCTAGAATGGCCGATACAACGCTTTACGCTTTTAACAATGCCGACAGCCAGGCCTTGCTTGGCATGATCGGAGCGACGAAGCCAAGCGGCTCTATTAGTTCGGATTTGGTATCAACTGCCGATATCCTTGTGGCTGTGGCTACGTCGGCGATCACGGCTAGGGCGGGAACCACGTTGGGCGTAGGGACGGCATCGGCAAAGCAGATTTCGGATGCTAGGGTATTGTCAAATTTGTTCGGGTCAGACATCGAGGTTTTGAACGCTGGATCGGCGATACCAAACGGGGCTAGTTTGATTTGCTTTCGGGTTGGTAATCGTTGGCTAGCCGTGGAGATTTGCTAAATGGGATGCTTCGGTAAGTGCGGTTGCCCATGTTGCTTGACAGGTGCTGAAATACCTTTCAGCGGCGTCAAACTCAAAACCCCTTACGAAAACTGCAACGGCAGTCCAGGCGACCCGGTTTACCCTCAATTTGGAATCAACCCGAGTGAAACAGATTGCTGTTTCGAGGGGAGGTTTTTGTTGCAGTGCCAGCCGGTTTCCGAAAGCTGTAGCCTTTGGGCTAAAAGGGTTGTTACCAATTCATTTACGGTAAACTACTACCAAAAAGAAAACGCATTTCTGACGACTACAGACCCCGAGCCGGAGGGGTGCTGCGAATGCACCCTGGTTCAATCGAAATCTAACTCAGGGACGGCTACGGCAAGGCGGTTTTTTGGCACGAAGCGAACACTAAACGCGATCAAGATTACGATAGGAAAGACGCTTATAAAGTGCGACGGGGACGAAGAGCCGACTTGCAAATACTACATAGCGGCAACCTATGAATTTATCGTCGAAGAGGGGATGAGCCCACAGATAGACCACTCGGTATCAGCCCAGTCTTGCACAGGTGTTTTTCGCCCGGGCGATTGCTCCATCTCCGCTAGCTGGTCTACTGAGTTCGGCGAAGATACGGACACTTGCCCGGATGATGCAATTCAATACACCGAACTAAGTACGGTCGAAATCACGCGGGCTAAATTCTTCGATGAATTGCCGACGGGAGAAATCGAGATCACTGCCGATGATGGCGTACCGTTTTCGTGTTGCGACGGGAAAGTTAATTGCGGCATTTCCCAAGTACCTTGCGGGCTAAATATCGGCGGCAGCAATTGCTTTGGCAATGTACCTTTGTACGACGAAGTTGAGTTCGGCTACTTGTCGGTTTGTAATTTGTTCTTAGATGGGGGTCCATTGTGGCTAGACGAAGATACCGGAGAGCTAAAGTGCTTTGAGGTTCAAGCAAACGGAATGTACGAACCCGCTCCTTTTACATCTACCTGTTTTACCAGAGTCGCGGAATCTGGGTGCTATTCGCCAGAGCCAGAATGCGAAGGAACTACGCTAGGCGTAGATCGATTCGTTAAGGATGCTTACGACTACACAGCCAACCCATTGGGCAACGGACTCGAAGGCGGTAGTATGTGCAACGCTCTCGATGTTGACTACGTGAATCCTGGAAACGTAGCGGGCGCAGACTGCGACGGGAGTACACCCCCTCCAGGCCTTTGCACTGTACCGAATTGCTGCGTTAGCTATATCGACAACGGCTTTTCGATCGAGACAAACTGCCAGTACCTAGGGCAGTTCTGCGGGCGAAAGATCGTTGATTACGAATGCGATCACGTCAGGACTGATTACTCTGCCGGGGCGTTTTGCTTGTCGCTTCCAACTGTCACGCTGGAGCTTGTCTAATGTTTCCAAGGGACACGCTAAAAGGTTTTAATCTATCGTCGACAATAGGGACAAGACCAAGGTCAGAGCCAAGGATAACGATTAGTGGCGTGGTGATTGAGCGAAAGCCTAACCCTTGGATCCTATTGCACGATGGCAGCATAAAAACCATCGAGCAGCTAACCGAATGGGAACTGCTCATCCCCCAATACGGTTGCTCTTGCAAACGATTCTACGCCGAATGGAAAGCGGCTAATCCCCCCGACTTCTCATCCCCCGAAGCATTCTTTGCCTGGGGCGTTCGGCTGCACAACGCAGTCAACGCGAAGCTTGGCAAGCCTGAAATCACGATCGACGAAGCCTATAAAATCTGGAGGAAATCAGATGGCTTGGAAGTTAAAACAAATCTCGAACAACGTCCATGAAATAACGATCGACCTAAGCAGAAACAAAGACTGGGAGCAATGGGTTTTGCTCCGGTCGGATGTTCACCACGATAACCCGAAGTGCGACCAAGACCTAGAGCGGCAGCACTTGCAAGAGGCCCTTGATTACGATGCCCCCATCATTGACAACGGCGATTTGTTTTGCGCGATGCAAGGGCGTTGGGATAAGCGGGCAGATAAATCAGCACTCAGGCCAGAGCATCAGGGGAGCAACTATTTCGATTTGCTTGTCGAGACAGCGGCAGACTTTTATGAGCCGTTCAAAAGCCACCTAGCGGTACTTGGCAGGGGCAACCATGAGACAGCAATGACCAAGGCCCATGAGACGGACCTGACGGATAGATTGGCATCGCGTTTAAGGCATCGCGGCGGTATCGCTGAGGCTAGCGGATACGGCGGTTGGGTTATCTTCCGGTTTAAGGATGGGGGCCAATCAGGTGCCAAAGCGATTAAAGACACGGTAATGCTTCACCACTATCACGGGACGGGCGGCGGCGGGCCAGTGACGCGGGGGACAATCCAGACCAATCGCCTTGCTGTATTTACCCCCGATGCAAATATCGTATTGACGGGGCACACTCACGACGAATGGCAAATGCCGATCAGGCGGCAACGGATCACGATCTACGGCGGCATCTACCATGATGAACAGCTGCATATCCGAGTTCCAGGATACAAGGATGCATGGGGCGATGGCGACGGCGGTTGGGAAGTTGAGAAGATGCTAGGCCCGAAGAATATCGGCTCGGCGTGGCTTAAATTTTGGTGGGACTGGAAAAATGGTTGCGTTCGGTACGATTCGCAGAGGGCGAAATAGTGAAGGCCATAATCCGCAAACAAACCTGGACTATCCGCGACGACACAAGGCCGGACGAATTTGGCTATTGCGACCTCGAAGGCGATCGAGGCCAGCCTAGAACGATCGGCATCCGCTCAGGGCTAGACGAGGGGCAAGACCTGGACACAACGCTTCACGAATGCTTGCACGCAGCAATGCCAGACCTGTCCGAAGAGGCGGTGACGGAAATCGCAAGCGACCTTGCCAGGGTGCTTTTGGCGCGTGGTTTCGGGCGTTCCTAGCCACCTAGCCAAAAAAACCACGATCTTTTTCCCTGCGTTTTCGTTGGCGAAACGAATATTTTGGGAAACTTCGATATCTTTATCGGTAAAGGTGTTGACCTTTGTTTGGCCGGTCGATTAATATACACACGTACAGCAAGTCGCTGACGCAAACCACTAACCGGAGACGATACGATGAACGCAATAGCAACGCAAGCAGACTGGGCAGTTGAGACGGTGGCGATTGTTGCCAAGTCATTCGAGGCAATCAACGGCAATGCTTTCGCCTACTTGTCGGACGAGATCAAAAACGCAATGCTTTTTAAGATGTGTTTTTCGCCAAAAGTCCTCGGGCAGTACGATTCTAGCGAGTTGCTGCGATTGCACGAAGTCGCAGGCTCTTGGTATCCAAGGCCAGCACGCTAGCCCACTGACCAGCCACCAACGGCGAAACCCTTCGGGGTCTTTTTACTCACACTTTTTTGGAGACGATACGATGAACGCAGAGATGATTCACGCAACGCTCGGAGCCTGGGACGCGGTCGGACACTTGCCGATTTGCACAAGGCAAGTCCAGGACGCAACGGATCAACTGGCCGAGGCGGTGCAAGCGGCTCTTGAGTCTTTCGAGGGCGTCGATTCGGTCACTTGGGAACACGGCTCGATGGGCTCGATGTATTTCGACCTTTGGCACGATAATGACGATTGGACCATATCGGTCAAGGTCCGTGTAAGCAATCACAAGGCAGGGGCCAGGGCTTGCGAAAATGCAGCGGATATCGTTGTGGGCGATTCGGTCGAGGAAATCGCTAGGCAGCTTGCCAAGGCACGCCAAGCGATCGCAGACGAAATCGAATTGGTCTTGGGCTAGCCCCATGAAACCCTGCACCAAATGTCAGACTACCAAGCCCCTCTGCGAGTTCCGCAAATACAACCGGACTCGCGACGGGCTAGACACTCAATGCCGAGCCTGCCGACAGGCGAAGGCCAAGACAGCAGAGGCACGAAACAACCCATCGACGCTAGCCAATTGGGCACGCGGGACGCTGGCGAAATTACACTTAACCGAAAGGGATTATTCGTGAAAAAAACGAACGAAGAATTGATCGACGACATCCGGCGAGCCGGACAGGCGATCGATGAGAATTGGGACTGGGCTTTTCCCATTGGCAAGGAAGTTGATATTTTCTGGTTGCTAAAAATCGAAAGCCATGCCAACGCACTTGCGATCTACTGCAAGCTACTTCGGCAGCGGCTTGAAGCACAGCAACCAACACTAACTGAGAGGGATTAATCGTGAAAGTTCGAGTCGAATACGTAGTGCCTACCGAGGCCGGAATGGACGTGGAGTCTAGGTACGACGCGGTAGAATTTGAGACCTACCAAGCAGGGGACCACGAAAACTGGGCCGAAGCGGTGCTTGATTTCGTTCGCCCGGCGATCTACAGCGCTCAGCCCATTTTGATCGAGGCGTTGCACTTGATTAGCGACGGGCAAAATTTGCG